>Ga0315905_10004718_pt1 | contig 13933 bp, 11 predicted proteins | sample LakEriMetagenome_5_FD_203522 | JGI IMG/M metagenome (GOLD analysis project Ga0315905, IMG submission 203522) | Freshwater fungal communities from buoy surface, Lake Erie, Ohio, United States - Buoy 4 MA121 | ecosystem: Environmental > Aquatic > Freshwater > Lake | place: USA: Lake Erie, Ohio... | reverse complement strand
TGTATCGTCACACTGTATCACACTTATCCTCCTCGGTCAAACCATCAATCTTCTTGGTGAATCGCCAACCCAAGAAAACTGGGGACTCTTCGCACACCAACCCCCCATTGGCCTGCAATACTCAACAATATGCAGCACAAATAACACCATACCCCGCACACGCCTGGCTGGCTGACGCGTCTTCACCTTGATCACCCGCGTCTGCACACGTCTTGCTTGCACACGTCTTCACCGTGATGGACAGCATCTGCACACGCCTTGCTTGCACACGTCTTCACCTTGATCGCCCGTGTCCCACCTTGCTTGCACGCGTCTTCACCTTGATCACCCACGTCTGCACACGCCTCGCTTGCGCACGTCTTCACCGTGATCGCCCGCGTCTGCACACACCTTGCTTGCACGCATCGTCACCTTGATCACCCGCGTCTGCACACTCCGTGCTTGCACGCGTCTTCACCTTAATCGTCCGCGTCTGCCCACGACTTACTTGCACGCGTCTTGACCTTGATTGCCTGCGTCTACCCACGCCTTACTTGCATGCGTCTTCACCGTGATCGTCCGCGTCTGCACACGCCTTACTTGCACGCGTCGTCACCGTGATCGCCCGCGTCTGCACACGCCGTGCTTGCACACAAAAGCGACCCCATCTCAGACCTGCCCCGTCGTGTCCCTCGACCGTGGAATTGTCATCCGAGTGCCCTCGAAGTCATTCTCCGCAGACCGCAAGAACCGCAGCCTCCAAAACCTCTCTCACAGCGCATGCGCGCCGCGTCCACCGTCCTGCGCGCCCGCTCACGCTCCACCGTCCTCACACAGTCGACTCCAATGGCCGTCAGCGTCCTGCACTTGCACCAGTGCGATGCACTAGCTCGATAGACCTGGTGGGTACGGCGGACGTCACCGCCACTGCTCGCCACCCCCCGGTCTGCTCCCGTTTACTCGTGAAGAGGCGTTCGAGGCGTTCGTAGTCCGACCAGCGATCTCAAAGTTCCGGATCAGCAGGCCGTTGATCAATCGCGCTGACCTGGGCTACCAAGTATGCGGAGACGGAACCAGAGCCATCCTCTCGCACGGGACGACGGTGCGGTAAACAACGGCGGACATGGAAACAGGAACAAAACTGGATTTATTTCCGGCGAAAATCCCTTTCTACAGGGACCGTGACACCACGGTCCCTGTGCAGCACTAAGCACTAAGCACTGTCACCCAGTGTAACGAACTCTGTATCGTCACAGTCACACGCACACCCAGTTAGGTCCAAGCGGACGCCCGATCCAACACCACACTCGCACATTCTATTCCAATCACAATGCAACAGAGGATCCCTGCCTACACTCGCCTTGTGCGCACCCATTTACATGCACGTGTCCAGGTCCACAGTCTCAAAGTCCTACCATCAGGTCAGTGCGTGCGGTGCCTGTATGAGTCGCATGTGGGTCGCAGGGAATACTCACGGCCCGAGCACGCACGCCCTCGCGTGCACGCAGGGATGGTTGCCAGGAAACAGGGGTTTCTGTATATGGCAGCCGTGCGCGAGCGACTCAGGCAATAAGATCACGGCCAGTGCACATGGGATGGGATCGAGAGGAGGATTAGCAGTTGACGACATGGCGATAGGATGTCTGGGCGTGGAGCGCCGTGGTTAACGATTTTTCGTACTGAGCGTGTGTGTTTATTACTGCAGGACCTATTACAAAGCTGTTCGCGGGGGGGGGAGGAGGAGAGTGGACGACGAGCCGAGGACTGTGTGGATAGTGCTTAGTGCGTGGATGAGTCCGCTCATCACGCACTAGCGAACGCGTGGGGTAGGGAGATTGTGGGAAAGAAGGAGGGGGAGCAGAAGGGGAGTGCGAGAGGGAGCGTGCATTGGGGGTGCTACTATGCCATTTTTCGATTTCGACAAATTCAGCCGGTGTTCCCGATAGAAAGAACACCGTCAGGGAAAGGGAAAGAACACCGTTTGTTCCCGCCAGGGAAAGAACACCGTACCCGGGTGTTCCCGATAGGGAAAGAACCGGGAACCGGTGTCGATTACTGAATTACATAAAACAAAGAAACACACACAATCATACACCACAAGGTTAATTCTGTGAATTTACTTGGTAAAGTAGTAATCCTAATTTCGCTTTTGGTTTGGGGCGGCTCGGAGGAAAGCCCGGGCCGGGATCATCCCTTTCCGATATTCGCCGGATCTCCTTGGAGGGAAAGGGACCTCGCACGGGTGAGACACGGGTGACCTGCCATCCAGGGAACAAAAATACGGGAATCGAACCCCACCCGTACATATGAGCTTGGCTCAGCCCAAGCTCAGTGGCAGGTGGCACGGAGATTCAGGCGAAGCGGGGGCGGGCGCGGACAGCAACGGCGAAATGCAGACAATGGGCGCAGCAGACCTCCTGAGCTCGCCGAGCGTGCTGAATAAGTGCGACATGCGCGTCCTCTTGGACAAGACCCGCACCATGACGTTGACGCAGCTCGAGGTCGCGTACAGCGGGAGGTTCAACAAAAACGAGATACGGGAAATGAAGCAGGAGTTTGACAACATTGCCAGGTCCTCAGCTGCGCGGTCTGGCGCCGCAGACGCGCAGCCCCCGGACACAATTGATTCGAGGAATATGAGAGATTTGCTGGTTCGCGGCTCCAGCTCGTCCACAGCGCCCAACGACGTAGAACTGCAGAGGGCCTTTGCGGCGTTTGATGCGATCGAACATCGGTCCCAAAGTGTGGAATATTCCTTTCGGCCGTCCCTTCGACGACAAACGCCCAGGTGAGTCGCGCCGTTGGTTTGGTGCTAATCTCTTGCGCGCGCTAGAAACATTTGACGGCAAGACCCTGTGCTAGGAGCAGACGTCATCTCAAGTTTCACGAGGTGTTGGTCATCAGCAACTTCCTCCGACCAACCACGGCTACTGTTCCATGCTGGAAAAGATATTTGCCCATCGACCCAGAATGCACCTGGAAGCAGATTTGGGATGCAATTCTCATGCTCTTCCTATTGTACACAACGTTCTCCGTGCCATACTTACTGGCCTTAGGAGGCGATATCGATCCAACTCGACCCCTGAGTGGGTTTGAAGTCTACGACATATGCTTAGACTCTCTGTTCTGCACAGACATCATTCTGTCATTTGTCACAGCCTACATCCAAAACGGCATAATCGAAAGGAGCTTGCGTCAGATTGCCCTTCATTACGTGAAGACTTGGTTCTTTCTTGACTTCTTCGGCAGTGTGCCGTTTGACAAGATTGTGAGTGCCATACAAGGAGCTGGTGGTCAAGGTTCGGCGCTGAAGATCATGAAGATTGCACGAATCCTCAAGATGGTCCGTGCAGTGCGGTTCCTGAGCAAGCTCAAAGAACTCGAACAAAAGGTATAGGCCTGTTTGACGTTTTTTCAATTCTATTTGATCTGCACGAAACATGCAACGCCACGTTGCTTCCGGCGGCCACTGACAGTCGGCTGTTCTCCCTGTAAATAATTATTTCGGTTTTTGGTGGTGCAGGATGCCTCGGGAGCGGTGAAGTCGCTGATCAAGATTTTCCGCTCAATTTTTGTCATGGTCTTTGTCGCGCATCTGCTTGGCTGCGTGTTTTTGATGATGATTGATTGGACTGGAGACCCTGTGAACTGGCTCTCGCGGTATGATGCTTCGCTCATGGATTCCCCGAACGAATACAAGTATGTTGCGGCCATGTACTGGTGAGTCCGTGCGACCCCGCTGTCGAAAAAAAATGAGCACTTTCAGACCTCAGGGTTTGCGCCTGAGAGAGAGAGAGTTGTTTATTGGGACTCAATTCAGTGACCTCTACACCACATTGTGATGCAGAAGGCTTAAGCACCCGTTATTTTTGCCCATTCTTGTTTGCAGGGCAATTGTAACAGTTACCACCGTTGGGTATGGAGACGTTATCGCTGCGAACCACGAAGAACGCGTATTTGTCATTGTTGTTGGCCTTTTGGGGGGCATCGTCTTCGCATTTTCGCTGGGCAATATCACGTCCCTGATTGCCGCCACCCAGGTGCGTTGAAGAGTTTGTGGCTATCGTGCCATGATCTTGCAATGCAGTCGTGAGACCCCCACCAAACAAACAGTCTGGCATGCTGAGAGCATGATGCAGGGGTGCCCGGCCGCCCCTGCACCAGCTGCGTCCGGAATGCTACTCCTCATCCGCAAGGATTTCTGCGGCAAAGTGAGGACGATCTTTCCAAGGAGGGAGCTGAGGTGAGGTCTGGAATCTGGCTGGCAGGATTCGGCACTAAGATTCGAGGAGAAGCTACGAGGGATTGATGAATATCTCAAGTACAGAAATATTTCGATACCGATCCGCCGCCTGGTGCACAGCTACTACGGCAACTGCTGGAAGTGCAGTGGTTTGGTCTATAACGAAAATAGCCTCTTGGATGACCTGCCACCAAATCTGCGGTCGATTGTCATGCAGCAGATATCTGTCGAGGCCGTCTCGCGTATTCCCATGCTCAAAGGATTGCAAGATGTGTGCGCGGCGGAAGTTTACGTCAACATGTACCCTCAAAGCTTCGAAGAGGGCTTAATCTATGCGGCCAGGGAGCCTGGGGACGAAATGTATTTCGTGACTTCAGGCAAAGTGGTGCTACACGCCGTCCACCTTCATGGCGCCGAAGGCTATGGGTGCGAGGATACCCGCCTGCATCCGAAGCAGTGCCCTGCCATGCAGGTGGTGCCTCCTGCACATACCTTGCAAAGCGAGGACACGTGCGCGTGCCTCAATGCGTGCTCCAGTAATGAGGCCTGCTGCTTCATCAGCGCACGTGTGCATGCCGCTGCCCGCAGCACACTGCATTGCCCTGGGCCGGCGAGTCACTAACTATTCATTTGGACAACAACGCAGACGGTCACGGAGAACGATTTCTTCGGAGAGATGTGCATGTTTCCTGACATTTGCGGCTATAGAACGGACACGGCCTTGGCTGAGACTCGTGTCTCATGCTTCGTGCTAAAGAGGGAGAACATGGAGAATTTATCCAAACTGCAGCCAGGTTTCGCCCAAAAGCTGGAGGAAGTATGCAGCATTAAAGCCGTACATTATGGCCTTTCGAAAGAGGCGTTTGAGGAGTTCGCAACCAGTAAAACTGCCCATCGTAGTTTCAGCCGCATGGACCTCAAAATTGATAAACTCCAGAGCGAATTGCTTACAGAATATGGAGCAAAACTCCAGAGAATGGGCTTTCGTCAGTCAACACGGCAAAATGGATTGATGTATGATGTCTGGCTGAAATCACATCGCATCAGTGGTGATGACCCACCGCCAACGACGCTTCGAACACGTATGTCATCCCACACACACACACACACACACACACACACACACACACACACACACACACACACACACACACACACAGCAGCCTGGAGACGTCTGGCGAGTGTCGAGGCTGAAGATCAATTCGATTGCGACTCGTGGACCAAGGTTTCTTGCACCTTTACTGCGTCAGGTCAAATGCTGTACATCGCGCACGACCTTCCGTCGCTCCGGGGGGGCAAGTTGTCATCTTTGGGCATTCTTCTTGACGTTGATTCAGAGACTGGCGACATTTCCATCTCAGATGCCGGCTTGTCTCCTGGAAACAGTCTCAAGACACGGGGCGTATCATTCCTACTTGCCGTCCCAGGAGAATCCCATTCTTACAGTAAGGTCACAGCGACGTTGGAGGACACCGATAAGGCAGCAGCTTTTTTGCAAGATTTGAGAGATGTGATTGAGTCTCAGCGCGAGGGCACCGGGGCGAGCATTATGTACAGCACGCGCTCACCCGGCTTTAGGCCTCAAGGCCTCAACGGCTACCCCAACGGCAACATGGCCATATTGAAGAACATAACCCCCACCAAAGTCGACGGCGGTATTCCGGGGCACCAGAAGCTGCTTGCAGAGAAGAAATTTGATCAAGACCACCTCAACGGCGACATGGGCATATTAAAGAACATAACCCCCCCAAAAGTCGACGGCGGTATTCTGGGGCACCAGAAGCAGCTTGAAGAGGAGAATTATTATCAAGACCAGACAACCATGCCCCCTAGCGAACCTGAAGCAGAGTTTTCGCCTGCAGGTGCAATGTGGAACGATCCTCACGCTTCCCCCGCCTTGCAAATAATCATGGAAGAGCTGCATAAACTGAGGGCAGAGCAGACGCGTCAGTCCAGACGTCAAGAAGCCCTGCTGCAAGAAGTACGGTATATACACAATAACTTGCGCTCGTAAACAGTGTCGCAGAAGGTCCTATGTACCACATAGTATGAGGACCCCCAACGTCGCGTTTTCAATTAAATAATTAAACAGAAGAACCGCTTAGCGTTTCACGTGCTCAGTACGCCCAAGGGGAGGGAGAGAAAGATTTATTCATATTCAATTACATCTACAACATCCAAGAAGGTCGATGAGGTTCTGCCGATGGGGGGATGAAGCACACTACGTCATTCTGCTGCCCAGCACCATGCAGGCGGCGCTGGCCTCTCGCGTACACATCTTGTCGCGTCGCGGTTGCTGCTGTTCAGTGTTCAACGTATGATTTGTACTCGCCACCAACTGCCCGCCTGTCAAAACGGTTGGCCTGGGCTCGGTGGTGATGTATCCATGACGCGGGCCCTGCGCGCGCTCCTGCCCTGCCTCGCCGCGGTGCTGCTGGTGGCGGTCGAGCGCGGCGCCACTGCAGCCGCGCGCCGCGCGCCGGTAGGTGAAGTTTTTTTTCCCCCATGAAGACTTGATCTTAGAGTGCGAAGGCAGATACCAAACAGATACTAGAAAAGGAAACTTTCGCAGATACTAGAAATCAAACTTTCAATGCGATACCGCCAAACCAAATGAGCCGCCCTAATCATTGCTATCCCCGCTGCATTCAATTAGCACATGGGCGAGGGGTGGGTGAGACGTGGGCTTATTACCTTTGGTCATGCGTGTATAGGGCATCATTCACTTTAACATATCTGACATCTGACAATTTATTCACAGCGAGGAATGAATGATACATGGAGCCAGATGAAAACAGGATACATGAATGTCATGTGTGTGTGTGTGTGTGTGTGTGTGTGTGTGTGTGTGTGTGTGTGTGTGTGTGTGTGTGTGTACCGGTAAGGAGATTGCGATATATATATCCACGTTCAAGCTGTTTTTGCTCTTTTTTTTTAAATCCCGCGAAATCTCGTGCCAGAATCTCGTGCTTGCCTGCTTATACTGCCGAAGATGACTGCTGGACTCGAACACACACACTCAACTCACTCTCACAGACACGAACACACACACAAACTCACTCACTCTCTCTCTCTCACATCGCCCTGACCTATAGGCTTCTATCCTTGGAAAGTTGTCCGGATGATGATTGTACAACGTATCAACGTTTGACCGATATCAAACACCCATGGGTGGGGTTTGAGTTCAGGCGCGGAGTGGGTGGAAGAAAAAAAGGGGGGAACAATTGCAATGTCTTTCACTTCGCCGGATTTTTTACATATTCATGAAGTCTTTATATGAAAAAAAATAAAAAACTCTCCACCTACAGCGCCGGCAAGGAGCAGTACTGCTCGTGGCTGCTGCGCGCGCACAATGCGAAGCAGCAGCTGGGCACCTACTCTTGGCAAATGATGATGCAAATGACGGAGGCGCCGTCGAAAGAGGACAGCACGTGTAGTGGACACCGTCTCACGCGCCTGGCGCAGCCCAAGGGCAGAGAGAGAGAGAGAGAGAGAGAGAGATAGAGAGAGATAGAGAGATAGAGATAGAGAGATAGAGAGGTGGACGCATGAAGTAGACCTAAGACCTTCTCTCTCTGTCTCTCTCTCTCTTTCTCTCTCGCGGGCGACGCCTTAGACACCCCGCTATGAAAAGTTCCTAATAAAGGTCTCTCTCTCTCTCTTTCACTCTCTCTCTCTCTCGCCCAGCGGCGGTGTCACCCTGAAGAGGCGTTGTACTTACCGACCTTCAGTCATCTATTTGATTGTCAATAAACTTCTCTCTCTCTCTCTCTCTCTCTCTCTCTCTCTGTGCGCCCCGAACCTGTCGCTTCCACACTCTCGCTCTCATCGACCCTCTGGCTTGGCGTGGCTCATCGCTTGGCGTCGAAGTGATGGCCAAAGTGACACATGCAAGCCGCTGGTACCACTTTGAGCATCGTCTCGGCCACAAGGTCATACGCTGCTTGCTCCTGGTGCCATGGGTCAGGAATATCCGCTCCCAGCGTGCTGGTCTTGCTTGCGGCCTCGGGAACCATACGCACGATCCATTGCACGTGGAGTTGAGAGACGCAAAGAATTTTGTGTGCCTCCCTGATCGCATCAGGCGTCAAGAGCGTGCTGCGATGGCTCGTGAGGTCCATGCCACTCCGCGCCATTGCAGTGATGCTGTTGCCAGACGACGGAGACCCAGGCTTCTCGTACTGCGCAAGGCTCAACACGCTCGTGAGGGTGGAGCACTCACGCCAAGCCGGGACGCTCTCGTGCTCACGCAGCAGTTGCTGCCCGGCTCACCTCATCGGTCAGGCCGCCGCTCCGGACGTCCCAGCCGTGCATGTTCGCGAGCTGGTCCACCGCGCAGCCGCAGCGCTGAGCGAACCAGTGTTTGGCGATAACTTCTGCCATGGGGCTGCACAAGGCGCGTGAGACTGTGTCCACTGCACGTGCCACGCGGCGGGCGGGGGCGGCGCAGCGGGGAGACGCCGGGCTCGCGTGCGCTGGTGGAACCAAGCGGGTCGCACCTTCGGCACGTGTTGGAGGTGCACACGAACAGCACGATCCGTCGGTCCGCCATGGCACGCGGCGTGCGGCTGCAGTCAGTGGCGCCGCGCTCGACAAACACCAGCGGCACCGCGGCTAGGCATGGCAGGACCGCCCGATATGGATACATCACCGTAAGCGGTCGTTGACATGGCCCCCCGTTTGAGGCGGGTAAAATTTAACTGAAAACGTTGAAAGAGCAACCTCGAAACCGACATGATGTGTACGCGAGAGGCCAGCGCCGCCTGCATGGTGCTGGGCAGCAGAATGCTGAGTGGGATCGAATAGGCGTGCCGTACGCACGCACCTGGCAAGGACAGATAGCGATATCGTGGCGATGTCCTTCAAGCGCAGCAATAAGGTGGCACATTTGCCGCCCCTCGACGAGGAGCTGATTCCATACTGGCTCCAAGTGCCGCACTGTCAGGAGATCCGCGAGCAGTGTGCGCTGCTCAGCGCCGGCAAGGAGCAGTACTGCACGCGTCTGCTGCGCACGCACAATGCGAAGTTGCAGCTGGGCACCTACTCTTGGCAAATGATGATGCAAATGACGGAGGCGCCGTCGAAAGAGGACAGGGAAAAGATCATGGACGATTTCCTCCGGCAACTCAAGGACAAACGAGACGGCCGCCGGCATGACGCAAACCACGCAGCTCCTGGATTTGATGGCATCCTGTACAAGTGTGGCCCTGTGGGGGATCTTCCGCTCCACCAGGCCTTTTTGCTGGGTTTGGACGACCTGGGCAAGTTGCTGGTCGAGAGCTTTTACATGCGGGAGTATCACGACGGGAACCAGTTTCAGGACAAGCAAGGACGGAGCATGTTCCTCCCAAAGCCCGACTCCGGAATCAACACGCCCTACGTGTCTGATCTCGACGCATGGAAGCCGCTCGTGAGCAACTTGTTCGATGACGGCGGCCTTTACTCGGGCGAAACCGTGCTGCACATTGCTATTGTGCAGCAAAAGCCGAAGCTGGTCAGGTGGATGCTCGACCGGTACGCGTGCATTACGTCGCGAGCGAATGGGGTCTTCTTCAAGCCCTACACCGATCAGGCAAGCATTTCTCAAAATTCCTCCATATAGTGGCTTTACATAGTAAATACACTAGGGCGCTGACTTTGAGGATTTTGGCAAGGACTTGCAGGCCGTCAACATGTCGGCGCAGGGGTCCAACTCCATCCGAGCGTTGACAAACGAGGACTCTGTCTGTGACTACGGCGAATTTCCGTTTTCGTTCGCTGCAAGTGTGGGCAACGTAGAGATCCTGGAGATGCTCGCCAGACACGCAGAGAGAGGCGGCATCGCCAAGGAGGAGCTGATAGAAGTGCTCCAGATGCAGCGAAAGATCCGCGCGAGCCTCGGCGCTGAGCAGGATATCGTGGTGAAGGAAAAGGGGGGGTTCATGCGCCTGCTCGTCGGTCTGCAGGACTCGCGCGGCAACACAGCGCTCCACATGGCGGTACGATACAACCAGAAGGCGTGCATCGACTGGATTATGGCACACTACGGCCAGGAAACCCTCCACACGCTCAACGCCGACGGCATGACGCCGTTGACGCTCGCGGCACAGCTGGGCCACGTGGAAGTGTTCCACCACATCATCCGCAATCACATGACGCAGATAGTCTACACGTTCGGGTCCACGCAGATGTGTATGGTTAATCTGGCGCAGCTTGACACATACCGCACCACGCGGTCAGCCTTGCACAGGCACAAGAAATGGAAGAGTGCATTGGAGGTGATCATCTCAACGGAACGCGAGGAGTTCGCCAACGACGAGTTTGTCGTCGCGTTGCTCCAAGAAAAGTGGGACAAGTTTGCCAAGCGGAATTACCTGCGCTATTACCTGTGGACAGTCTCAAACGTACTCTGTATAGTCACTTTATAGAGACAGCATAGTAGGGCGCTGACTTCTGAGAATTGCGGTGCATTGTTTTTTTATTTGGCAGTTGGCCGTACTTCCTCTTTCTCGGCATGTGTTGCTAATGTGTTGCTAATGTGTTGCTAATGTGTTGCTAATGTGTTGCTAGTTGGCCGTACTTCCTCTTTCTCGGCAACTACTTCTCCACGCTAGTCCTGCGCACGGAGCAGCTAGATGCCGATGTGGCCATGTCGTTGGTTAGCGATGCTACCGCTAGCGTTTTGAGCGGCGGTGACGGTAGGGTTGACTTGACTCAGGTGTGTGTCTTAGGGTTTAGGGTTTAGGTTTTAGGTTTTAGTGCGGTGGTGGTAGGGTTGACTTGACTCAGGTGTGTGTCAACTGGCTGTCTTTTGTCCAGCAACACACACACACACACACACACAGTCAAAACACACTCCCAACGCACACACACACAACACACACAATCGCACACACGCAATCGCACACACACAATCGCGCGCACACACACGAGCTCGCGCGCGCGCACACACACACACACACACACACACAGGTGACAGTCAACTGGCGGTCATTCAGCTCGCTGGTACTGCACGGGGTGCTCATGGTGGTCTGGCTCCCATGGCTTCTCTACACAGGCTACCGCTCAATGACTCGGAGGACAGACTCCGAGGCGCGGAAGAGGTGGGCGTTCAAGAACTTGACGCTCATCCTCTGCTGCCTCACCAGCATCTCCATGGTGTTGGCGGCGATAGCGCGGGGCTTGGACCTGCACGTCATGGAGCGCAATGTGTGGGCGCTGGGGAGCATTTGGTGTTGCTTGCAGTTGCTGGTCTTGATCATTCCCGTGAGGTTCTTAGGCTTCATTGTCATCGCCTTATGGCGTATGATGCTTGACGACATCATGGTGTCCATTCCATTCTCAAAAGCATGCTCTTTGGTGGCTTTGTATAATAAATATACCAGAGCACTGACGTTTGAGAATGTTGGTCAGCTCTTCATTCTGATCTACGCCCTTCTAGACCTAGCTTTCTCCCTCGCGATCTCGTTGATGTTTGTCAAGAGTCCCTTGGCCAGTATCTCTCAAAGGTCCTCTATGTAGTGGCTTTCCATAGGAAATGTACCAGGGCACTGACTTTTGAGAATTTTTGGCAGGGTCTCATGCCCACTGACTTTGCGTATGCCTCCACGGTGCCGGGCATGCTTTTGCACGAATTTTGGATGGGGCTCGATAACCTCAGGATGGGTGAAATGCTTGAGTACTCGAGAAACTTGGCCGCTACCCAGCTCTTTCACTTGTGGTTTATGCTCATCTACAGAGTGCTGGGCCTCAACTTGATCATTGCCATGCTGGCCAAGACGTTTGCCACAGAGTCGGCAGACGTGCATCGCACGTGGATATTTCCGTTTGCTACCATGGTGCTTCGCCTCGAGCAAAACCTCACAGAAGTCCAGAGGAGAAATTGCCTCAAGTATCGCTGCGGCAATCCCAGTGCTGCCTCAAGGCTCCAGGTCATTGATACCGATGATGCGGATGATGATAGTGAGCACAACGCCGAGCCGCGCAAAGGTGCTGCTTCATCTTGGTGGTCGGTGGCCAGCAAGAGCAAGCAAGAGGCTTTGGTCTTGAGATCCGGTCTTGAGAAACTTGAGCCCCGCGACTGGGAGGAGGAATTCTTTCTGCACCGAAATACCGTCATCTCCAGCTCGGGGGCGTCCGAGATTCTCGGAGGCAGCCCGTGCAGGAGCGAGATTGTTGTTGGGTGTGCAACAGTAAAGGCGCCGCCTGTGGAGAGGGAGGCGGCGGCGTTAGGGCAGAGGGTTCGTGAGCATCAAGACGAGGTCATGGCCAGACTGAAAGCCATGCAGGACTCGGTCGTCTCTGAGTGCGAGGAGGCGCTGAGAACCCTGTTGGCCAGCGAGCGCAAGCAGCTGGAGGCCGAGCACGATGCTGCCAAGGCTCTGTTGGCCAGCGAGCGCGAGCAGCTCGAGGCCGAGCGCGACGCTGCCAAGGCTAAAGAGGAGGCCGCACCAACTGCCGCCCCTGGGTCCAATGGCGCCCCCGGAGGTGACAGCGTCATTGGCGCCCTCGCCGTTCCCGTCGCTCACTCCAGAAAGCTGGCGCCCTATGCAGCGCCGCCACTGGCAGTGTTACCCAACCAGTTGGCAGTGGTGCCCAACCAGTGGTTGGCTGCTGGGTGGTCACAGGCGCAGAGGCCGCCGGCGCGCACGATGCCCAACGCCCAAAATCTGACAGTTATCCACCAGGCATACCAGCAGCAGGGGCAGTGGGCGGCTGCTCGTCAGCCTCCTCAGACGTTTGTGCAGCACCACGCGCCTCCGCCACAGATGCAGCGGTCGCACGAGCAGCAGAGGATACAGCAGAGCCAGGCGCAGCAGGAGAGAGAGAAGCAAGTCGATCTCGCCCGCCGGTTGCAGGCGGTTGAAGCACAGCTCGAAGCCGCAAGCCCTCCCAAGATGCCGCAGCCGCGTGAGAGTGTGCATGTTGTTGTTGCAAATATGTGGCAGTCGCAGGAGGAACAAATGCAGCCATCGCCGCCGCGGCGCACGCAGGAGCAGCTGCAGCAAGAGCAGCAAGCAGCAAAGCAAGTGTTTGCAACACTTGCTCAATCGCTCCCCAACGTGCCGAGCAGATCTCAGTCGGCGGCCGAGCAGATTGGCTCACAGCTGCAGACTATGAGCCTGGAGCAGCAGCAGCCCAGTCGTCAGGAGTACGAGCACGATATGAAGCTGCTGTCTCTCGCGGGCCTCGGGGTGCTCGACGCTATAGACACGCAGCAACCGCAGCAGGGCAGTGCGCTCGAGGTACCCACGGCCAACCACGTCAGCGCTGCCTCTCCCATCAACATAGAGCTCGTGCCAAACGGCTTGCATGCAGGGCTGGACTTGTCGCGCGTGCTCGACACGTCGCGCAGCAACGCCTCTGCTGTGAACGAGCAAGACCGCGAGCGGGCCGCGCAGGCCAGGATCGCCGAGCTTGAGATTAGGCTTGAGGTGGCCCATTCCCAGGAGCGAGCCAGAAATGCGCAAGACATGGCCAGAGAGGCGCAAGACAAGGTAGCGCTCCTCGAGCAGGAGTTCCAACTTGTATCTAGCGAGACGCGGAGGGTAGAAGCTCTTGGGCATGCCCAACCTGCTGGAGCAGTGAGCACTGGAATGCATGCGGCCGAGACACAGCCTTCCAAGCCTGACCGCAGAGTCGCCGAGGCATTGCTTCAATTTGACAGGGACGCCAATGGCACGCTAGATCTGCCAGAGTTTTCGGAGGCCTTCAAGGCCGGCTTGACTCAGG
>Ga0315905_10004716_pt1 | contig 13936 bp, 17 predicted proteins | sample LakEriMetagenome_5_FD_203522 | JGI IMG/M metagenome (GOLD analysis project Ga0315905, IMG submission 203522) | Freshwater fungal communities from buoy surface, Lake Erie, Ohio, United States - Buoy 4 MA121 | ecosystem: Environmental > Aquatic > Freshwater > Lake | place: USA: Lake Erie, Ohio... | reverse complement strand
CATGTGATGCCCTTCGCTAGAGGGTCTATTCTACCAGTATTCCCAGCATGAGAAAACCCAGAATAAGTAGCGTGAAATACTGCTTATTTGATGTGAGACAATTGGAATATGTCGGGCCTTAAACGCATACTTTCTGTAATTACAATTTTTGCACTCTCTGTTTCATTAACAGGATGCGGCGCCGGACTAAATGCAGCAACTAGACAAATTGCACAGGTCACAGATGGTGTTGAATCAAATGTTATTAACGATCAGAACAATTTAAGAGTTGTAAATCTTCTTGTAGTTGCAACAGCTGATCAAAACGCTGTTTTAGTGGGAACAATCGTCAACGCTCAAGACGCGCCAGATACTCTCTTGGGTGTTGCCATCAACGGAAGCGCTGCAACATTGACCGGAACCACAACTTTAGAAAAAAATGCTCCAGTAATTTTTGAGGGTGACAGCGCAAATGCCAAGGCGGTTGTGCCAGGCTTCACAGTTGCACCTGGAATTAGAGTTCCTGTGGTTCTATTTTTTGCCCGCGCAGGTGAAGTCACACTAGATGCACTAGTGCGTGGGGCCACAGATATTTATGCAAATGTCACTTCAGGCGGGCCAGTTAGCGCACCTGCTGCTGCAGTAACCGAAACTGAGTAGATAAAACTTAATAAAGCGGTAAGGCTTTTACTTTTTACCCTGATTTGCAACTGCGGTTATCGCAGCAGCTGCGGCAACTGGATCCAAATACTCTCCGCCTTTAACTATTGGCTCTAAATTTGAATCTAGTGTGTAATACAAAGGGATTCCGGTCGGAATATTTAGACCTGCAATGTCCCCATCTGATATCCCATCTAGGTGCTTAACTAAAGCACGCAGTGAGTTTCCATGGGCAGTCACCAGAACACGCTTGCCCTCTTTAAGGTCTGGAACGATTGACTCATGCCAGTAAGGAAGCATGCGCTCGATAACATCCTTTAAACACTCTGTCTTTGGCGCCAGCGCACCTAGATCTTTGTAGCGAATATCTTTTGCCTGGCTAAATTCATCGTTGTCATCTATTGCAGGAGGTGGCACATCAAAGCTTCTGCGCCAGAGTGCAAACTGCTCTTGCCCATACTGCGCCAAAGTTTGGGCCTTGTCCTTGCCCTGTAGCGCTCCATAGTGGCGCTCATTAAGGCGCCAGGAGCGTTTTACGGGTATCCAGTGACGCTCACATGCATCTAGAGCCAACTGCGAGGTGTGAATAGCACGGCGCAGCAAAGACGTGTGAACTAAATCTGGAAGCAAGCCGCGCTCTGCAAGCATCGCTCCACCACGGCGAGCTTCTTCTTCACCTTTTGATGAAAGTGCAACATCGACCCAACCTGTGAAGAGATTCTTTGCATTCCATTCGGATTCACCGTGGCGCAAGAGAATTAGTTCGAAGTTGCTCATGACCTTAGTCTAAACCAAATGCTTAAAGGCATCTAAGTTTGATAGCGATTCGCCACGAGATACTCGCCAAGCCCACTCACGGCGAATGGCATTAGCAAATCCAAGTTCGAGTAATGGATTGAAAGAGTTGTCGCTGTACTGCAAAACAGAGCCAATCAATCTATCTAACTCTCTTTCTGTCACAGCAAATAACGGCAGGCGGCCTACTAAGAAAACATCGCCTAACTCGTTGATTGCAAAAGCAATGCCATACATCGATGCATTCTTAGTCATACACCAGGAATGCACGGCGGCCTCATTATCATCTGGTTTTCTAATCACAAATGCGTTAATGCTCAAGGAGTGATCGCCAACAATAAGTGCGCAATGTGTCTGCAGTTTTTTCTCACCCGGCAAAGTAACTAAAAATGTGTTGGCATCTTTTCTCTCATATTCAAGATCATGAGAGTCCAAAAACTCTTCAATTGTCGCCCTGGGATCAATGCCGGCCATTTATGCTTCCAAGGACTTTTGCGCAGTTCCAATGACCTGATCGTAAATATCTAGCGTTCCACGGGCTGTGCTGTCCCATCCAAAGTGTGATGCATGCTCGATAGCACCCATAGAAAGCAGCACACGGCGCTGTGGCTCTTGGAGAAGGCGAGTAATAACAGATGACCATGCTTTTGGATCATGTCCATCAACTAGTACTCCAGAAAAACCATCTGCAACTGCAGTTCGCAAACCACCAACAGCAGTTGCAACAACTGGTGTGCCGCAAGCTTGTGCCTCTAATGCAACTAAACCAAAACTTTCGCTATAACTTGGAACGCATACTAAATCTGCAGCGCGATACCAATCTGCCAAACTATCTCGTTCAACTGGTGGTGCAAACCTGACTACATCATCTAGTTCGAGCCAGGTTGCAAGTTCCTTTAAGCGATCGACCTCTTCGGCGTTAGCACCTGATGCACCGCCCATGATGTTGACGATTAACTTATGACGCAATGAAGGTGAATGTTTAACCATCTCACTGGTTGCTCGGATTAATACTTCAGGACCCTTATGTGGCTGTATACGACCAACAAAAGTTACTACTAGGCCATCTTGTGGCAGACCAACTACGTTGCGGGCAGCGTTTCTGCCTGCACCCGGTGTAAAGACCTGAAGGTTCACACCAGGTGTAACAACGTGAACCGTATCTGGACAGGCATCATACAAAGTAACAAGACTTGCAGCTTCGGCGTCAGTATTGGCAATTAATGCATCAGCAGCCTCTGCAACTTGTGTTTCTCCCTGCACGCGGATCATTGGCTCTGGTGATTCACCCTCTGCCAAGTTTAAGTTTTTCACACGAGCCATAGTGTGCATTGTGTGCACTAAAGGAATTGCTAACTCTTTAGCTGCAGGCATCGCAACTTTTCCAGAGAGCCAGTAATGAGAATGAATAACATCATAGTTTTCTTTTTTCATAATCTGCAAAAATGCTCTAGATAATCCTGCAATATGTGCAGGTAGTTGTTCTTTTGTTAACTGGCCGTGACCGCAATCAAAGTGGCGCACACGCACACCAGGTGAGATCTCTACGATCTCTGATGCATCAGCATCGGTTCTGCGCGTAAAGATATCCACGCTCACTCCCATGGCAGCCATGCGTTGGGCAGATTCGAGCACGTAAATGTTCATGCCGCCTGCATCGCCAATACCTGGTTGATCCAGAGGCGATGTGTGCACCATTAACGTTGCTATACGGCCGTTCATAGAATTAAGGGTACGCGTACTTACAGCGTTGCGCGAATAAGGCCGATTTCAACGCCCCCACCATAGATATTTTCAACTTTTTCCTTGGCATCAAAGCCCCAGCGCTTAATTAACGCCGCAGAAATAGCTGGCATTGCTCGCATGCTTCCATCGCTAATTTTGATTGCAAAACTGCGGCCATCAGATAGCGATGCAATATTGACTGCCTCTGCGCCATCTTTCATAAACAAACCTTCAACGTTTTGCATCATGTATGTAGCAAGCCGACCTAGACCAGAGACCATTTCTGGATTGCTGCGACAGGCATTAATTACTCTTTGATGAATAGGATCAGAGCTCAGCGTTAGATTCTGTATCGCCCTTGCTAGCCCAACAAGTGAGAATAAAAACAGTGGCGCACCGCACCCATCAACACTTGTTAGTGCAACTGGTTCACCGCTCATTGCCTCTACTTCTTTTTTAATTACTTGCTGGAGAGGGTGCGCTGGATCCAAATAGTTTTGCGTTGGCCAACCGTTAATCACACATGTTAAAAGCATTCCAGAGTGTTTACCGCTGCAATTCATTGCAAGTCTTGTTGCCTCACTAGTTCTACGTAGCTCTTCATCTAGTGGACGATCGATCATGCACTGCAACGCCCCTTGATCAAGACCTGCTTTAGCCAAAATCTCTAACGCACCGTTTTGATGCATCGGTGTTCCGGCATGGGATGCACAGACAAGTGCTAGCAAACGTGGTTCAAGATCTAAACCGGATCGAACCATCGCAGATGCCTGAATGGATTTGAGCGATGATCTGGAATAAACATTCAGCGTTGGATCACCTTTTTGAAACTCTATTGATCCATCGGCAGCTAAAACAACAATGTGTCCGGCGTGAACAGATTCCACAACACCGCTTCGCGTTACCTCTGCTAGAACTTCACCCAGCATTAGTTAATCGCTTTGGCGCTCAAGTGATGACCAGATGTGAGCTTGCAGTTCGCTGCCCTCTGCCGCCATGTCGTATGCAAAGAAAAGCTCACCTGCAACAAGTCCGTATAAACGAATTCCCTCTGAAACAACTTTTGCAGAAGGTGCGGCATAGCCGCGATCTAGAACTAATTGAATTTTTGGACCGTCATATGTTCCGACCCAACCTTCACTAATTCCTGTGTTGTGTGCAATAACAACTTCTAAAATGTTATTGGGTTGCACGCGCCAAAAACCCACTTCTGATGCTGCTGGTCTAACGATTTCACCATCGGCATCGATAATCCAAGAGCGCGAAAAGTAATTAAGAAAATTACGCCCGTCATGGTTAAAGACAACTTCTTGTGCAAATTCAAATGGCTCTATGTTTGGATACTCACCGCGACCTTTGCCACGCCATGTTCCCACCATCCAGGCCAGTGGATTTAACTCTTGATGTAAACCTTCAGGGATTTGAAAAACCATTAGGGATTTTGCCTCCAGTTATTATTTCGTCGCGCTTTAGATTGGCGACCGGTAAATGCAAAAACAATGAGTGCGATACCTATTGCTATTGCCGATAAGGCAAGAACCACAGATGTAAACAACTCCATGGTTTAAGGATAGCGGTTAAACAATCACCTGCTGTGAGGCGGGGATACCATCGATTGTTAGCGTTGCATCAGTTGGCGTATTTCGTTTAACAATTGCCAAAGCTATTGTGCCAAGTTCGTGGTGGCGGGCAACAGTGCCGATAAATCCAACTTTCACTCCATCGTTTTCAATCACTGTCCCTTTTGCAGGAAAACCAACATCGCTTCCATCAAGATGCAACATCACTATGCGACGAGGTGGATTACCTAAGTTATAAATTTTGGCAACTGTCTCTTGGCCGCGATAGCAACCCTTTTTCATATGCACAGCCCCATGTAATACACCGATCTCATTGGGAATCGACTTGTGGTCTGTTTCAAATCCAATACGTGGTCGCCCTGCAGCAACGCGCTCTGCATCCAGCGCCCATGTTCCAACTTGTGTTGCAACGCCTCCAAAAGTCTTTTTCATCTCTTCTACTTCTGCTCGTGGCACTAGCGCAAAGGGACCGCCAATCTCATTTGGCATTCCAGGTGCTCGAAGAACTGCGTACTCACTGCTGGCATCACGCACATCTACGCGCAACATAAACTTCATCTTTGTTAAATACTCAATTAACTGATCGATATAGCCAGGATCTAATACAAGAAAAGATGTGGTGCCATCATCGACAATGTTGAATTGAAACTCAATGTGTCCACGTGCATCCAAAATCAAGTTAGATTTCCACAGACCCGGCTCTAGATCGCTCACAAACTGTGTTGTTAGATCATGTAACCACTGCAAGCGATCGACACCGCTTACAGCAATGATGTTGTAATGGGAAAGATCTGCCCAAGCAGTTCCTGCCTCAAGGGCGCGTTGTTCTTTTACAGGTTCACCGAAGTGCCACACAGCACCTTTATCGGGACCATCTTCAACTAGAACAGCGCTCATGTTCCTAATCTACCGCCTTCGTAGACAAGTTTTAGTGCGAGCTTATTTTGTTGCTGGCTTTACGCATGCAGCGCACGTGCCATAAATGGCAAAGTGCGTCACATCTGTCTTAAAACCGTAGTCATCGGCTAACGCATTCACAAAGTTGGCAGCCGTATCAATCGGTGCATCTCCAACAGATCCGCATGTTCCACAAACAAGATGGAGATGCGTTAACTCTTCTGCGGCGTGATAAGTAGCACCACCATGACCTAAGTGTGTGTGCTGAACAAGGCCAACATTTTCTAATGTTTCTAGATTGCGATAGACCGTTGAAAGATTAATTCCGGGATGAGTCGAGCGAACTTTTTCTGCCACCTCTTCAGGTGTTGCATGGCCGAGCGAGCGAACAGCAGATAAAACTAGTTCGCGCTGTGGGGTAAGACGTAATCCTTTTTGATGGAGTTCATGCTTTTCGGCCATAGAGGAATTCTACCCTCTTACTTTGAACGAGCTCGAAGTAAGAGAAGATAGATTTCACAGCCAAGGCAGAAATTAAAGGCAGCGTTTAGAAACGCGGCAGCCAAAGCAAAGGCCACGGCGATAGTAAAGACCACATCTAAGCCAGCAAATGATCCTACTGCTGCAGTTAATGCAAAGAGCAGTCCGACAGTTTGTGCAAACTGTGGTGGGCGCACATCTTCTGTTTCACCTGATTTCTTTAATCGTGGCTTTACAAGATTTTTAAATATAAGTGCATACGGTGTGAACTGTGGTCCTTTAATTGCACCGATTGCAAAAACGATGGCTTGAGCAACAATGACCCAAACGTTGTTTGTGGCTAGCGCAGTTGCTAAAACAATAGTTGTGATCACGGCGCCAAAACGTGGACCACGGGCATCAATAATTGTTGGGGCTGCCTTTAAACTATTTGTATCTTGAACCATTTGTTTTCCTTTGCTCGTTGGATTAATTGTTAAATGAAGAAACAATTAAGCAAGACACAAAGATGCAGCAAGGCGGCCGTAATCAATCACGCGACGCTTAGTAGCTGCTAACAACATGGCTTAATGGTAAATGCAGGGCTGACTTATTGCGAGTTGCAAATAACTTGCAATTATCGGATCGCACCTATGGCAGTAAGCACCTGTGCACGCTTAGGGGCGCCCATCGCTCGGCCAACTTCATGGCCGTTTCTATCTACAAACAATGTCGTTGGGGTGCTTCGTATATCTAACGTGCGCACTAGCTCTAGTTGATCTTCGGCATCGATCTCTACATATTTCACATCATCCATGTTGGCTGTGACATCACTGATCAATGCTCTTGTTGCGCGACATGGAGTGCAGAAGGCAGATGAAAACTGAACCACTGTCACACGAGGTCCTAGCTCTGCGCCAATCATCTGGGCAGTTATCAGGCCAGCCTTTTTCTTGCCACCCTTAACAACAACGCGTCCGCGCGTGCGCTGATACCAAATGCCAAAGGCAGTACAGGCAATTAACACCAGAGCGATTGGAAGCAATGAATTCACGGGAGTAGTCTGTACCAATGGCGAAGGTTCTGCTACTTACGAACACACTTGGCGCTAGCGCAGAAGTGCTTCCAGCACTGGGCTTGTTGCAACATCAAGTGCGAATCTTGCCTGCCGAAGCAAGTGTGTTAATTGATGTTCCAGATTTTGATGTTTTATTTATCGATGCTCGCCGTGAATTACCGGCTGCTAAATCACTCACTAAACTTTTAACAACTACCGGTGTTGGTTGCCCCATTGTTGCAATTACAACAGAAGGTGGCCTAACGGCTATAAATGCTGACTGGGGTATCGATGATGTCATTTTAGATACTGCAGGTCCTGCAGAAGTTGATACACGTATTCGTATGGTGCTTGGTAAACATGCAATCGAACTCGTTGCATCTGATCCTCATAGTGGCGAGATTCGTGCTGGTGAGATCTCTATTGACGAGGCCACCTACACAGCCCGCCTTAGAGGAGATGCTTTAGATTTAACTTTCAAAGAGTTTGAACTACTTAAATATTTAGCACAGCACCCAGGTCGAGTTTTTACTCGCGCACAGTTGCTCCAAGAAATCTGGGGTTATGACTACTTTGGTGGAACTCGCACAGTAGATGTTCACGTGCGCAGACTTCGATCAAAGCTTGGCCCAGAGTTTGAAGCAATTATTGGAACAGTAAGAAACGTTGGCTATCGATTTACAGTTTCAGGTAAAGAAGTTAATTCACAAGAACACGTATAACAATGCGTCATATTTTAAAGTTACACCGTGATTTAGATATCCACACTATTCCGCATCCGATTTATGAGTTTAAAATTGAAACATTTAACGTCGACCGCCACAAACAAGAATGGCTAGACCTTAACAATTTAATCTTTTCTCATCACCCAGATCAAGGAAACTGGGCGATGGAGGATTTAGAGAACAGAATGAGTGAGCCTTGGTTTGATCCGCAGGGGTTTTTTCTTGCCACCTTTAACGGAATGATCAACGGCTTTGTGTGGACAAAGATCCATAGAGATCTAACAAACCAAGATCCTGTTGGTGAGCTATATGTTGTTGGCACCCACCCAGATTATTCAGGCAAAGGAATAGCGCGCGCGTTATCGATTGCATCGATTAATTACTTTGTTAATAAGGGCCTTAAGCATTCGATTTTGTATGTCGATGCAGATAACGAAAAAGGGTTAAAACTCTATGGCTCCCTGGGCTATAACTGAAGTTTTTACTTAACCTTTTTCCTTTTTAGTCATTCTCTTCTTCGCCCTCTTCACCTTCTTCAGATTCACCTGAACCAGTTGATGCAGGAGGGGTAATTACCTTTTGGCTTGCCTGCGAAGAGATAGAGCTTCCAACAGCGCCCAAAAGAAAACCATCCAAAGTGTTATTTGGTTTGGACGCAGTTCCATGTTGATTACTAAATGCCCCTGATCCATCTTTGCCACAGATATTGGCAATCACCGATGCACCACCAGGGTGGCTTTGAACATAACTTGTTAAGTTGTAAACCTTGCCTTTAACAATGCTCCAGCAGTCAGATCGCGTATTGTGTTTTGCAATCTCTGCGGCACTGAGATTAAGTGCACCAGTTGTTGAACCGGGTTGTCCGCTGGCTCCAGGTTGCCCGGATGCATCTGGCTGGGCGCCAGTGCCAGGTAAAGATGTTCCTTCTGATTGTGCAATTCGATTTTTCCATGTGGCCTCTGCGCCAGAGTGCCCAACAACAAACGTCAATCCCAAACTTGCCACTGCAACTATAGGAATGAGAACAACAAATGATTTTTGCAAAACTTTAGCGAACTTCTCGGCCACTACCTGATAGTTATTGATAACAAACCAAATCGTAAAGAGAACTGCAAAAACTAAGGTCAGCTTCCAAAGCCTTTCGCCTTGAACTGAATGTGCGTTAGGCAGGCCTACTCGCTCTGAAAGGGCTTCTCCGGATTGTCCTGCGACAAATGCACTGACTGCTCCCGAGATAACGGCGATTAAGACCAGTGGGCTGTAGGTGGTGCGAAATCTCTTAACAAAGATAACCAGAAGCGCCCCTATAGCCGACAAAGGAACCAAAACAGCAACTGCGTGATTGATTAGGGGGTGCATTGGCAAGCCAGAGATTAAATCCATGAAACAACTCCACTCATAGTTAGAACATCCACTCTACAACTACTTTTGCGAGTTAATTCCAATAACTGCGCAATAGAAGTAAATAGAGGCAATACCTAAGTAGCTTGAGGGTTAACTCTCAGGGATGCGTTAGGTCAGCACACATTTTATTGAAGGCCTTTGTGTGTGCATCAACATCTGCAGTAGTTGTGTCAGGACACATGAGCGCCATGTTATGAAAAGGAGTAATCAAAAAGCCGTCGTTGAGCATGCGCAGATGAATGTACTGCTCTAATTCAAAGTCACCGGCATCATTTGCATCGGCCCCTGTAACAGGTGCGGTCTGGCCAAATATGTATTCTGCGCGAGCTCCCAAGCGATTACAGCTCCATGGCAGATCAAACTCTGCAATCGCTGCATCAACCCCATCTGCCCAACGTGTTCCCAGTTTGATCATGTGATCAAAGTTTTTCTGGGTTAATACTTGAGTCAAAGTTGCACGCATTGAAGCAAGTGACAGTGCGTTACCTGCCAATGTGCCGCCAACCCCACCTGTATCGATAATCTCTAACTCCACCATCGACTTGATCTTCTCAGCCATTTCATGTGTCATGCCAAATGTTCCAGTTGGTATGCCGCCACCGATTGCCTTTCCAATTGTTAAAAAGTCAGGCTTAAGCCCGCGATCTGCAGTCATGCCACCAGGGCCAACAGAGATCGTATGTGTTTCATCGATGATCAATATGACCCCATGCTTTTTTGCTAACTCTTGCACTGCCTCTAGGTAACCAGCCTGTGGCAAGACAATTCCAACGTTTGTCATTGCAGGCTCCATCAAAATTGCAGCAACATCGCCCTTTGCCAAAGCCTTTTGCATTCCTTTGACGTCGTTGAACTCCACTACCCGAGTGGTTTGATCTAAATCAACTGGCTTGCCAATGTTTCCCTCACGAGCAATTGTTTTACCCTTTTTATCTAAGGTTGCAAAGGTTTCATCAACAGAGCCGTGATAGCAGCGATCGATAACAACAATCTTTGATCGACCTGTGATCAAACGTGAGTAGCGGATAACGTGGCGGTTAGCATCTGTTGCAGAGACTGTGAACTGCCAGAGAGGCAATCCAAATCTATTTGCTAATTCGCCAGAGACAATGGCTGCATCTGCAGTTGGCAACATAGAGGTAATTCCTCTACCTGCCTGTTCACGGATTGCTGTAACAGTTGCATCAGGTGAGTGACCTGTCATTGATCCCGTATCACCTAAACAAAAATCTACATATGTATTGCCATCGACATCGCTAAAGCTGGCACCCTTTGCCTGTGAAATAAAAATTGGATAAGCACCTGGCCACTTAGCCATCCATGACATGGGGACACCCCCAGGCATATTTACTTGCCCAGCTTTAAACATCACACCACTTTTTGGATGTAGTTTTAAAAAGCGCTCATCTTCAATTGCGCGCAGTTGCTTTAAACGATCGCGATTAATCATGCGTGCATCCTAGCAATTCCAATTAGATGATTACTCCAACGATTCAAATACAAAGAGTGCTTCTATGTAATCTTCTCCGGTAATACCTAAATTTTGTGCATCAGGGGGCGCAGTTTGTGGCTCAATACACACACCATCAGAGTCCTCTGTATAAACAACCCACCACGGTGCATCTGATTCGATAGAGATTCTTGCAACATCCTCCCAAACAACTGCAGGAGTGCCTTTAATGCCTGTAAATGCATCATCCCAAGGCTGTTGTGATGGCTTAACAAGCTGTCCTGTTGGCAGACCGTCACTACCGCGCAGCAACATCTGTGTTGCATCAAATTCAATTTCGGCGCTGCCTCCACGATCTAGATCACGGGCAAACCATGGATGGAAACCAAGCCATGCCGGTAGCTCGCAACCATTTGCATCGTATTCAAGTGACCAACGAATGGCATCATCTAAAACTTCAATTCTCTGTTCCACAGTTGCATCACCATATGGTGATGGCAAGTGCAGCAGTGATCTACCTGGACCAATCTCCTGCCAGGATGAGATCAAACCAAAGCCATGTATTGCATGAGGTGGATCAATAGTTGCAGGCAGTTGAATAAAATCACCACTCTTATTCTTAATCAGACCTTCTTTAATTCGTCCAGCCCAAGGCGCCATGGAATACCAACCTGATGTGTGAACCTGTCCCCTAAAGGGAACAGCAAACTCATTGTCACGCCACTTTAATGATGTGATGCGCGCTCCGTTATCGTCATCGATTGCAATCTGAAACTCGGCATCATCAATAAACTGCATTATTTTTCCAACGCTTCTACTAGTTCGTGCATCCGTGGAGGCTGAGCGCCAGCACGAGAGACTGTAATGCCTGCAGCAACTGCTGCTCTGTGTAGAACAGTATTTAATGTATGCCCAACAAGACCTGCCACAGAGTGTTGAACTACACCCTCCACAAGAATCGCACCGACTGTGTCACCTGCACCGACAGTATCAACAACATCAACTCGCACACCTTCTACTTCTTCGCTAGCACCTTGGGTATAGCCGATGATTCCTTTGGCACCCCGTGTAACAACAACAAGTGATGTCTCACCTTCAAGCCAGCGATGTGCCACTTCATCCAATGATTGATCAGGATATAGCCAGGCAATGTCCTCATCGGAAAGCTTGACCACAGATGAAATACCAACCCATTTTTCAACAGCCTGGCAGTACTTTTCACGGTCACCAAGAAAAGAAGGACGCACGTTTGGATCAAAAACAATCGGTGCAAACTCGGCGCATTTAACTGCCCAATCAAACAAAATTGATGCCCCTGGCTCCACAACTGTTGCAAGTGTTCCAATATGTAAAACGCTAGGTTTTAGCCTTTCAGGATCTGGCAGCCAGGCTGGTGAAAACTCAAAAGTAGCAGTTTCGTCTATAACAAATTTATATGTCGCAACTCCGGCAGAATCTAACTGCACGGTTGCAGTGCAGGTTGGCTTGTTACTTTCTAGGGCTAAGCCAAGTCCAACACCATCTCGTTCAAGTTCTTTTCGCGCCATTTGGCCATAAGCATCTGTAGATATTCCACCGACAAAATCAACAGCATGACCTAAGCGCGCTAATGATTTGGCTGTATTTGCAGGTCCACCACCAACAACAGGACTAGTAGGCAGCACATCAATTAATACTTCACCGCAGACCCAGATACTCATGCAAGCACCAAAGCTAACTTCATATCAACTCGCCTTTGCGCGCTAAAAACTCTGTTAAAACCTCAACACCTAATAGGTGATCTTGGACCTGTGGCAAGCCACTAATCAACAAAATCCCTATGCATCCAAAACCTTTAACATTTAACGGCAAACCCCCGCCGTGAATGGCATGTGTCTCTTCTGGCAGCCCTTTACTTTCATACCAATTGATTCCCTGTTCTTCAGCTAGAACTCTTTCATACATAGTTGAGTTTCCTGTTGCAAGAACAACTCTTGCTTTACGCGCAATCCACTCATCGTTTTTCGGAGTTGTTCCAGGCAGCGATGCATGAAATACAACCCAATCCTTTAATCTGACTTCAACTGCAATTGCTAAGCCGCGCTCGAAGCCAAAATCTATTGCGATCTCGCCAATTTCAATCGCATCTTTTTGTGAAAGAGATTCAAGCTCTAAGGTTTGCGCCTCTAACGCCAAACCTTGGCTCGAAAAGCCCCCCGTTGTCTGATTCATGAACTCATTACACCTTAAAAATCTCGGATAGAAAACTACGCAAAAAATAAACTGCGCAGTGAATTTGTCTTTCTAGCCCTCCAAATCCTTAAATCTGGCCCCAAACGGCCACCCCTTACTGACCCTGTGGCTCACGCTCAAACGGGTCTTTCTCATGACATATGTGAGTGCCCTTGAAGCACAAGCCGACCCAGGGATCGTCTCTGGATCGACTATCGAAAGGAAACAAATGTCTACAAAGACAATTTACAAGCGCATTGCGCTTGTTGCAGTAGCTTCGTTGGGTGCAGGTGTTCTATCTGTTGCTCCAGCGAGTGCTGCCTTGACTTCAACATCCGTCACTGTGGCAGACGCCACGGTAACTGGCTTTGTTGGAACTGGCATCTTGGCAGATGTAAAGGTCACCACAGTAGGTACTCCTACTGCAACAGATGATGCGTTTGTCCTGACTGTTGCGAATACAACAACAGTGACAGGTGCAACGGCACTAACTCGAAACAATGCAGTGGATACTGGTGCAGCAGCACCGGCAGCATCATCATTCAACTTGGTGCGTCCAACAACTGCGTTGACAAATTGGACTGACGGCAAGTCAACACACACATTGACACTAACAGCTGATGCTTCTGCCGCAGCCCTTACTTCAGCGACAGCTGGAAAACTACAGTTCACGGCTAATACTCCGGGAACATATACATTTACAATCACCCCATCTGAAGCTGCAGCAGCAACTCCAACAATGACCGCTGGTGTAATTACTTTCAAAGTACTTTCACTTGGAGCGAAAATTGGTGATGGTGGCGCTGTACTCACACCATTTAACACAGTTAATGGTGTTGCAGGTGCGAACAACTACGTAACTCTTGAGGCTAGCGGTATGGCCCGTACTTCAGGTGCACTTGGAACTCAGGTTGAGGTCACTGGTGGAACTGTAATTTCAGCCTCAAATGGAACAGTATCAACAGACAAGACCAAGATCCTGATTGCAGGAGTT
>Ga0315905_10004715_pt1 | contig 13940 bp, 17 predicted proteins | sample LakEriMetagenome_5_FD_203522 | JGI IMG/M metagenome (GOLD analysis project Ga0315905, IMG submission 203522) | Freshwater fungal communities from buoy surface, Lake Erie, Ohio, United States - Buoy 4 MA121 | ecosystem: Environmental > Aquatic > Freshwater > Lake | place: USA: Lake Erie, Ohio... | reverse complement strand
GCTCCTATGGCAAAGGCTCCACAGCCTACTTCACCACGCGCATCTGCAATGATGAATGAAAACCCATTGCCTCCAGTTACTCCTATCACAGCAGAAACAATGTTGCCAGATGAGCCAGTAACAAACGGTGCTCCAGTTGGTCCTGGTGCCAATTCAGTACCTAACCTTCCAATGGGTCCATCAGATGACCCAGACATTAATATGATTCGTGATTACTATCCAATGCTCGAGTTCTGGGCTAGTCAACCAGGCACCTCACAGGCTACTAAAGACTACGTACAGTACTTAAGGACGATTATTTAATGAATCTTTGGGAGTATATTGGCAAGACGCAGAAGGTATTTAAAGATACCCCTGCTGCGCAAATTACATCACCTAACAGTACTAGAATTCCTTTTAGCACTGCATTCGATGTCGCATCTAATCTGCCTCAAAATCCTGGCGGATGGGACAACGACGACCTAGAGAAGGTACGTCAGGTTGCACTTAACACTGTATCTAAGGCTAATCCAGCATTAGTTGGTGGAACAATTGGTTTGATTATTGGCGGACCTGTTGGAGCTGCAGCAGGTGCTGGTTCAGGTCTTGCTATTCAGAAGATTGATGAAGCAACTGATGGTGGAGCAACTAAAGTTCTACAGGCTGGACAAAAGAACTTTCGTTCTAACTATGCATTTTTGCGTAACGTAGCTGATGAGAATGCAGCAATGGGCCTGCTTGCAAGCCTTGGCTTTGTAGCAGGTGGAATTGCTGGCGGACTTGCAGGTTTTGCTACGTTTGGTCCAGCAGGAGCATTCGTTGGAGCTACAGCTGGAGCCAACCTTGCTGGTAAAGGTATACGCGATGCGTTTGAAACTGACCTAGGTGCAAGCATTTCAAAGACTCTCAACAAGTCTGCAAAGTTTTCTGAATCAGATGTAGGGCAAGAACGTTACAATCTTGGTCGTGACGTAGTTCATACTGCTGCACAGATTATTGGTAAGCAAACTCTTGGAGATACAAGCAAAGGTATCGGAGCTATTTCCTCTGGTCTTGTTAACTTTGTCGCAGAATTAGGTCTTGGACTAGATGTTGCGGCAGCCAAGGGCGCAGGGCTTGCTGCTAGAGGTACACTTGTAAGACCAATTGTTGAACCTTTAACACCATTCCAGAAAAAGATTTATGGCAAAGGTGAGGCTGAACGCGTTGGCGCACGTCTAGCTGCAGATGTCGATTTAATTAAGCGTACAGTTGCTGGTGAGGTTACACCTTACACACCAGTATTTAAAGCTATCCGTGAAAATGATGCAGCAGTAATTGGAAACCGTGCAGGATTTGATAGCGCAAGTGGAAAACTTGCAGCTTCTCTTATGGCTAGAGAGTCAGACGAGACAATTGGATTAATACTTCGCGTTGGTCGTGGAGACCCAGACGCAGTAGCAGAGCTTGCTCTTAAACGTGCTGACAAGTTTGCGGAGTACACGCGTCTAGATGACGCAATGGCTTATGTAAATAACAATGGTTTGTTCTCATTACAATTTAAGGGTCAAACTTTAATACTATCTAAGCGTTTTAAAAACAACACAGCTCTTTTAGATGCAGAAATTGAAGCATTGAGAAAAGAAGTTGGCTGGTTGGATGATGCTTTAAGCATTCAAGGAGACCTTGCTAATAGAACCGTATCTAAATGGGCAGTAGTTGAAAAGGTACGCAATGACTTTGCTAAGGAAAACACAAATAGAAAGCTTGCTCTTGGAGATAACGCTCAAATGGAAACAGCGCTGGGTAAAACATACCAGTGGTTCTACCAGAAGAGCCCATTGTCGCGTCCTATTCGTGGCTTGGACAGATTGACAGATGACGCTCCACGTCAGTTAATCAATTACAACGAGCCATTTGCTGCAGGCATTAGAATGCAAACAAGTCTTCGTTCTGCTGAAAAATATGGCGCTTCAATTCCACAGGAAAACGCACGTATCTATGATAATTGGATGAAGGCCAGAACAGAAAACCAAAAGACTGCAGTTATCGACAACTATGTAGATACTGGCATGAAGTTAATGGCTGACAAATACAACATCGGCGTAGACATTATTCAGTTTGCTATCGATAAGTATAACACTACTCACAAGCGCTTTAGAGATGAGTCTGTTAAGGCACGCGAATTAAAGCAGGGTTATATGAATGACCCTAATGACCCTGATGGTCCACTAATTGCAGATGCTCAGCTAATTACTCAGCTAGCTAACGGTGCATTGCTTCCTGATTGGAAGTTTGTTGATAGTGTATTGAAGGACTTTTCAAAGCGCAATGGCGAAACCACTAAGATTATTCGCAGCAAAGAGGGCGCTCAGTTCCTTGCTGATGAGTTAAATAGCTTGTGGCGTACAGGTACATTGCTCCGCACTGGTTACCCAATCAACGTAATCAAGGACTCTTATATCCGTGCCTGGGGTGACGGTGCTATCGGTAGCATGATGAAGTATCTTGCTCAGGACACAATTGATGCAATTTCGTCTAGCACAAATACTGTAAATCGAGTTAATCGCTGGGCTTTATCTGCGACTAATCCTAATTACAATATGAAGAAGATTAGAAAAGATATTGCTGCACGTCAACTAGTTCTTAATGAGTACGACAAGTCTCTTCTTAAGTCAAAGTATGATGTCAATAACCCTCCAAAGGCTGTACCAGTTGAGCTAATTCCTGATGTACAGCGTCGAGATGACCTTGCTAATACTATAGCAGCTCTTAGAATACAAGAACAAAGACTTGTATCTGGCGTAAAGATTAAGCCAGTAAGAGACCGCAAGGTTGAACTTGATGGCGAAGAGTTTGAGAGCGCATTTGGTGGACGCTTTGGTTCTATCTTCGAGCAGAAGATTACACAAAAGGATGACTTGCGTGCAGCAGTAGCTGGCGTACGTGAACTACAGGTCGACATCTCACGTCGTGGTAGAAGCGGTGCAGCATCTATTCTACCTACAGACGAGACTCGCCACATGCAGTCTTGGTTACAAATTCTAAATGACAAGCTACGTTTTGACCCAGTAGCAGAGCTCATTATGAAGGGCAAGTCAAAGAAGGAAGTAATTGACTGGTTCCGCAAGGGTTCACCAGAGGCTGTTGCCTATCTTGATAGATTCTCAAGCAACCTAAGAGATGCACCAGTTGCATATGCACGTGCAAAAGCAATGGTTGACATGTATGCACCATCTCAGGCTCTAAAAGATTTAGTCGTTACAGACAAGTTAAATCTTCTAGAACTGAAGAACCTATATCCAAATATTCAAACACGTCCACCTGTATTCACTGACTTGGTTGAAGATATGACTGGAAATAGTTCAATATCAAGAAACTTCCGTGAGGCTACAAAGGACGCTGTTGTTTGGCTATCTACACAACCTACTTCAAGACTAGCTTTTAATCCTTACTTCAAGGCTAAGTATGAGCAATCACTACAGACTCAGATTTGGTTGGCTAACTCTAATGGAACAAAGCTTACATTAAAGAAGAAGTCAGAGTTTGAGGCTAAGGCTCGTAACTTTGCACAGCGTGAGTTCGAAGAAAAGCTAAACTCATTCCACCGTGACATGAACTATGCTGGTTGGGTGAACTATTTCTTTGCATTCTTCCCTGCAGTTGTTGAGCAGTTCCGTGCATACGCACGTATTACCATGGAGAACCCAGACTTTATTGTCAAGAAGATGGCTATTGCAACCATCCCTGAGCGTCTAGGTGAAGTAGAAGAAGACTCTGCTGGCAATAGATATATCCCAGTAAAGCTTGGATTCCTTGGTCTAGAGTCACGCCTTCCAGTAGAATGGTTCAATCCAGATAATCCAACTGGTGGTAATATTCTTTCTGTATCACCTATGGGTGCTGCATTGATTAATGAATATGCTAAGCAGACACAGACAGAGAACTTCTTTACCGACGCATTACTACCTTTTGGTGTGCAGCGTAACTCTCTTAACGCATTAAATGTTAATACAGCACGTCGCTTGTATCAGGTATGGCAGGCCAAGAATCAAACTGGAGAACAATTCAACAAAGACGTTGATATGTTCCGCCAGCAACTCTGGGATGACTATGTCAAAGAGACTGGCAATAAGCCATCTGGCAAGAAATACGAGCAACAGTTCGAAGAAGCCAAGAAGCGTGCATTCTATCTGTCAGTATTGCGTACAGTAAGTGCTTATACTCTACCAGTTCAGGGTCGTCTAGTAACCTCAGTTACTGGCTATGTTGATATCCTTAACAAGTATGAGGACAAGTACGGTGCTCAAGGCGCTGAAATGTTTGCTATTGACTATCCAGATGCTTGGATGTTTATGGATAGACTGTCTGATTCTACATCAGGTATCCGTCCAGATGCTACATCTGCTGCCCTAGTAAAGGGCAACATGTCATCTATCCAGAAGATTGTCGCTGGTATCGGTAGCGAGAACCTTACAGTTCTAGGCTCAATCTTTAATGATGATGATTATGCATTCTCTAGCGCAGCGCAAGCCTTGCTTCAGGATACAAGAATCCCAGGCGCTGGCAACAAGAAGTTCCGTGATGTATCTGATGCCTTCGAGAATGGTCGTTCAGCTCTTGTTAGCAAGGGATGGAAAGATTACTTTGTTATTGAACAGGTACTCAAGGATGAGTTTGCTCGTGTTACTCCAGCAATTAACCCTTACAAGGGATATGGTGCTGCAGTATTGAAGCAGTACAAGCAGGCATTTGTTGATGCAGCAGAGAAGGATAACAACCTTTGGTGGCAAGAGTATAATGCTCAAGCAGCAGGAGGAGCAGGAAGTCGTCAGGCTGATACTGTGACTGCGTTGACTATTGCGCTCAACGATGAAAAGCTTGGGCCAATACTGCTAAAGCAGCCTAAGTTCCACGCAGTTGCAGACTACTTAAACTACCGCAGATACGTAAACTCAATGCTAAAGAGAATGAATACTACTTTTGATTCTCAAAGAGCAACACAGTTACGAACACAAGTTATGTTAGAAGTTGCAGAACTTAGAGCATCAGATATAAACTTTGATAAGTTATATACAAGATACTTTGAGAACGACAAGTTCGACTTTGTATACGAAGAACCAGGAGATTAATATGGCTAAGACATTCGCAGAGGCAGTGGCAGCTACAAGGCCCCCACTCATACCGCCATCTCCTACCCCTTCATTCGATGTTAAAAGAACTCAAGAAATTCTCAAAAGCAAGGGCGTAAAGTTTAATGCACCAGCTGGCACCACGATTGGTGCTGGTGATGCGTTATTTGATTCATTTAATGAAGCTCAGAAGATACAGATTAAAAAGATTATGGGTAAACTTGGATATAAGTCCCAAGGAATCAATGAATTAAAGACCTTGCTTGCTACATGGTATCCTACAATCTACGACTCTGTAACAAACTTCTCTCAACTATATACTAGCCTAGCTTCAGATTTGCTACCAAGTGATGGTGATACTGGTATTAAGTACAGCGGTGTCACTCAGTATATTACCGAGCAGTCACCAGCATTGGTCAAGAAGAATGTAGATGAATTCCTTCTTAAGACAATTGGTAGCACCAATATTAAGGAAGAATCTCGTACAAAAATTATGGATGAGATTAATAGGTTAATCAAAGAAGGCACAACTACAACTACCAAAAGAGATAAGTCTGGCAAAGATACAACTGTGCAAACTGCTGGGTATAGCGAAGAGCGTGCAGGTGAAGTTGTGAAGCGTATTGCTAAGGAACTAGAACCAGAAAAATATCAGCAACAGAGGGAACTAACTTTCTTTGACTTCATTCAACAGGCAGACCAAATGCGAGGTGGCCGATAATGGCTGGCGCTTTTGATAAAGACACTACACTCGTAAACAAGCCAAGCTCACCTGGTGCTGCTTGGGTATTTAACGAGAAGACAAAGAAGTGGGAAAAGCCTGAAAAACCAAAGCAAGGCAACAAGACATTTACTTGGGATGACACTAAGGGCTGGGTAGAGTCTGGCGTCGATGTAAGTGGCCTGACAGTAAGCCTCGGCTTTATTCTTACTCGAGCACTTCTTGACGACCCTATATACGGTAAGGGTCCTAAAGGATTGCAACAGGTCTATGACCTATGGGCTGCTGGTGATGAAACTGCTGCACTTAATGCTTATTTCCAATCTGATTATTATATGAAGCTTGGCAAGACTGCAGCTGCACGTTATGCATTAAGCAAGAACCAACCAGAAGTTTATGCTGCTGATGAAGCCGCTTACATGTCTAATCAAAAGAATCGTCTATTTAAACTAGGCGTTCGAATTGATGACAATGAACTTACCAAGTTGATAAAAGATGCATATGCTGGCAACCTTACTGATTCCCAACTAGATTCATCTATTGCACTATCGAATAGCTTTGGTGGCAAGTTCGGTGGAACAATCCTTGGACAGATACAAGAACTTAAAAACTTCGCTCGCTCATATGGACTATCATATACAGATGCAAAGTACAATCAATGGGGTGCAGACTTGTTTGCAAACCGCATTACTGACACAGAAGTTGAAGAAGCAATTAAGACTGAATCAGCAAGTAAGTATCCAGCATTTGCTGACCAGATTATGAAGGGTGTATCTCTTGATGCACTGTCATCAGCTTATAAATCTTCGATGGCTCAAATCCTAGAGATTGACTCAGACTCTGTCGGATACGATGACCCAACCCTTATGAAGGCATTGCAGTATATTGGTCCAGATGGCAAGCCAACTACTAAACCACTATGGCAATTTGAATCAGACTTACGTTCTGATGCACGTTGGCAGTTTACAAACAACGCTAGAGACTCAGTTGATTCTCTACAGTACAAGGTTATGAAAGACTGGGGGCTAATGTAATGGCTGAAAAAAAGGTTGATACAACAACTCTTAAGGGCATTCAAGAAGCATCAGGTAATAAAACTTCTCCAAGAGGAACAACAGAAGAGCGCCTAGCGGCAATGAAGGCTGCTCGTGAAGAAAAGTTAGCAGCACAAAAAGCTGCTCGACCAACAGCAGCAGAAGCCGCTGCTGCAAAACGAGAAGCACAAGAAATAGCCAATAATAAAAAATACATAGAGCAAATACTTGCAGATAATCCAGATACTGGAGCAGGTGGAGTTGTTGGTTCTTCGGTTATGAAGTGGTCTATCGACCCAAAGACTGGGAAAAAGCGTACACCAGAACAAATTATTGCTGCAGTTACAGAGGCTGTTCTTGCAGACAAAACTTCTGGTGGGACATCTATAGACCCAATAACAGGCAAGCAAAGGCCTTCGACCCCTGCGGAAAAAGTACGCGGTGCTTTAATGCAGTTACAAGCAAATGCACAACGAGAATCAAAAGATTTAGATTTAGCCGATAAAGTTTTTAAAACCATTAAAAGCGGTCGTGGTGCTGCTGTATCTTCTCTTGCTAATAAATCTGAAACTTGGGAAATTAGCAAAGACTCGGTTGGTAAGGTACTTGATAGAAAATACTTTGATGAACCAAATCCCAGAAAAGTTTTTATTCTAGACCCAACTAAAAATCAACTTACTCCAGAGCAGCTAAAGCAATATAAAGAAGCTGGTGCGATGCCTCTTGACCCTGTTACTGGCTTTCAAGTTTTAATTGATGACAAAGGAAGATACACATTAGGTGAGCAACCAAGGCCTAATGGTTATACTCCTGATATGGATTACAGCAAGTACATCCCAGGTGTCAATGAAGCAGATTATGGCATGACTGAAGTTCCTAAAATAACAGAGGAGCCAGTTGATGAAAATAACGCTATTAATAATAGACTTATAGTTGACCCAGTTACAAATAAGCCAGTTACTACTACGCCACTTTATCCAGGAACAAAAACTGGTGATGGTTCTGGTTTAACAGCACCTCAGTATAACGAACGTATGGGTGTCTATGCAGCGATGGCTGATAGGTTCAATAAATATGGTTTGACTGGCCTTGCTGAGAAGATTAAACAACTTGCTATTCAGGGTGCAACAGAAGCAACAATTACTTTGCAGTTGCAGGAAACACCAGAATACCAGCAACGCTTTGCAGCAAATGCTGACCGTATTAAAAAGGGTCTAGCAGCACTGACTCCTGCGGAGTATGTCAATACTGAAGACTCTTACCGTCAGGTATTACGCGCTTACGGATTAAAGCAATTCGATAACGATGCATATGTAAGACAATTCATTTCTAATGACATGTCACCGACAGAGCTTTCTAATCGTGTTGTTACAGCAGTACAGCGTGTACAGAATGCTGACCCTGCTATCATCAAGCAGCTTAAAGATTACTACGGCATCGGTGCAAAAGATATGGTCGCCTACGTACTTGACCCAGAGCAGCAGTTCCAGAAGATTGAGCGCCAAATTGCAGCATCAGAAATTGGTGTAGCAGCAGGACTCCAGGGACTTAGTGCTGGAGTATCAGTTGCTGAGCAACTAGCAGCACAGGGTGTCAGCGAAGCAGAAGCACGTAAGGGTTATGCAACTATTGCAGATATCCTTCCAACTGCTGAAAAGTTATCTGATATCTACGGTGGAACGCTAGCCGAATACCGACAGGCTGAAGGTGAGCAGGAAGTATTCAACAGCTTGGCCTCTGCACAGCGCAAGCGTCAAGCATTATCAGCACGTGAAGCTGCAGCATTTAGTGGCTCTAGTGGTGTAAACAAAGCAAGTCTTACGACATCAAACGTAGGAAAATTCTAGAATCCTGAACGGACCTATCGGCCCCGTCAGAGTAATAGACCGATAGTAGGAGCCAGCCAGTTTCCCCGAACTGAACTGTGGCCTGCGAACTAACAACGAATAGAAGGGTGGGTTGCTATGAGCAACAACTACTGGGACGACGAAGACGATGACCTAGATACAGATACAGAAACACAGATGGATGGAAGTGACTTACTTAAAAAGTTACGTAAAGCCAAGCGTGCAGATGAGAAGCGTATCAAGGAACTTACTGAGCAACTTGAGGGATTTTCCAAGGCGCAGCGTGAGTCAACCGTTAAGTCAGTACTAGAAAAGAAGGGTGTAAACCAGAAGGCAGCACGTCTAGTCCTAAAGGATTTAGATGGTGATTTTTCAGAAGAGTCAATTTCAAACTGGCTAGATGATAACGCTGACCTATTTGGTATAGAGGTATCACAGAAGCGTGACGAACAAAATCTTGCTACATTGCGTCAGCAAGACGTCATGACTCAGAGTGCCGTTACACCAGACCGCGCACAGGACTTAGAGCAACGCATGGATAATGCAAGTTCTATGGAGGAACTCCTCAGCCTGATGCAAGGACAACAATAATCAATCGTTCATAGTCAAGGAGACTAATACAAATGCCAAACGCATATACAGATACCTCGAGCACCTCGCTCGGAGGTTCAGTAGGTGGCGCTGGTCTCGTACAGAAGGCATATGACCGCCTTCTAGAGTTCGCTCTCCGCTCAGAACCCCTAATTCGTTCTGTCGCAGATAAGCGCCCAGCAAAGCAAGCAATCCCAGGTTCAACAGTAGTTCTACAGAAGTACGTTGACCTAGACACAAAGACATCAACACTAACAGAGACAGTTGACCCAGATGCAGTAGCATTGTCAACACCAACATCTGTTACAGTGACACTTAACGAGTACGGTAACGCTGTACTTGTAACACGTGCGTTGGAGCTCTTCTCACTAGCAGATGTAGACCCAGCAATCGCTAACATCATTGCATACAACCTAGCCGATTCTATCGACGTAGTTGCAATGAACACACTTCGCTCAGGTTCAAACAACATCTACGCAGGTAACGCAACAGCAGTTGCTAACGTAGACGCAGCTGATACACTAGACTCAGCAGACATCCGCAAGGCTGTTGCTAAGCTACGCGCTAACAAGGCTAAGGGCCGTCGCGGAAGTGCATACTGGGTTGGTATCCACCCAGAAGTTTCACACGACCTTCGTGCAGAGACAGGCGACCTAGGATGGCGCTACCCACAGTCACAGTCTGCTTCAGAAGCAAGCAAGATTTGGGCTGGAGAAATCGGTGAGTACGAAGGTGCATTCTTCGTAGAGTCATCACGTCTATACAACGCTAAGTCAGGTGCAGACCAGACAGCACTAGCAACAACAGCAGTAACAGTAGCAGGAACATCAGCAGGATTCACATTCGGCGTTGCTTCATCATCTGTTATCGCAGCTCGTGCAGAAGTTGGCGACAAGATTGCAGGAACAGGTATCGCTTCAGGTGCTAAGATTACTGCTATCGCAACATCAGGTTCAACAACAACTATCACAGTTGACACAGCTAACACAGCAGCAGTAACAGTTTCAACAACTGTAACTGTAACTCCAGTAACACGCGTATTCGATACAATCGTTTGCGGTGCACAGGCAATGGCAGAAGCCGTAGCTGAAGAACCACACGTAGTTATCGGTAACGTAACTGATAAGTTGATGCGTTTCCGCCCAATGGGATGGTACGGCGTACTTGGCTTCGCAGTATACCGTGATGAGGCACTATACCGAATCACATCAGGTTCATCAATCGCTGCTAACTAGTAGTTAATTGACTGCTGGGCAGGGGCAACCCTGCCTGGTGGTGAGTCCACTAAAGGAGGAGTCATGACAGATTACATCTTCGAGACACCAACAGTCGATGAAGGTTTTGAAGGAGTTCAACGACTCTTTACATTCTACAAGTTAACACGTGGCATTAGTATCATCAGAGTTAATGGAACTTACCGTCAGGTTCGCTATCCATACGATGGTGACCTAGACACTTATCAAGAAGTATATCTTGGTGGTAGCAAGTACACTGTAGATGAGGCAACTCGTGAGGCACTAATCAACGGAAACGTTGGAGTAACAACAGATAACTTCACAGCAATATAGGGGACATATGGGACACGAACACGCAAGTAAAGTTCTTGAGTGGGGGTATAAGTTAGTAGATGGAGACATGATTCCATACTCAGCATTATATGGGTGTGTGTATTGTGATGCTACATCGACTGAGCCTTTTCCTGACGAGAACAATATCTTTATAGACCACACTACGTGCGGACCTGATTGCTTTGGCTGCAAAGCCAGGGGACTCCAGATGAACACTGGTGATGCAAATAGTCAGAGAAATGCTCCACGCAAGCGCTTCGAGAAAGAACTCACAGCTTACAAGGATGCACGTGCACAAGGCATACAGCCTGGTGGCACATCGATGGAAAAGATTCGTGAAGCAGAAACTGCTTCCGAAGTGTTGAATAAGCCATACAACGCTAATTCAATGCCAGATGCAAAGCACGTAAACAAGTCAACGGTAGCAGTAATGAAAGAGATAGGACAAATATAATGCCAAAGGTTGGAATGAAGGAATTTGCTTACACAGCAAAAGGTATGGCAATGGCTAAGGCTGAGGCTAAGAAGACTGGTAAGCCAATGAAGAAGGCTAAGAAGAAGACTACACCACGCAAGAAGGGTATGTAACCATGTCAGTTAAGAGCGAAAAGTACAAGTCAATGTCAGCAATGAAGATGCACGAAAAGGGCGAAGGCAAGAAGGAACGTATGATGGAATACGGTCCAAAGAAGGTTGCCAAGCGAGTTGCAAAGAAGGCTGTCGCAAAGAAGGTAGCTATGAAGAAGATGGGTAAGAAGAAGTAATGGCAAAGGCACGCACCTCAGCAAACGACCGTTCATTCATGGATAAGGTCTACAAGCCTGTTGCTGGTTATTTTTCTAACATTGCAAAAGAAGGCTCAGAAGCTGCAAGAGCTTGGAGCCAAGCAGTAGATGCAAGCGATAAGGCAAAGAATTATCCACCAGAAAAGCGTCCAGCACTTAAGCAAGCAGCAACTGCTGCTGGCAAGAAAGCCGAAGCAGAACGTGGACAGTTCCTCGGTTCTTTAATTGGCAACCGTTACGATAGTAAAGGAAAGAGAAAATAATGGCAAGCTTAACAGAACGTCAAGCGCGAGTTCTAGCAAGAGAACAAGCAAGAGCAGCAGCAGCAGCCGCGGCAGCGGCTCGGCGTGCAGCACGTAAGAAGGAACCTAAGTTAATCGTAGACCCACCACGATATAACCCACCAATGAGTACAATGCCAGTTTATGAAAATCGCGTTACTGGTGGAATTGCTGGTGCAGCAACAGTTAATCCAGTCTATAACACATACAATTAAGAAAGCGAAGAAAAAATTATGGCAAGTTTGACAGAGCGCCAGGCAAGAGCATTGGCACGTCAACAGGCTGTTGAAGCAGCAGCGAAGGCAAGATTTGATGCACTATCTCCAGAACGAAAAGCAGCAATTAAAGCAAGAGAAAAGGCAGCAGCAGATAAGGCAGCAGAAACGGCCGCTAAGCGTGCAAAACGTAAAGGTACAACTTACTTCCCTAACTTAGATTTAGAAGTACCTAATAGTGCAATGGATATGCCAGTCTATAAGTATTCAAACCGCAATAGCGGTGGAATTGCTGGGGCAAAAACAGTTAACCCAGTTTACAACACATACGGCGACTAATGAAGAACAAAGTTGAAAAGGTAATGGGCGAATTTAAGCGCGGGACTCTACATGCAGGGGCTAATCCTAAGGGTCCAAAGAAGGCGCCTATTGTTAAATCTCGTAAGCAAGCTATTGCTATTGCTCTCTCTGAGGCAGGCAAGTCAAAAGCAAAAAAGACAGCTAAGAAGGCGAAGAAAAAATAATGGACCCAAGACTAAAGCGAGCAGGAGTGTCAGGCTTTAACAAGCCTAAGCGTACACCAAGTCACCCAAAGAAGTCACACGTTGTTGTGGCGAAAGAAGGAGACAAGGTCAAAACTATTCGCTTTGGTCAACAGGGCGTTAGTGGTTCTCCAAAGAAAGCTGGAGAGTCTGCATCTTACGCAGCACGACGCAAGTCGTTTAAGGCTCGTCACTCAAAGAACATTGCCAAAGGAAAGATGTCTGCTGCATATTGGGCAGACAAGGTTAAGTGGTAATGGCATACACGAACCCTGAATTAAGAAACCGCATTAAGAATAAAGTAATGGCTAGCTCTAAAGGCGGTAAGCCTGGGCAATGGTCAGCACGCAAAGCACAACTTGTAGCGCAAGAATATAAGAAGGCTGGCGGTGGTTACTCAGGTAGCAAGACAAGCAAGCAAAAGTCTTTGTCTAAGTGGACCAAAGAAGAGTGGGGCACCAAATCTGGTAAGCCTAGTACTCAAGGTTCAAAGGCGACAGGAGAACGCTATTTGCCTAAGAAGGCTCGCGCAGCGTTATCCTCTAGCGAATATGCTGCAACAAGTAAAGCAAAGCGTGAAGGTATGAAAAAGGGTAAGCAGTTTGTAGCTCAACCTAAATCGATAGCAAAGAAAACAGCGAGGTATAGATAATGGCAGGAACAGCAGGCAGTACATTTGCCGATGAACTCAATCGCCTAGCAAATGGTGGTACATACCCAGCACCAACAGCATACAAGTCTGAGCAAGGTGCAGCTAATGCTTACGCATCTACTAGTGGACTAGGCATTATTGCTGCTCTTAATATTAAGGCTAGCGCAAGCCGTCAGCCTAAGGACTACAAGATGCTTAATGCTATCTGTAATGAACTAGCAGGAACTACTGGGCTTTCAGCCGTCGATGCATTGAGGACTATCTAATGACAACATTATCGCAGATGATTGATGAAGTTCTCATCAACCTTTCAGGTTACACATACCAGCAAGACCGCTCTACATACTTGCGTACAGCCGTCAGCACACTGACATCTCCAAGCACTTCACCTACAATCCTATCTCTAGGGGACACAAGCAATGTAGGTAAGGGTATCCTTGAGGTTGATGAAGAACTAATGTGGGTCGATTCATTCGACCGTGTTGGAAACACAGCAACTGTTGCACCTTATGGTCGTGGCTATCTAGGCACACCTGCTACCACACACGCAGCCGATGCCAAGGTTACTATCTCACCTATCTTCCCACGCTATGTAGTCAAGAAGGCAATCAATG
>Ga0315905_10004714_pt1 | contig 13941 bp, 10 predicted proteins | sample LakEriMetagenome_5_FD_203522 | JGI IMG/M metagenome (GOLD analysis project Ga0315905, IMG submission 203522) | Freshwater fungal communities from buoy surface, Lake Erie, Ohio, United States - Buoy 4 MA121 | ecosystem: Environmental > Aquatic > Freshwater > Lake | place: USA: Lake Erie, Ohio... | reverse complement strand
AACTTGTCTGCATTTGCCAAGAAGAAGAATGTGGCAGGGGATCTAAATGCTCAAGTCAAGGCACTTGTAGATGCCATCCCTGTTGCTGATGATAAGGACGGTACCAAAAGCGCAGACTTTGGTCCTTTGACAGACCTCGCAACACGCGTCTTCCAGGCCGCAATGTTTTTCGGCACAACAGAGTTCAAACTCGATATCGACGGGCTCATGGGCGAGGAAACAATAAAAGCGATGGTGAATGTTGTTGATCGTGGAACGAAGCGTGGAGAACTCTTCAACCTTCCTCCTTCTACCGCCAAGAAGTGAACATGAATCTGAGGAAAGAGATAAAGAGGATTCTTTCCGAGGCGAGCGGTGAAGAGCCATCGCTTTCGTATCAGGGTGTCTGGGATTACGACGACACTTCTGGTGGTGCAACGAAAGGAATGGGATACGTCTACACGGGCTGGTCAGATGGTAGGGTGTCCAAGGCGAAAGTTATAGAACTAGGCACAATATATGGTCGAAAAATTGATCACGATAACGATTCTAAGACGCCAGAAGTCGAAGCTCCTGTAAAGATCGCACCGGACAGCGTTGTAGTCCTCGACGGATATCCAGACTCACTTAAGAGCAAGATAACAGATGTTTCCAAAAATGGCTTTAAAAGGCTTGCAGCAAATAGTGTCTTAGACGGACAGGGTGGCATCAAGACAATGCGCCCAGATCTATACGGAAATCCTCCCGCAGCGGTTCAGCCTGCTAGCGGAGGTGCAAGCGCAGCGCCAGCAGCGACTTCGGGTGCCTCTTCGCCCGCCCAGGCTCCATCCTCTGCATCTCCGTCAGGAAAGACTCCTGTAATAAATCTCGAAAACAAGGGCGGCAGTCCTATCGCTGCATACGTCTTCCTCATGACGCAGGCACAGGTTGACAAACTCAAAATCTCAGATGAAATCGACGGGGGTTTCAAGCCTTCTGATTCTCCAAAGTACGAAGTGGCAGTCCTCACTTTTGCAGGAGGCATATCTGCAGTGCCTGAAAAGAAAGAGAGCAAGCGAATCGATCAGCTGCAGAATGCAACAAAGATGACAGGTGAACACGTCGCATACATTGTCAATGTCACTAGTGGCGAGATAAAGAGCGATGGATCTTTCGAACCTAAAGCGTTTCTAGGTTATGCAGCAGGATCTCTCAGGGCATCTAAATGATGTATCTTCTTTCGCACCCTGTTCACGCCTGATTAACGCCTGGCAAGAGGGATGACATGAATCCTACGCATCGCACTATTGAGATCTGGTAGCATCCTGCAACGTTTTATTGATTTGATGCGATGGCGCGATACCTCATCTTCCTAATAATTAGGAAACATCGCGGTGCCCTATGAAAGAAGTGAGACTCTTAGAATCCCTAATCTACGAGATTATCAGGAAGATTAAAGTCGACGGTGAGACGAAATTTGCCGTCTATACAAAGAATATCCCGAAAGGAGATAAGACACGGCGACGCCTAGGTGTGCACGATTCTCTTGCAGGTGCAAAGCGCCAGCTCGCAGCAATAGAAATAAGCAAACGCCGAAGGTAATTGCAGATGATCCTATTTAATCAAAGGAGAGCACTTTGGCAACGTTTGCTCAAACACTAAGCCCTACGCCATTCGGCATATTCGATGCTGATGCGCAATTCCAGACGGAAGCTGACAATATGATCACTTTCGTGAAGAGGAAGCTGGGTGATGACATACTCTCAGTTGAGCTGACGAAGAAGCAGATCTGGGGAAACTTCGAGGAAGCAACTTTAGAATTTGGGTCGCTGGTAAATCAGTACACAATGAAATCCCAGATGATGCTACTATTGGGAACTCCTACAGGATCACTCACAGGATCTGAGAACACATTTCCGAGGCAGACCCTTGAGACCCTTGCTAGATTTGCTGAGCCGTACGCAGGAGAAGCAGGGGTTGGCGGAGCCTATAACCAGATATCCGGATCAATCCCTCTCAGGAGCCAGGTCCAGGACTACGATATCTTTAGGGAGATGGTCGACGGAAGCGGCAACAACGTCTTTGACAACCAGCCAGGTGTACTCAAGACGAAAGTGAGAATCTCAGAGGTTTTCCACTTTGGACCACAGGCTGCTTACAGATTCTTCGATACGACATCAGCCATAAACTACCTCAACAACGAGTTCAGCTTCGAGTCGTTCACCCCTGAGACGATATTCTACGTCCTGCCCGTCTTCGAAGACATACTTCGTGCAGGAATGCTCGATCTCTCGACTCGTGTCAGGAGATCTAACTACTCCTACAAGGTGATAGGTTCAAAGATAAGAATCTACCCGATGCCTACCCAGCTGTTCCCGCAGAATCTGTTCATACGCGTGAGATACTTCAACGATCCTCTCAATCCAGACTTCCAGGATCAGACGATCAGAGGCGGTGTATCAAGCTTGGCCAATGCACCGTTCGGCAACATACAGTTCTCGAACATAAACTCTGTTGGAAAGCAATGGATCAGGCAATACGTCCTCGCTCTCTCGATGGAACAGCTTGGTCTCATGAGAAGTAAGTTTGGCACACTACCCGTACCGGGCGGAAATGTGACGCTAAACGGTGCTGACCTCGTGGGGAAGGGTCGTGAGGATAAGAAAGAGCTCGCCACCAAGCTCAGAGAGATGCTTGAGACTCTCACGTACGAGAAGCTCATCGAGACTGCAGCAACAAGGTCTGAGAACATCATGAAGCAGCTCAGGCACATACCTGTCATCAATGGCAAAGCGATCTTCATGGGGTGATGAATGGCAAGACTCTTCGTATCAGAACGTGAGATCAACTTCATAAACGACACCATGAAGGAAGTCGTCAAGGATGTCATTGGGCAGAAGATCTTCTACTTCCCGATCTCTGAGATCAAGTCTCGCGTGCACGACATCTACGAGGAGACGCCAGACAAGGTCTTCGAGAACCCCCTGGAGATAGACTGCCTCGTTAAATACCAGCCCCAGCAGGTCAAGGCGAACAAGTTCGGAAGCGAACAGATATACACGATAGAAGCGTACGTCCAGAAGAGAGATCTCATCGACAAGGGCATCGACCTGCGCGAAGGAGACTTCTTCAGCTACGGTGACACATTCTTTGAGATCGTTCAGGCTCCTCTGTCAGATGTTATCTTTGGACAGATAGAGTACAAGAGCTTTATAACGATCATCGCAAAGCAGTCCAGGAAAGGACAGTTCCTCAGCAAAGTCTTCGGACCAACTTCAGAGGTGTACTCCGACAACGATGCTGTCCAGACGACTTTCGTACAGCAGCGCGGTTTCGAGGAGAACAAGCTTGGAAAGACGGGAGACGTCAGAGAGCTTCAGCGTCGAGGGATACTCGATGCACCCATAACGGGCCCAGCAGAGGTATCTCCGAAGGGCGATACTACAAATGCAGGGTCAGCATTCTACGATGAGAGCTGAAAATGTCAGTATCTGGCCTTCCGAATCCGCTTGCTGGAGATAATGTTCCAGACGACTTCTTCTTCCCAGCAGCGGGAATAGAAGAGGTCGACAGGGCTGTGTTTAGTCTCTTTGACAAGATCCTCAGCTTTGAGGTTACTGTCAACGATCAGACTACTCACGTCCCTGTCGTATTCGCAACAGGTGAGAGATTCGCCCTCACAAGAAGGCGCCAGCCCATACGAGACAGCAATAACGCCATAATTCTTCCGATCATATCGATATACAGGCAGTCAATTGATCACGATCCCGGGCAGGGAGGATTTGGGACAGCAATAGCATTCAGGGATCAACCAAACTACGTCGTCAAGAGAAGACTTTCTGAGACTGACAGGAAATATCAGCAGATTGTGAACAAGCTGAAGCTTGCAAACCAGCAGAATGTTGCATCTCGTGAGAATTTCTTAAATACAGACATCTTTCCTGGAAACATAGCGAAGCCAGACACCGTTGCCTCTCGCAGGAACGGGTCTAACCTAAGCGTCATCCAGCAGCCCAAGAACTTACTTGAGAAGAATCTTGGAAACAATATCTTTGAGATAATCACGATTCCGTATCCCAAGTTCATCACGCTGAGCTATGAAGTCACATTCTGGACTCAGTACACGACACAGATGAATCAGATGCTTGAGATTCTGCTGTCAAAGTTTCCGGGGCAGGGACATGACTACCTTGTCAAGTCTGATAAGGGATTTGAGTATGTCGTTTTCATTAACTCACCCATGAGCACAGGCGATAACTTCAGCGACTTCTCAAACGATGAGAGGATAATCAGGCACAGCTTTGGCATCAAAGTTCCGGCGTACATTTTAGCAAACCAGCAACCAGGTATGCCTTTGCCATACAGGAAATACTTGTCTGCACCGCAGGTTGAGTTTGGAATATCACAGGTGTCTTCTCAGGTAGTGAAACCAGAATCTGGTCCAAATGGAGAAAGACTCAACAAGTTCGTCTTGTCGGACGCAGATGACAGAAATCCTGATGGTACACCGAATCTGTCTAGAAGAGATAACGGCGTCAAGATAGTCGACACTATTGTCGATCCTTTCACAGGAAAATCGGTCAAGAAAACAGTCAGCGTCTTGGCAGCGAACGCACGCGCAGGAGAGACAGTCGCAAGCAGCCTAGTAGTGGTTAGTCTAGAGAACGAGATCGAGTAATTTGACTCTCATACTGATAGTTATCCTCGATCGTACGCATCTAAAGGAGACATAAATGGCTGCTGAGCACACTTTTAGCTCACCTGGTTTTTTCGATACCGAGACAGTGTCGAGCCAGGCTGTACCGGCTGTCGCTGGAATTCCTGCCGGAGTCATTGGTGCAACTGCAACGGGTCCCGCATTTGTCCCTGTTACAGTTGGATCGTTCGCTGATTTCGCCAAGATATTCGGAGACCTTGATTCAGACTACATGGCACCCTATGCCGTCACAGAGTTCTTAAGAAACAGATCTGCTCTGACATTCGTTCGAGTTCTAGGCGCAGGCAAGAACTCGACTACATCTGATATACAGGCCACTGAGTACTACGGTACGACTCGTGGCGCAGGATTTATTATCACGGGATCCATAGCGGATTCCTCTGATCTAAGAGGAAAAGGCTGCGTCCAGTTTATTTCTGCTAAGCATGTTGTGACAGCAGACTCTTCAGTTGGATATCCAGAATTCCAGGACAACGATAGCTACTCACTTCCTACTGACTTTGCCAGGATAGTGAGAGGAATGATACTCACGGCAACTGGAACCCGTATCCAGGTGATGGATCACAACCAGTTCTACTCTCCTGCAAATACTTTTGATGATGTCGCAACAATAGGATCTTCAACAGGAGTTCCTACATACCTCAACTTCAAGCTGATCATATCGAGCAGCTCACCCAGCTTCGCATCATCAGAGTCTCAGACATGCATCAGGATTCTAACTGCTTCTCTTGATCCTTCTAGCGACAACTACATTGCAAACATACTCAACACTGACCCTGATAAGTTTGAGACAGAGGAGCACCTTCTCTACGCTCACTTCCCTGTTGAGAATGAGATCGCTGCTGTTTCAACAGATGCAAACTCTGTCGCAATCCTGTCGGGTTCTGTCAATACAAACGACAGAAGCGGCACAACATTCAACTCGCTGTTTGGAAGATTTGACAGCAGGTACACGACTCCTCGCACGACTTGGTTCATATCGCAGCCATTCTCAAATCAGGAGTACGATCTATTTAAGTTTGAGACCCTTTCAGATGGATCTTCACCAAACTCAAACCTCAAGGTGTCGATCATTGATATAAGGAAGTCTGAGGATACGAACAATTCTTTTGGAACTTTCTCAGTCCTCATAAGGGATTTCAACGATACAGACCTAGATTCTCGTGTTCTAGAGCAGTTTGGACCATGCGATCTTAACCCGGCTTCTCCCAATTACATTGCCAAGGTCATAGGCGACTACAAGGTCTACTATAACTTCGATGCAACATCAACCTCAGACAGACGCCTTGTGTCGAGCGGTAAGTATCCAAATAGATCATCGTACGTCAGAGTTGTCGTCTCTAATGATGTTGAAAGGGCCCTTATTCCCCAGACCTCTCTTCCTTTCGGATTCAGAGGTTTGCCTGTCATTAAGACTAACGATACTCTTACAGACGGAACTACCTCTGGAATATCTGGCCTTGGAGCACCTAACGCCAATAGGCTTGGTGTAGGAATCAGCTCCACAACGCTGGCATATCACACTGGATCAATAGTTCCACCTCTGCCGTTCAGGTTCAAGGTTACAAAGAATCCTGTCAACGCAGCGGGAGGATTCACTGGCATGCCAGGTCCTTACGAGCTTACAGACCCGAGGCTCTACTGGGGAGTCAAATTCGAAAGAGTCCCAACAGCAGACTTTGTGTCAAACCCTGTCCTCAGCTCTAATGGATCTTCTGCGCCCAACGAGGTTGTCAAGAACCTCACGAAGTTCTTGGGAATCTACAACATGGATACCCTTGTTACAGGTTCAGGTGCAGACGCTTTCAATAACAACAAGTTCACGCTTGCCAGAGTTGCACTTCCTACAAGCCTTATCGTAGGCGGAACAATCGACAGCACAGTCAACACTTACCTCACGGGATCACCAGGCGATATCATCAGGGAGACAGCTTACATAAGAAATGGTGTACCTGATTCGAAGAACTACACGATCCCTGACGTGGGTAGCATCAATAGGCTTACGCTGGCTTCTCTTGCGTCTCTAACATCTTCTGTCTACTTCAACAACTTCTCTACCTACAACAAGTTCACAAACGTGTTCTACGGGGGATTTGACGGAACAAATATCCTCGACAAGGATATGAGGCTGCTCAACGACAGGGCGACGTCATCAGAGTCAGGCGGAAAAGCCACAGCAAACCTCAACATTGGTCTCTCTTCGAACTTCGCACCAGGCTCAGGAAATAACAACGGCTACGTCCAGTCCTACCAGGTCGCAGCATCGATACTTCTTGACTCCCAGAACTCTCTAGTTAACATAGTCGCGATACCTGGAATCAAGGATCCTTTCGTCACAAACTACGTTGCAGGTGCGACAAGAGACTACTCTAAGGCAATATATCTGATGGATATTCCTTCATACAGCGACACAGGAAACAGACTGTTCGCCTACGGATCCATCAGGCCAGACGTTGCACAGACAGGAGCAGCTTTCGCCAGGAGAGCTATTGATAACTCATACGCTGCAACATACTTCCCTGACGTATCACTGATCGATGCCAGGACAGGCAGCCCTGTACAAGTTGCTGCTTCTGTCGCGGCACTGAGCGCTCTTGGATTTAACGACAGCGTATCTTTCCCGTGGTTCGCTCCTGCAGGTTTTAACAGAGGAGCTCTCGCAAATGTGACGAATGTTGCTACAAGGCTCAACAGCGCAGATAGAGATTACCTGTACAACAACAGGATAAACCCCATCGCTAGCTTCCCCAACGCAGGGTTCGTAATATTCGGACAGAAGACTCTGCAGCAGGCAAAGACGGCACTCGACAGGGTGAACGTGAGAAGGCTGCTACTCGAAGTCAAGAGAATAGTCTCACAGGCGGCTATTAGCTTCATATTCGAACAGAACACAGCTTCGACACGAGCAGCTTTCGTGAGCAGAATCACACCACAGCTCGCTCTCATACAGAGCCAGCAGGGAGTTGATCAGTTCAAGGTCGTTTGCGATGCAACCAACAACACCCAGGATGATATCAACCAGAACAGGATGAATGGCAAGATAATTGTTGCACCAACTCGTGCAGTTGAATTCATCGCCATAAACTTTATCGTTGATAGCACTGGAGTGACTTTCACTTGATGATATTTACAGGTATTAGGAGATAAAAATGGCCGAGGTAGTTTTCTCGAGCGCAGGTGTGTCAGCGATAGAATCTGACTTCAGCACTCCAACAAGATCGTCTCCTGTCGGAGTCCCAGCAGGAGTAATCGGTACTTCTAATCTTGGACCAGCATTCGTTCCGGTCACGGTTGGTAACATAAACGATTTCTTCGCTCAGTTTGGTGTGACTGATGGTGAGAAGTTTGGTCCGCTAGCTGTCAACGAGTGGTTGAGGAATGCGCAGTCATGCACGTTCCTGCGTGTTCTCGGTGCCGGAGACGGAAAGAAGAGAGATACATCAGGTAAAGTATTGAACGCCGGATTCGTTGTCGGAGACAGGATAGTTCAGAGCAGCGGATACGTTGGAATAAACCCAGAGGCGGTCAACCAAGGCACTAACGGTAGGACTTATTTCCTCGGGTGCTTCATGTCAGAGTCTGCTGGTTCGACAATATTCAGCGAAGCAGGAATACAGAGATCAGGACAGAACCTGGCACACCCCATCATAAGAGGTGTCCTAATGGTGCCATCGGGAGTCGTTCTATCTCTCTCAGCCTCTACAGCCCCTAACTCAGATGCTCCTTCCACATCTGTTGCTGCGACATCTTCTCCTGCAAAGGGCGGACTAACAGGATCCATAGAGGTGGCTACGCAGAACTTCGTTCTACTGCTGAACGGTTTCAAGTCTACAAAAGGATACTCTAACACGATCACAGCATCGTTTGATCTCAACAGCCTCTCTTATTTCTCCAACGTTCTGAACTCCGATCCTTTGCTCATTCAGGATCGCGGACATCTTCTCTACTCGAACTACGATATTCCTCCTTCTTTCGCAAACATAACTGGATCAGGTTACCTCTCAACTGCAGACGGCACCTACTCTAATGTTGTTTTCATCACTACGGGATCTAGATCTCAGAACAACGGCACGTCAACTTCTCCCAACTACGAGCAGTTCGAGGACAGGTTCAAGACATCTTCAACTCCCTATTTTGTCTCTCAGGACTTTGGTGGATCAAAGTACGAACTCTTCAAGGTTGAGACGCTTTCAGACGGTGAATTCTCGAACACAGCGTTCAAGGTTTCAATCGAGAACCTGACGCCAGATCAGAACACTGACAATCCCAAGTACGGCACCTTTGATCTCATTGTGAGAGATTACAACGACTCAGATGATTCGCCCGCTGTCAGAGAAGAGTTCAGGGGCCTAAGCATGAATCCATCTTCTCCCCAGTACTTCCCAAGAGTCATAGGCGACCAGAAGATCTTCTTCGACTTTGATAAGGTCACGTCATCGCAGAAGATAGTTGTCCAGGGCGATTTCCCGAACAGGTCTAGGTACATAAGGCTCGTTCTCTCGAACGCAGTCCTCGATGGAACAGTTCCTGCAACTGCTCTTCCGTTTGGATTTAGAGGCCCAACGCACCTCGTTACCTCTGGTAGCACTATGCTAACGAACCTGTATGATGTCAACAAGATGTCAATACAGAATACGCTCAATAGCGCAGTTCAGCCTCCCGTGCCGTTCAGGGATAACGTTGCAATCGGGACATCTCCCAACAAGGTTGTTAACTCAAGCCTCTACTGGGGAGTGCAGTTCAATATCAAGAACTCACTGAGCGAGCCAAACGCGTCGAGCCCCCGGGACTCTACAGTCGCTTCTCTGACGAAGTACTTCCCAACATATGCAGTATCGAATCTGAACTTCGCGGTCGGAGGAAATGCAGGTGCGTCTGACTTGAACGGTGCAGTCCTTGATTCAGATAGATTTAATAACAACTTCTTCTCTCTAGAAAGGGTACAGGTCGTGACAGGGTCTAGCGGTCTTGCAGATCCTGACCTCTGGCTATCTGCTTCATACGTGAGAAGAGGCGGCATATCTAACAACGACACCACCAAGACGAGAGCTTTCGCCCTATCAGATCTTGCAGATTCTTCCAATAGACGTTTCGCCAAGTACAGCGTCTACTTCCAGGGAGGATTTGACGGAGTCAACATCTTCAACAGGGAAAAGGTTGCACTCTCCAACACGGCGATCAAGAGAGAGAATGATGACTCGACGCTGCAGGGCGGTGTCAACGGACCAACAGTTGCTTCTTACAGAAAGGCTGTTGATATCCTCGGTAACAAGTCTGATTTTGACATCAAGATTCTAGCTATACCCGGAATAAGACACACAAGCGTTACAGACTACGCAGTATCGTCAGTAGAGAGCAGATTTGATTCCATATACTTGATGGACGTTGACAACTACGACGTGCTGAACAACTACATCACTGGCTCCATACAGAACGTGAGCGTTGACAACACTGTGACAGCATTTAGAGGCAGAGGTCTCAATAGCTCTTTCGCTGCAGCGTACTTCCCAGACGTTAACATCACCGATCCTAATACTTCAACGCTTGTTACAGTGCCTGCTACGGTGGCTGCTCTTGGAGCATTCTCTCTTAACGACGCTGTTGGATTCCCCTGGTTCGCGCCTGCAGGTTTTGCGAGAGGATCGCTTGCTTCGACGGTCTCTACGACAGTCAGCCTATCCAAGCCCAACCTTGACAAGCTTTACGACGCAAGGATAAATCCCATAACCAATTTCCCTGGCACAGGCTTTGTTATATGGGGCCAGAAGACTCTACAGGTTGCTGCAAATGCTCTCGACAGGGTCAACGTCAGAAGGCTCCTCATCGAGATTAGAAGGGCTGTCAGGGCTGTTGGAAACACTCTTCTCTTTGAGCCCAACAGGACAGAGACGCTAGAGAGATTCAACACCCTTGTCAATCCCATAATGCAGAGCATTCAGGAGAGAAGCGGACTAGACAGATACAAGGTTGTCATCGATACGTCTACGACCACCCAGGCTGACGTCGAGAACAATACAATAAGGGGACAGATATACGTCCAGCCAACAAGGTCGCTGGAGTTCGTCTCTCTCACGTTCGAAGTTAGGAATGCAGGCACCTTCTAGCCCGGGACTGCGTAATAGATAGAAACAAGGAGATTTTGAAATGGCAGAGACACTATCAGTCACAGACATGCTCCCTAATAAGTTCGAGCCAAAGCGTTCTTTTAGGTGGGTGTTTGCTCTAGAGGGTATCGATTCTTTCCTGCTCAAGTCGGCTGGTAGGCCAACGATAGCGCATGAAGTACTCCCAATACCCTTCATCAACTCAACAAGGTACATTGCAGGTAAGTCAACATTCGAGACGATGCAGATAACGCTGCACGATCCCATCGCACCCTCTGGCGCACAGCAGGTGATGGAGTGGATTCGAACGCACTACGAGGCTGTGTCGGGACGTGCAGGATACGCTGATTTCTACAAGCGTGACTGCCAGATCAAGATGCTGGACCCCATAGGAACAGTCGTCGAGCTCTGGGATATGAAGGGAGTATTCATAACGAACGCCAACTTCAGCAATCTTGACTATAGCCAGGGGCAGGAGGCGTCGAATATTTCGCTTACTCTCCGCTATGATATTTGTACACTTCAGTTTTGATTACTGTATTTTACAGAGAGGTCTCCCGAGTTACTTTAACTCGGGAGATTTTTTATGGCCAGACAGGGAAAGAACGATATCTTCAAGGTTGAGCAACCTGAGCACAGGAATGCTACGAAGGACATCAACTGGGAAGTGCCTGTTGAAGCTGTCCCTGTTCCGTCATTCGGCATGGTTTATCCCACAAGTAGCCCTTTGCACGGAAAGGAAGTCGTCGAGATCCGTGCAATGACGGCGAAGGAGGAGGACATCCTCACCTCCCGAGCTCTCATCAAGCAGGGCACGGTCATAACTCACCTGATTAATTCGTGCCTTGTTGACAAGGACATCGATGTCAGGCACATGCTCGTGGGCGACAGAAATGCCCTGATGATCTCGGTCAGAATAACAGGATATGGATCGGATTACAGGGTGAGAGTGAGCTGTGCTGAGTGCGGAAAAGATTCCTCTCAGGATTTCGATCTATCAGAGCTTGGTATCAAGAGGCTAAGCATCTCTCCTATATCTCCCGGACAGAACTGCTTTGAATACCAGCTTCCTGTGAGCAAGAGGATTGTCTGCTTCAAGTTCCTGACAGGTGCAGATGAGGAGGATATCTCCGCCGTCAACGAGAGAAAGAAGCAGCTCATGCCTGATATGCTCATAGAGAACAACGTCACCTCTCGCCTAGAGTACTCGATAGTCTCGGTTGACGGAATTAAGGATAGATCTCAGATCTCTAGCTTCATCAGGGCGATGCCAGCGCAAGATTCTCGTAAGCTTCGCAAGTACATCGACGATAATGAGCCAGGTATTGACATGCGAGTGAATATGAGCTGCCCACACTGCACGAAGCAGTCGGAGGTGAGCCTCCCCTTCGGGACGTCATTTTTTTGGCCTAGAGACTAATCACAGGGAAACTGTACTAGAGGAGCACTACCTCCTCGTGAGACACCTTGGAATGTCGTGGAATGAGATCAGCTCTCTTCCCATCAGGTATCGTCGCTGGGTGCTAGAGAGATACATAAAAGACCTAGAGGAAAAGTCGTCAGCGCAAAAATCTTCGAACAATCAGGTCGTTCAGGAAGCCCCATCTCTCAGACAGATAGATGATTTCGCTAACAATATGATGAAGAAGTTCAGCAAGTGAAATGCTTGATATTTATACCGAGAGGTATTCTTGGCTGACGATGTTGTCAACGAATTACAGAATATAGGGCGCCGTCTCGAGGACATAGACTCGCTGCTGCGAGAATATTCATCAGGAGGAACAAGCTTTGGTTCTTCATCTGATGTTCAGAGGGCAGGATCGCGATCATCTGCTAGCAGAAGGAGCTCTTTTACAGATGACGAAGACGAAGATGCAGATAGCTTCACATCGGCTATGACCACTTCCAGCAAGAAGACTCAGATCATAGCTGAGTCGCTGGAGAAAGCTAGCAAGATGTTTGATAGCATTGCAAAGAGTGCAGGCTTTGCAGATGCTGATTCTGCCAAGATAAAGGAAAATCTCATAGAGGCCGGAAAGGGAATCAATGCGGCTTTTGGGATGATCAAGGATAATTTCTCAACCATCTTTTCCGAAGGTATTAAGACTGCACTTGAGAATGAAGAGACCAAACAGGCTGCGCTGATGACCATCAGGTCGATGGCACTCTTTCCTCTTGCAAAGTCCCTGGCTGGAAATGCTCTTGTCCCTTTTCAAGAAATACAGAAGAAACTTGGTGGTACCCTAGCAGACATCGACAGCGATGTCAACGTATACGCGAAGGGTGCAAACAAGGCAATGACAGACTTCTTTGACGTCGCAGCAGGAAAGACATCAGATGCTTTCAAGATAGGCGGCGTCAATCTAGGGGTCCTTCTACAGGACAGCGTTCAGTCTTACAGAAATATTGTTGAACCCTTGATGAACGATACAAAGACTGGATTCTTCCTTGCACAGGAAGCTGCGAAGGGTTCAGCGAAAAACATGACAGCTGAGATGATCGCAGCATCAGAGGCACTGGGCTTAAGAAGCAGTGAGATTAGCACATTCATATCGAGGAACATCGACAAGACAGGGAAGGCTAGCACTGACTTTCTAAAATCTTCTGTCGCTGCCGCTGACGCAGCTGCAAAAACTCTGAGCGTAAGTCCCAAAGTCATAATGCCAGTGATGGAGGAGATCGCCAAGTCAGTAGACAGATTTGGTAACGCCAGCGCTACGTCTATGGCAAAGATGGCTGCGCAGGTAACTGCTCTCGGCATCGATTTCTCCAACTTAAATCAGATTGTTGGTACATTCCAGGGCTTTGAGTCTGCTGCATCGAACGTTGGGAAGCTTACAGCTGCATTCGGTGTGAACCTCGACGCGATGGAATTGATGGAGATGGCGAACGAAGATCAGGCATCGATGATAGAGACGCTGAGAGCATCGTTCGAAGAAGCTGGAGTTGATGTCGCAAATCTTAGCCTTGCCCAGAAGAGGCTGATCTCTGATGCTCTCGGCGGCGTGGGAGTTGATAAGGTAGAGAGGATGCTAGGCCCTCTGGGAGAAGGGCTTGAAGAGCTCAACGAGAAGACGCAGAAGTCTGCAGAAGAATCCCTTGTTGACGCATCGAAGGGATTTGCAGACGCTGTCAAGGATCTGACTGATGTCATTACCGACC
>Ga0315905_10004711_pt1 | contig 13944 bp, 10 predicted proteins | sample LakEriMetagenome_5_FD_203522 | JGI IMG/M metagenome (GOLD analysis project Ga0315905, IMG submission 203522) | Freshwater fungal communities from buoy surface, Lake Erie, Ohio, United States - Buoy 4 MA121 | ecosystem: Environmental > Aquatic > Freshwater > Lake | place: USA: Lake Erie, Ohio... | reverse complement strand
GCCATAAACCAGTGCGTGGGTCCGGCGCCGCGGGATATAGTGCCGCCACGACCATGAAAATAGCGAAAATTGACAGAGTGCTGTCGGGCTGTTTCCGTTAGCCTCATCTCCGCGCGGTGAAGGGCCCACTGCGCGGCCAAAATCCCACAGTCTTTGTTGGAATCAGAATAACCGAGCATGATCTGCTGCGACTCCGGTCCTGCGGTGCAGGAAAGTCCCGAGCAGTTGCGATGACGATTTACGATGGAGCGTTTTACGACAGGCAGGGCCAGATATTGATCCATAATCGACGGAGCTCGATCGAGATCGTCCATGGTTTCAAAAAGCGGCACGATCTCCAACGGACACCACAGCCCACCGTCGTCATATTCCATCAGGCCGGCCTCGCGAGCGAGAATGTGAACACCCAAAAGATCGGAACACTGCCGGGTCATGGAGACAATCAATGCTCCCAAGCCGGCGAGCCCATAAGAACGACGATGCGCGCCGAGAACCCGGAAAGAACGCAATACAAGGTCGGCCTGTTTGCCCGCCACCACGCTGTCGTGCAAAAATGGTCGAGCCGACTGAAGTTCGGACTGCAGGAATTCCATGCGACGCATTTCATCCCAACTGGCGTAATTCTCGCCATCAATAATGCCCGCTGCCTGCAGTAACTCCGCCAGCGCTTGGTCGTGGAACTCGGAGTTCTGCCGCACATCTAGAGTGGCGAGATGGAATCCAAAAATCTGCAGCTTGTGACGCAGCGGACGAATGTGCTGTTCGACAATCAACTGGCATCCGTTCAAACATATACTCTCGGCCAGCAATTGCAGGTCAGCATCGACTTGTTCCGGAAACTGATAGATGGCAAGCGAACCGTCCAACTCGATCGATTGTGCAATCGCTAACGACATCAGTGCCGAAAATTGCCGCCACGGCTCCTCGGCGAAGCGGTCGAAAAGCTCCGCACTGAGCTCGTCAGGAATCATCTCGCTGAGAACCTCGACACGTTCGATCAAGTAAGACGGCACTTGATTGAGATGCACCGACAGGGTCAGTGAGTTAGCAAGCTCGCCCAGTTCGCGCTGCATCAGTTGAAATGCGGCACGACGCAGCATCTTCAATGTCTTTTCGGTGACTTCCGGCGTGACTAACGGATGACCGTCGCGGTCGCCACCAATCCAACTACCGAAACTTAGACGCGGAATATTTCCCGATGAGCGCAAATCAGCCAGCGGGAATCCGGCATCGCGCCAAGCCTCGGTGAAATGGAGGTCTAGACGGTCGAGAGCAGCGGGAAACAGGTCGCGCAAGTAGTGAATCGCATCGCGTAATTCACGAAAAATGTCCGGCCGAGTGAGATGGATTTCGCCGGTGCGCCAGAGGGTTTGAAGCGCAGTGACAATCCGGTCGCGGATACGCCGCTTCTCGCGCTTGGTGAACTTGGGAAATTCGTAGCGCACCAGTTCATCGTAAAGCGCGCGGTGACGCTCCCTCACCGAGGCACGTTTCGCTTCGGTCGGATGCGCGGTGAGCACCGGTTGCACATCAACTTTCTTAAGCACTTCAAGAATTTGTGATGGTGACAGTCCGCTGTCACGCATATCACGCAGAGCTTGCGGCCACAGACCGCGAATGGAACTGGTGCCTAGTTCTTTTTCCCGTTCGCGGCGGATCGCAGCCGCCACGCGCTCCTCGACCATGTTGAGCAACTGAAAACCAATGGAGTAAAGCTGTTGAATTCCCTCGGGGGGCTCACCAGCAGGCTTTGCACTGTTCGACCAAGGCAAATAGGGAAGCAGTTTCTCCTCGCCAAGTTGCTTGAGAGCATCACCCAGACAATCGATCAAAAAAAGCAGTGTCTCGTCGATAAGATCGAAGCCTTCCTGTCGAAGGCGCTGGCGGGCTGTTGTTTCCTCATGCATGGAATGATGGATCAATGGTGAACATCCGGGATAGATAAGCAATCGTCATGCCGAATCAGCAAAATCAAGACATCCGCACTTGGTCGCGCAGGTGACACGCAGGAATAGTGTCATTCGGCATAAAGCAATCGACCGCAGTTTTCGCACTGGACCAGTTCCAATGCCGCCAACACCTTGACAAGAGTGGTGGGAACAAGCTTCATATGGCAGCCCGAGCAAAGTCCCCCTCCTGCATGAACAACTGCAGTGCCGTTCTTCGTTTTCATAAGCCTATCGTAAAGCGGCAACACCTCTAGATCCACCACAGCTACCAGAGCCGCGCGCTCGCCCTGTAATTCCACGCGGCGGGCGAGCAGTAGATTCCGCTTGGTCGACAAAGCAGTAAGATCATCATTTACCAGAGACTGCGAGCGGGCCAACTGCGCTTCTGCCTCCTTGACCTTCAACCTCAAGCTGTCCGAGAGCTCCATCGATTCCAATTCTTTGGTTTCCAGACCGTCGATCTCTCTTTCATAACGCAGCGCCTCATTGCCAAGAGCGGTGTATTCATCATTCTTGCGGGTTTCAAACTGCTGCTGTTTCAACCGAAGAATGGTATTGCGGCGAGTAGCGATTTCCAGTTCGATCTTTTTTGTTGCCACCTCGCACTGTCGCTGGGCATCAATCGCCTTGTCGAGATCTGCTTTGTCGGCAGCGAGTGCACCGTTCGCTTGAGCCTCGTCGCGGGGGATGCGCTCTAGGTCGCGGGCTACAATGAGCAATTTTTGATCGCGCTCTTGCAAAATGAGAAGGCTGTGAATGGTCGGCTGCACGCTATTATATTACACAGGACCGGCAGCGCGAGCAAGTGTTCGCTCAAAAATTATTCCTTGTCGTTAGCTTGGCATTGCAATTAGGCAGATTTTTGCTAGTGTAGGGCAGTTATGGTCGTGGAAGATGGTAATACGATTCAAATTCGCTGTCCGCAATGTGGTCAGCGCTTTCGGATCAACCAGGAACTGAAGGGGCGTATGGTCGAGTGCGGGGCATGCGAATACCGGTTCCGCGTCGATGACCAGTCATTGGTGCGACAAAAGAAATTCTACCCTGGTGAACGCAGGGAGATCGGTGCTGGGCTTTTCGCCAGGTCACCTGCCAAAGACTTGATGGCTCCAGCAAATTTGCAAACCACCGAATATGCCGATGCTCCAAACATCGCCAGCTTCGAACCGGTTCCTTTCGGAAAGATTCTCATCGGCCTTATTGGCGGTGCGATGATGGTTTTCGTGCTACTGATTCTGGTCATCGGCGGATCGAAGGGCAGCATGCTCGATGGCGTGACAGCGGATCGCCGCTTCATCATTGCTGCTTTTACCGCTGTGGTTGGAACGGTCATGATCATTTATGCCAACCCCGGCACTCGCCCAAAAGCCATCGTTTTCTCTCTGCTCGCAGCCACCACGCTGCTGCTAACTCCGGTGTATTTTAAGGAAGGCGCGCGACCAATGACACCGAGCCTGCCTTATTTGGCAACTACAGAGACTACTCCGATTAAGGTCAACGACGCGCGTAAACAAATCGCGGATCTCAAGGAGACGGTAGGCTACGGACCGATGGAAACGGCACTGGTCGGGTCAGAAAAAAACGGCAGCGCAGTGGGCATCTGGATGAAAGGCCTTCAGGAAAGTAACTCTCAGGTCGTGCGTAACTATTTGTTACAAGTCAGTAAATCCGCCGAGGAATCTCACTTATATCCACGTATGAACCGCAGCTTTTTGCTGGTCCTTATTAACCCGCAATTATCGCTGGAGGAAGTCTCGCAACAATGCGCACTGATGGGGCGCGTCGACCAAACCGTAGCAGAACTAAGTTTGGTGGAGGTCACCGTGGACAATTCGCGATTTGCCGAAAGACCAATCGAAAAACTCACTGATAAAACAAATGCGGCATTTTACCAATCGAATCTCATGGAATTAAAATGCATGGATTTGAAAAGAATCAACGACGCACTATCGCGTCTGGCCACGGCCGAACCGATAGAATACCGCGACGATATCGTGAACCAGATGATCCAATTGCTGGAGGTGGCCGATCTAGAAATAATCAAAAATCTTTCTGCCGCATTTCAATTATGGAGTACCGGCAAGGACGGTGCACCCGAAGCCTTGCTTCGAGTAGCGCTGAAATGGCATAAAACGAATCATGCGCTTCCCTCAGAAACCCTCAAGTTTCTTACCACTTGGCAATTGCAAGATGTCTATCCTATATTGGACGAGATGTGGGCAAAAACACCAGCGCTATGGGAGGAAACCTACATGAAAAGCGGCCCGCTTGCAGAAAACTATATCAACAAACACCTAATGGAAGGTGACAACAGCCAGCGCATGTCTGCTGCGCGTATTACAGGAAGAGTTGGCTCAACAAAGAGCGTTGATTTACTGAAAAGGGCAATGGAGTTTAAGGCCGACGCAGAGTTGGTAACTAGCCTTCAAAACGCGATCAACGCGATCAATACGCGCAATCAATAATACAGCAGCAGCGGAGTTGCTACTGCCATTTTTTCAATGCATTCGGAAAATGCTGGACGTTTGTTGGCTAATAAGTCAATTTTCGTGGGCACTATTTTACAACATTAAATAAAGGAAAGCCACCGTGGCGGAATCGGTAGACGTCGCGGACTTAAAATCCGTTGCCTGTAAGGGCGTGCCGGTTCGAGTCCGGCCGGTGGCACTCTTTATAGAATATGACTTTTAGCCGATTTCCTAACAGAAATTTTCAGACGGGATAAAAAGTCATTGTCCACTATGTCGTCATTGTCCACAATTCACGAAAAAATGGCAGCCTGATTCGCCACACAGCGGTAAGATTGTTTTCCTGTGTCCTAGGGTTTTTGCTAATTCATAAGATCCCCCTCGGTCGACGAATAAAAAAGAGTGGGAATTTCATCCCCCGCGTGCTAAAAAAATTGGCGCAACCACTTAAGCAATCAAGCAACAGTAAAAAATATTATGAAAATCGCAAACAGCATGGTCGACACCGTGGGCAACACCCCTCTCATCCGACTCAATCACGTGACCAAGGGACTTGATGCCGAAATCTGCGTAAAGGCTGAGTTTTTTAACCCGCTTTTTAGTGTCAAGGATCGAATCGGCAAAGCGATGATCGAAACCGCCGAACGCGACGGCTCATTGAAACCAGGGGGCTTGATCATTGAACCAACTTCCGGCAATACCGGTATTGCACTGGCTTTTGTCGCACGCGCCAAGGGCTATCGTTGCATCCTGACGATGCCCGAAAGCATGTCGGTTGAACGTCGCGTGCTACTGCGCCTGCTCGGGGCGGAAATTGTTCTAACCCCCCGCGCTCGCGGGATGGGCGGCGCAATTGCAATGGCCAAGAAGATGTTAGAGGAAACACCCGGCGCATTCGGTCCCGGACAGTTTGATAATCCTGCTAACCCACAGGTGCATCGCGAGACGACCGCAGAGGAAATCTGGGCGGCCACCGAGGGCAATATTGCCGCTTTTGTCGCAGGTGTCGGCACCGGTGGAACCATCACCGGCGTTTCCGAAGTGCTAAAGTCACGCTGCGATATGAAAACATTCGCCGTCGAACCCACGGCCAGTCCGGTGATTTCCGGCGGTGCCCCCGGCCCGCACATGATCCAGGGCATCGGCGCGGGTTTCATCCCAAAAAACCTCAACGTTGGAATTGTTGATGAAGTGATCCAGGTATCCAACGAAGACGCCTTTGAGACGGCGCGACTTCTCGCCAGCGAAGAGGGAATTCCCGCCGGAATTTCAACCGGTGCCAATGTTTGGGCGGCTATGCAGGTGGCAAAACGCCCGGAATACGCAGGCAAACGTATTGTCACCGTCGGTTGCTCCAGTTCCGAGCGCTACCTCAGCACGATGCTTGCCGAGAAATTGCGCGAGGAATGCGCGAATCTGCCCGTGCATGAAATTTAAGCCATGATCATCACTGTTGACCAGCCGAGCAATGAGCGACTCGACGCTTGGCTGGCAAGCCGATTGCCGGATTTGTCACGTTCCCGCATTCAGGAACTGATCCGTCAACAGTGGATTCTTTGCAATGATCACCCCGCCAAGCCGCGCGATGGGGTCAAGAAGGGCGACAACATCAGCATCAATATTCCCGAAGCAGTGCCCGCAGAGGCGCAGCCCCAACAGATTCCACTGCAAGTCCTTTTTGAGGATCAGGACATGATAGTCATCAACAAGGAACACGGAATGGTGGTACACCCTGCCGTTGGCAACCATGATGGTACGCTGGTAAACGCCCTTCTCCACCACTGCCAAGGCCAGCTTTCCGGGATCGGCGGCGTAGAACGACCAGGCATCGTACATCGACTCGACAAGGATACATCCGGCTGCTTGGTCGTCGCGAAAAATGACAAAGCTCATCAACATTTGGTCACTCAGTTTTCCTCGCGCAGCAATGAAAAAATCTATCTCTGTGTCACCCAGAACATCCCCATTCCCGCGGCTGAGACCATATTCACACACATCGGGCGCGACAGCCGGAACCGCCAGAAAATGGCAGTGGTGACACCGCCGTCGGGCCGGGCTTCGATCACCGATTACAAAGTCATCTGCGCTGATGCCTCGACGCGCACGGCACTGGTATTGTGTCACCTTCACACCGGCCGCACCCACCAGATCCGGGTGCACATGAAGCACAAGGGCACACCACTGATCGGCGATCCGATTTACGCGCAAATCCCTAGACAGACCGCGGCTACCGGACGGCTGATGTTGCACGCATGGAAGCTAGGCATCGACCACCCGCGCAGCGGGGAACGAATGAATTTCACCGCGCCAATACCTCCGGAGTTCACACCGTGGCTTCTTCGGCTCGATGCCGAAATCGAATCATTTCTCTAAACTTACCATGTCTGACATTCTATCTGGCCTGATCCAGGCTGTCGGTGAGCAGCTGCAATCCCCGCAAACCACCTATGTAAAGGCGACCTACGAGCGCTTGAGCGCCTTGGAGCTCAGTGACCCCCAGATCCACGAGGAAATTGCCGACTGCCTGGGTGAGGAACTCGATGAAATGCTAGCACAGCAACGCCCTTTCGATGAAAAAAACTACCGAAAACTTCTGGACCAGCTGCCATGGCCAAACGAACCTGAGTCGATCAATGGGCTAAAAGACCTTTGAACCGAGTCAGCTGGATTAGCCGGATCAACGCGATGCAGTCGCCCTCGAACCACCGCGTAGGCGCTGGATGTTCGCATACATCTGGCGGCAATGATCGTAGTTCATGCGCTTCGACAGGATCTCAGCACTGCGCTCTAAAGACCCCCACTGAAGCACACTAATCTCCACGTTGCGCCGACCCCACATGTTCATCATATCACCAGATGGCTGGTAAATATCAATTGTTCCCGCACCGATCAACGCCGAACCATAGTCATCGACGACGTAAATATAAGGAAGCCCCTTGATTTTAAAAACCGTACCAAGAGGGTAAAACGACCAGTCCGCGGCGGCAGAGCGCACGCGATCATTGTATTTTAACATCGTGCCGACAGCATTATGGGCACCGTATTTTAGGTGGTCTGACTCCGAGCAGGTGTAGGCCGTGGTGCGGACAATGCGATTTCTTTCGCCGAACTTGTAAACCGGCATGTTGTGTCGGTCGCGTGGTTTCTGATTCGCGGCAGCCACCAGACCCGAAGAGGGAGCGGGTACATTAATATTAGCTTTCCGATAACTAGCAAAAATTGAGTAGTCAGCTTTGACAATCTTCACAGAAGAATCAGAGGCGCAATTGGAAAAAAGGAATGCCGCTATTAGGGATTGGCTGATTGAAAGGAGGAATAAACGCATGCGGAACGTAAGTTAAAAATGAGTTCGGACATAATGATGAACGAAAATTACCCCGATCGATTACCGGACAAAATATCTAACGGCAAGATAATTCTTTCAGAAATTAACGAGATTTTAGTATATGGCGAAAAACCATTAAAAAATATAGGATTTTTTTCAGAATTTTAAGTTCCCCTGTCAATACGACATTTCAAAATTAGAGTTTGTAGCGCATTTGAACATGCTGAAGCGTCAGCGGATTAAACTGTTAGCGATATCTCGGCGAGGAGTCGTTTCGCGTGATTGGTTATTTTATTACATTAGCTCTTTTGCGTTGCAGCTCAATGGAACTGAAAGGCGAGCGAATCTAACTGTTTGAGCACAGCTCCCTGCCCCCATAAGCAACTACTTGGGGAGGCCTCCGCTCCCCAGACTTCGCGCTCTGTTGCGAACTGCTACTTGCGCTCCATCTTCGCAAAATCGAGTCGATCGCCGCTCCATCCATACCGTTGACATAACAATTATGACATGTTAGCTCAATGTCACAACCCTGTGCCCTAACTTAGTTTAACCTATAAATCGTTGGATTGTCTGAATCACCTCAAGGCAGGCGCAACAAAAAGCACACATGGCATTTCCTATCGCGGACAAGTTCTATTAAAATCGCACTGCCATGAATTTTTTTCGATCCAGATTTTTCGTTACAATTCGCACACAAATTTACGCCGTTGCGATGCTAACAACTGCATTCCTTCGTGCAGAGACATTTGACCCGATACGACTGGAGAGCGAGGTGCTGGCGTCGGGGTTGAATGATGCAGTGCAGATGGAGGCGCTTCCGGATGGGGATGTAATCATCGCCGAACAACGCGGCACACTGCAGCGCTGGAACGCAGCGACGCGGAATTTATTGACTGTGGGGTGTCTGCCGGTGGCGTCGGGGCCAGAACTTGGTCTTATCGGCGTGGCGGCTGCGGGAGATTTTGCGAAGAGCGGAAATGTATTTTTGTTTTTTTGCCCGGCGGCGAAACAGGATGTTCAGCGACTGGCGAGATTCACCTTTGGCGCAGATGGAAAACTCGACCTATCCTCGGAAAAAGTGCTACTGGAATACCCGATTGAATTTGGCGGTGCGATTCACATGGGCGGCGGATTATTTTTCGACAAGGCGACAGGGAACCTGATTCTCGGCACGGGCGACAACTCACCGCCGACTCCCGATCCGCCAATTGATATATCGGCGCACGGTCTGCTACGTGATTCGCTGCGCTCCAGCGCTAATTCGCAAGATTTGCGTGGAAAGATTCTGCGCATTCATCCGTGCGACGACGGCAGCTACGAGATACCTGCCGGTAATCTTTTTTCCGATCCGAAGCAAGGGCGTCCGGAGATTTTTGCGATGGGTGTGCGTAATGGATTTCACTCTTCGGTGGATCCCAAAACTGGCTGGATTGCTTGGGGCGACGTGGGGCCGAACACGGATCAAAAAACCGGGTCGCTGGGGTTCGATGAATTCAACCTCGCGACAAAGGCTGGGAATTTTGGCCATCCGATGTTCACGGGGCCAAACGATGCATATCGCGCCGTGGGTGCCGATGGAAAACTGGGCGAGCCTTTCGATGCGGCTCACCCAATTAACAATTCGCCGCGCAATAGTGGACTAAAGGAATTGCCACCTGCGCAGCCCGCGTTGCTGTGGTATCCCACGACAGAATCGAAGGAATTTCCCGAGCTTGGAAGCGGCGCGCGTTCAGCGATGGCCGGGCCGTTCTATCATTTCGATGCTGCTGTGAAGTCCGACCTCAAACTACCGGAGTATTTCGACCGCGTGCTGTTCATTTATGAATGGACCCGCAACTGGATCAAAGTCGTGCGACTCACAGCGGAGGGAAAACTTGTGGGCTTGGAGTCCTTCGCCCCGCAATTCGCACTACGCAAGCCGATAGACATCAAGGTCGCGCCAGATCAGACGCTCCTGCTGCTCGAGTATGGCGACAAATGGCACGGCAACTCGGACGGACATTTGTCGCGTATCGTCTATCGCCGAGGAAATCGCGCGCCGGTGGCTGCGCTGAACGCCTCGCCTCCTGCAGGAAAACAACCGCTCGATGTGCGCTTCGATGCCTCCGCCTCGCGCGATGCCGATGGGGATGCGCTCAAGTATGCGTGGAACTTTGGCTGCGGAAAAACTTCTTCTGAAGTCAAACCGAACATCACTTTCACCGAGCCTGGACAGCACACAGTTTCGCTGAAGGTGACGGATGCTACCGGTGCGGTGAGCGAAGCGCGCACGGTCATCACCGTGGGAAACGCCATGCCCGTCATAGAGGTTCTCGCTCCGCCGAATGGTGGATTTTTCGATTCGGAGGACGTCCTTGATTTCAAAGTGCGCGTCAGCGATGCCGAGGACGGAGATGCCATTGATCTGCAGCGAGTCTTTGTGCGGGGCGCCTATCGCGCGACGCGCAGTGGCGATGCCATTCATCCCGGCCTCGCGCTGATGCAACGCACGACATGCTTCGCATGCCACACCATCCGCGAAAAGTCAGCTGGGCCAGCATATCTGGATGTGGCCAAAAAATACGATGGCGATGCAACCGCTGCAGCGAAGCTCGCTGCAAAAATCATCTCTGGGGGCGTGGGCGTGTGGGGGCAGGAAATTCCGATGCCACCAAATCCGCAGCATACTCTTGCTGAAACACAACTCATGGTGGACTGGATTCTCGACCTCGCACATTCAACCGAGGCAAATGCACTGACTGGCCTGAGCGGTTCGCTAAAGACGACCATGGGCGGAGAGCGCCAGGATGGCGGCGTTTTCGTGATCAGCGCCTCCTACAACGACAACGGCGCAGTTGGATTGCCGCCGCTGCGCGGCTTTGCCGAATGCATCGTGCACACGCGCAAGCGTAAAGCTGCCATGAGCGACGCATCGCAGGGCGTGGAAATCGTGGACTTCATGGAGGGCAATCATAGCCTCGTCGCGCGTCTTGCACACGACGGTTGGCTGAAATTCGCCAATGTCAATCTCGCCGGCATCGAAAGCCTCAAGCTCCACCTCGCGCCGCACGCCGCAACTTCACTAGAAGTGCGCGCCGCTTCACCGCAGGGAACACTCGTCGCAAAAACTGAACTACTCGAAACGACAAACGATTTCCGCGAGATCACTATCCCTGTCACCGATCCCGGTGGTGTGAACGATCTATTCTTCATAGCGCACTCAAAAAAAATCCAAAAGAGTGGCATTATCGACTTGAACTGGGTCTATTTCACCAATCGAAAAAAGTAAATTAACCAGACTCTTCATCACCTCATTTACCGCATCAAGATCATGAAAAAACTCATTGCCCTCGCAGTATTCGCCGCCGCACTTGCCATTACATCGGCACAAGATCCGCTGCCCCCCCCCGCCCCGCCGGTCGCGCCCATTGTGGACATTACCAAGCCATGGCCCAGCCCAACAACCGTGCAGGGAATTGAAATGCCAGCTCCCCGTTCGAAAAAAGAAGTCGAGACCGTGCTCGCCGCCGTGAAGCCAATCAGCGACGAGGAAAAGAAGCACCCTTTCCACATCGTTCTCTGTGCGGCGGAAAAAGACGCTGGGCATAACGGCGTCGGTTTTCACGACTACCCCGTATGGCGCGAACGATGGACAAAAATCATCGCCGAAGTCCCCGGCGTCACCACCGAACCTGCGGACAAATGGCCGACCGCGGAACAGTTTAAAAATGCGGACGTCATCGCCTTCTTTCACGACAATCCCGTGTGGGACGCGACCAAAGCGCCTGAAGTCGACGCCTTTCTCGCACGCGGCGGCGGGCTTGTCTTTCTACATTTCTCGATCAACGGAAATAGCGAACCCAAGTCACTCGCCGACCGCATCGGTCGTGCATGGACCGGCAACAAATGGCTGCGCGGCGACGTAAATTTGAAATACAGCCCGCATGAAATCACCAAGGGTTTCCCCGAATCCGACATTCGCCCCGAGGAGCCGTATTGGAACCTCCTCGGCGAAGGCGCAGGCACTACCACCATAGCGGCGATGGACGCCGACGGCGCGGCGCAACCCCAAGTATGGACCATCGAGCGCGGCGGCGGGCGCATCTTCGTCTGCATCCCCTGCCACTTCACATGGACGCACGACGACCCCCTCTTTCGCCTCCTCGCCTACCGGGGCATTTGCTGGACGGCGAAGCGCCCTCTCAACCGCCTCGATTCCGCCATCTACACCGGAGCAAGATTCAAGGAATAAGAGTTTAGACACGCGCGCCACAGCCCGTTGACTGTGAATACTGCCTGGCATACGTGCGGATTTGATTCGCTTGTGATAGAACCGAGCTACCCCGCCCCGCGGCGCAGTTCGCGACTTCACCAGCTTTCCAACCAACCCAGGAACGAACATGAACATAAAAGACCACCTCTTTTCACCGCCCACTGTCTGGCCACCTTCTCCTTCAACGATATTTTCTCTGTTTCATTCTATTTGACTCAATGCAAACGATCTGGCTCGCATTCGTTTAAGATTGCCATTGCAAATGGGTAAGGATATGTTCTCTGAACAATGAATTTCCTCTCTTCTCTTTTGGAAAAATGGCAACAGCTACCGCTGTATGTGCGCACGCTCACCGGCATGACCCTTGGAGCAATTGTCGGGGTGGTGATGGGAAAAGAGGCGGTGGTTTTTGAAAAACCGTGCGGTGCGATGATGGGTCTGGTGCAGATGCTTGCCGCACCAGTGGCTTTTTTTGCAATCGTTCACGCCCTCACCGGCGCCCGCATTGAAAAAGGGAAATCGGCCCGACTGATCCGCTTGTTGATCACCAACACGGTGGTTGCGATCATCATCGGCATGAGCGTTGCCAATTTGATCGCGCCGGGGGAGCGCAAGGCGCTCAGTGAAAAGGAACGCGCACAAGTAGCCGAAGGGGCGGAAAAAAATGCAGCCCAGATCTCCACGGCGATAGCCAGTGCTGAGAAATCAAAGCCGGTCGACAAAATTTTCCAGTTATTCGAAAAACTCCCGCGCACTGTGCTAGGTCCCTTCACCAGCAGTGATCAGGTGATCGGGGTCATCATTCTGGCATTGCTGTTAGGCTTGGCCTTGCGAAAGGTCTCGCCAGACATCAATGTCACTAGAACCACTGTAAAGGTATTCATGGATGCCTTCATCACCATGCTTCATTGGATCGTGCAACTCGTGCCGCTGATCGTTTTCGGGGTGGTGGCAAAGGAGGTCGGCACCAACGGCTTTTCCTCCTTCATCAGCCTGTTGTGGCTGGTCATCGCAGTGCTGCTGGCGCTGAGTTTGCAGTTCATTTATTACATGACCCGCGTCGCCATGCAATCGTGGGTCACACCGCGGCAATTGATCCGCGGCTGTCGCGAGGCATTGATCATGGCATTTTCCACCGCCAGTTCTACCGCAACGATGCCGGTGACCTACGAATGCCTGATCACCAACGTTAAGGTGAGCAAGTCCTCGGCTAATCTCGGTGCGCTGGTGGGAGCCAATTTCAACAACGACGGCACCGCGCTCTATGAAGCCATGGCCGCGTTGTTCATCGCGCAGTTGTTAGGCAGACATCTCGACATCGCCGAGCAATTGACCATCGTGCTCTGCGCCGTGGCGGCCTCGGTGGGAGCGGCGGGCATTCCCTCCGCAGGGCTGATCACCATGACGCTGGTATTGACCGCTGTCGGACTGCCGCTGGAATACAGCCTGTTGCTGATCCCAATCGACTGGTTTCTCGACCGCTTCCGCACGATGATCAATGTCTGCGGCGACCTTTGTGTTAGTTGCGTGCTGGACGGCAAACGCAAACACGGCGAACTGGTCGACTGAGTTCCCCTACTGTGCGAGCTCAGCGCGACAACGCATCAGCCGCAATCCACTGCCACAGGGAGTCAAGTCCTGCCTTAACAGCGGATTTTGTCTCGCCCAGCGGGAGATTTTTTTCGCCTTTGCCAAACAGGTAGAATTTAATTTTTGGCTCCGTGCCGCTCGGTCGCACAGCAAAACGACGGCCATCGGCGAGATCAACGAAGAGCATCTTTTCTTTCGGCAGCGCGTCGCCTTCATCGTCGAAGACTTCCTGTGCGGCAAAGTCCCGGATCCGGATCACGGCAGAGCCATCGACAATCTCGGGAGGTTGCTCCGCATACGAAGCCGCTAGGGCCGCGATTTTCGCCGCGCCGTCAGCCCCCTCCATGACCAGCGACTTAC
>Ga0315905_10004710_pt1 | contig 13944 bp, 27 predicted proteins | sample LakEriMetagenome_5_FD_203522 | JGI IMG/M metagenome (GOLD analysis project Ga0315905, IMG submission 203522) | Freshwater fungal communities from buoy surface, Lake Erie, Ohio, United States - Buoy 4 MA121 | ecosystem: Environmental > Aquatic > Freshwater > Lake | place: USA: Lake Erie, Ohio... | reverse complement strand
ATTCCGTCTAGTGGAAAAGAAATTAAATATAGACCATTTCTAGTTCGTGAAGAAAAAGCATTAATGATTGCTCAACAGAGTGAAGATCCTATGACTATGATCAACACTCTTAAAGATGTAATTAAGTCTTGCGTTGTTGAGCCTATTAATCCAGATGATCTAGCTACATTCGATCTAGAATATATCTTCACTCAACTACGTGCGAAGTCAGTTGGTGAAACTATTGATTTAATTTTTCCATGCGATACGTGTGATGATGAAAAAGCCAGAGTTCAAATCTCTTTTGATATCACAAAGATTGCTGTAGAAAAGTCTCCAGAACATCAAGCTAACATTGCATTGTTCGGAGATGTAGGTGTTGTTATGAAGTACCCTACTCTACAAGTATTGAACCAGTTACAAGTTTTAGACACAGAAAACCTTGATGATCTGTTTACTATAATTGCTAAATGCATCGATTACATCTATCAAGGTGATGAGTTGTTTTACGCTAAAGAGCAAACTCAACAAGAACTATTAGATTTTATTAACAACTTAACATCAGAGCAATTTGCCAAAGTACAAAAGTTCTTTGAGACTATGCCGAGATTAAAGCAAGATGTTGAGTACGATTGTCCTGTATGTAAAAAGCATCATAAGAAGACCCTGGAGGGTCTTCAAAGTTTTTTTTAATAAACCTTTGTCATGACACTTTGTATAATTATTACAAAATGAATTTTGCTTTGATGCAGTACCACAAATACTCGCTGACCGAACTTGAAAGTATGATACCGTTTGAGCGAGAGATTTACGTTGCTATGCTAGTTAAATATCTAGAAGAAGAAAAACAAAGATTAGATGCACAACGAAAGTAAGGTAAACTAAGATGGCCAAACCACCTATCAATATTCACGTATCATCTAGTGATTTTAAATCATTACTAGAAGCTCAACGAGAATCTTTATCTTCATTGCGTTCCATGCAAACGATTATGGAACAGAATAGAGAAGAACAACTTGCAGGAATAACTCCTGCTGTAAAAAGTTCTTCCATTGATAATGAAGAGATGCTTAAGGTTCAAAAAGAAACTTTAAAAGTATCTAAGAGTGCGGCAGAATCTCTCGAATCTATTAAAGAAGCTCAAATTGCTCGTGACGAAATGGTTGAGGCTGTTGGTAATATTGCTAAAACTGTAAAGACATTTGATACGCTAGGTGATAAATTTCGAAACATGGGCAGAGGATTAGGTGATAAGTTTGGTTCTGTTAGTGCACTAAAGACTACTGCTCTTAAAGCAGTCAACGTTGGTGGTTTCTTGAATAAGAAAATAGCTGAGCGTGAGTTTGTTCAACAACAAAGAAAACTTGGTAGCGAGAAGTCAGACAAAGAGTTACGTCAAGATTTTTCTGCAAGAAATATTGCTGCTAAACAAATTAAAACCAATGAAGGTGAGATTGAAAAATTAAAATCAGAAACTGGTTTAACTGAAAAACAGTTATCTGCTACTCCAGAAGGTAAGCGTCTTATTTCAAAGCGTGAAACTTTATCTGATACATTTGCCAAAACAGATATACGTGCTAGTTTAGTTGGCAAAGCTGCTCCAGCTGGTACTGGGCTATCAAATAAAGAACAGAATGATGCAGTTAATGTTTCTGAAGAAGAAATGGAATCTGCTCGTAGAGATGAAGCACAAACTGCTCTTCTTGAAAAGATTGAAAAGAATACTGCAAGTGGCAATGCCGCCAAATCTGTTGCACCAGCCGAAGGTAGTGGTGGTGGAATTTTAGGTGGTATTGGTCTTGCTCTTAAATCTCTTGGTGGTGGTCTTGCTGGATTGGGTAGAGGTGCTGGCGCAGGAATTCAAGCATTACTATTTGGATTGGCCAGAGGACTAGCTGCACTGGCTAACCCAGCTACTCTAATTGGTCTTGGTGCTGTTACGTTGGCTGTTATGGGTATTGGTAAAGCACTTGAAATGGCAGCACCTGGTATTGAAGCATTTGGTAATGCCGCAGAAAAGATTATTTCTGGTATCGCTGAAGGAATTGTGGCAATTGTAAATTCTATAACTGACGCCATTGAACGATTGGCTTCTATTGACGGAATGAATTTAATACAAGTAGGTGCTGGACTGTTGGCAGTATCTGCTGGTATGGCTACGTTTGGAGCAGCAAATGCCGTTGCTGGCGTAGGTAACTTAGTTGGTGGTTTACTATCAAAAGTTTCTGGACAGAAATCCCCAGTGGATCAAATTATTGCTCTCGGTGAAAGTGGAGCTAATATTGAAAAAGCTGGTATCGGTGTTGAGAAATTAGGTAACGGCTTAAAGGCATTCTCTTCCATAGATGCTGACAAAATAAAAGCAATTGCTGCTTTACCTACTGATAAAATTGCAGCTATGGGCTTAGCCATGAGTTCAGCCAATGCAGTTTCTTCTCAATCTGCAGCAAACGATAGTGCTAGAACTGCAGCTGGTGGTGGTTCAGGTGGTAGCAATACCGCAGTTAATGCTCCAACTACAAACATATCTAATACTAAACAAGTTATTCAATTGCCTGTTCGTAATCAAGAACAGACTATGAACCGATACGTACGTACCAGATTTGCATAATAAAAAAAGGGAGCCGAAGCTCCCCTTAGTACATGCATGGGATTTGTTTAGTCTTCCTTAGCAATCTTCTCAAAGTAAGACATTACGTCATCATCATTATCGTCAACAACTGACGATGCCTTTACAGCAGGTGCAGGTACTGAACGTGGTTCAGCTGCGGCACGAACTGGACGATCTTCCTCTTCAGCAATTTCCGCAGCAGACTTGCTTGCGAACGCATCACCAGAAAGAACTTCTTGAAGTTTCTTCTTTAGATCATCATAAGATTTAAAGTTCTTACGATCAGTAAACTCAGCCAACTTGTGCTGAGAATTAGCAATACGTAGGATATCTTCTTCATCGCCATTGGCTAGAGCAGCTGGGTCACTGAACGCTGACTCATCATAGTTAATGTAACCATCCTTCTTACGCATACGCAGTTTGAAGTTAGCACCTTCCCAGAAGTCAAACACGTTTACTGGTTTTTCATCTTCAAAGGTTGGACGTGCTTTGTCCATAATCTTATCAAAGATTTTCTTGCCAAACTTAAACAAGAATACTTTACCTTCATTCTCTGGATGCTTTGGATCACTAATAACCATAATGTTAGCAATGAAACTTAGCTTACGCTTTTGAGCCTGAGCAATTTTCTTGTTGGCATCAGAACCAGAGTTCCACAGTTGGGTGTTGAGTTCACCAACAGGGTCATTCTCACCAAGAGTAGTTAGTGAGTTCTCAATGTACCACTTACCAGTTGGTCCTTGGAAACCATGGCTAAAGATACGTACCCAAGGCAACTCATCACCTTCTACACGTGGCAGAAAACGAATTGTCGCTGTACCATTGCCAGCTTTGTCGCCTTCTAGTTTCCAGAAGCGATCGTCAGCGTATGACTTGGTTTGGGTTTGGGGATTGGCGACTTTGTCGAATGCGCTAGAGATAGCACCAAAGTCAGAGTTGCGCATTTTGCGGAGTGTTTGAATGTCCATCGTATTTCCTTTATATTAATATTACGGTGTATTTGTCGTATCGTCTTTTGTATGTTGAATAGAAATACTATCTTCAATTCCAAAATCATCTTGGAACGGATCTTCATAATCTTCTTCAACATAACTATTTAGCGTTTTCATACCACCAGTTTTTTTACCACTGGCATGATTAGCATGCTTTCCAGAACGACTACTGGATTGCTCATCATAAGATTTTTGATTCTTAAGATATGTCTTGCCCATCTTATAACTCTTTTATTTCCTGAATGAAGTTATTAAAAACTTTTGTTACTTTATCACTATCATATTTAACGAAACCTTTGGACTTTTCAATCCTACGAATTTCATTTTCCCATAACAAAACCATAGATGAATTTTCTTTCCAAGAATCAATCACTGGATGCAAGTCATCAATTATTCTTAGGCTTTCTAGAGAGATCTGATTACCAAGGAATAATTTAAGTATACTTGAATATCCTTTATTCGTCAAGTTAAATATTGAGTCTTCTTTGTATTTACTTTTGCAAGCATCCATAAGAATCTTGTTACAATCATCTGCAAAGATTTTTGTAATACTTTGCTTTCTGCGATTCCATTCCAACAAATTAGTTTCAGCTTCTTCAGAGGAATAGATAGCAGCATCATTACCATAAGCAAAATTTGCAACGTAGTACTGAATCAAATCTTTATCAACTGGATACTTTCTTGCAAGTCTCTCAAACATATAACGATCATTTCTAGCATTAAATGCTTCACGAGTACCCTTTACGTTGCCACGATTTTTAAAAACATCAAAGTTATCTTTTGTAAAGTGCAGCTTAATTGCAATGTAATATTTGTAGGCTTTAAATCCGTCCACAAGTTTCTCTCAGTTAAATATCAAGTTTTGCTGTCTTTGGCATTAGGTTTGAATCCTGCATATTAATGGCAATCTTTTCTTTCAAAGACTTGTTTACCAGTTTAGCAATATCCTGTGGTTCAAGAAAGTTTTCTTTACAATATTCAAGCACAGCATCCATATGGGATATGCGTTTTTCTTTAACTATCTGCTCAATGTGTAAAGAAAATTCATTTGATGTTCTAAACATATTAGTTCTTCTTTAAGTAATAGTTGGCAATTTTAATTGTTTTGTCCAACTCAGAATACTCTTTAGTCTTTTCACGGTATAACTTCCAGACTGGAGTATCAGTTTCATCAGGATCCATCTTGTCGCCAAGTTTATCAAGAAACATACTAAAGAATTTGTCCAACTTCATTTTTTGATTTAGCAAAGAAATATAGACATCATTAATAGTTTGTCTATCATTATTTGCACTGGCTGTTACAAGTTGTTGATATGCTGCATTCATTATAAATTTCCTATTTGTTATCACAAGACAAGTTGATCATATTACCACCATAAAATGCTACATCTAAAATTAGTGCATCATTTTCATTTTCCAACTTCTCAATACGTTTCTTGAGAATTTCAATCTCATCATAGTATTTCTTTATCACAATTTCCATCTGAGATTCTTTCTCAGCACACTTTACGCAGAACTCGCTCATGTTATCTCCTCATAGTGGCAATGTCCACTGCTTCTTCATCAGAAAAAATAGGAACTGCATTTGACTTGTGCATTGTACCGATACCTTTGATCTTGGTACCTGTATACACTGGTGAATCTTTTTTGGTGCATGAACCACCAGAGAAGGGAAGACTTGGAATCTTAGGTGTCTCACGACAAGCAGGTTTTCCAAGTGAGTACACGTCACTGAGTTGTTGCTTTGGTTTCACAACAGTCTTTGTGGCATACTTCTTTAACATATCGTTCCAAGAATTAGACAACTCCCGTTGCTTTGCCGTAGGCTTACGTTTTTTGGAACGCTGTGGTGTGGTAAAAATCATCATAATATAATTATACCTGATTACTGAATTAAAGTAAAGTTAAACTTTGGATATCTGAACATCGTAGGAAACACGATTCATCTTATGGTCATACACAGTCATAGTTGAAGAGATACCTACTGCATTAAACAAGTTTTCAAACAACTCACGGACAACTGTATTCACGCTCACAGAATCACCAACGCCACGTTTAATTGCAGCACCAGTAGTATAAAAAGACACACCATTCACAATCACACGATATTTCATAACAACTCCTTTTCAATCATCATATAACTATTATACGCTGAAATTGAATTAAAGTAAACCCCTCACGTAAGTCATTGATTTTAAAGGGGAAAATAACCCTCAAGAACTGAGGGTTATTCGGATTACTTCTTAGAGTTCGGGATCTCTTTGTTGTGGGTAGATGCGTAAACGATACACAGAGTATCGCTTGATCCATAAGCACAACGAACAGCAATAGGATCAATTCCCTTTACAATTGCAGATTCAATGTTTGACTTCATTGCTGTATTTCTCTGCAGACTGTAAACTGTCATGCAAATAATAGCAGTTACAGCAACTAAAACTACACCAAAAACTAATGCAATAATATCTTTGCGTTCCATACTTTTCTCCTTACCAAGAACCATCATCAATAACAATACGCACTGACACAAATGCCAGTACAAAGTAGATTCCACGCATCTTTGGATTTAACTCGTCAGGATGCATGAATTCAAATTTAAAACTCCAGTGAAGTGGGTTTAACCCAAAGGTAACCCAAATACCAGAGTAACGAATATAATTACTTAAGATCTTTAACGTCATCGCACAATCCTAATTTTTTAGCTTCTGGCGCAGACAACCAAACGTCTTGCGGTGGAAGTAATACTTCACGAATTTTTTGTTCTGTAAGACCACTGCATTTTTTATAGTGAGCAATCATACGCTTGGTTGTTAAATCAAACTCTCTAATAGTAGCAAACAACTCATGCTCCTTACCAAAAGCACCCCAAGAATATTGATGCGAAAGAATTGAAGTATTTGGAGTAAGAATACGTTGACCCTTTTCACCACTAATAAAAATTAACAATCCTGCGGATGCAATTTGACCAAGACCAATCGTGCGAACTGGAATAGCTGAACCACGCATAGTATCAACTAGAGCAAATGCAGCATTTAAATCACCACCTGGAGAACACACAAGTAGGTTTAACATATCTGGTCGCTCTTCAGAAAAGTTTGCTTCAAGGATCCATTCAATGGCTTGTTTGCAGGTAGATAATGAAATATCTTCCATCAATATAAAGAATGAATGTGCAGATTGCTCATCCTTTAACTGCAGATTCAGTTTTTGCATCATTTAATAATCCTTATAAAATATATGTCTACCAATTTTAGTAGTCTTTTCCAGCTTCCAGCGAGGGTTCACGTAATCAGCGTGATAGTATATAGCACCTTGGGTCAAGTCCTGTATACGTTCATAATTAGCGTATGCGTACAACGCTACTTCTAAATTTTTAATATAAACATTTTGGTTCTTTGGTTTAGGTGGTTCACAAAACCAAGAGAACTGACACGTACCTTGTTTCTTTTGTTTTACAACATCACAAATGTCTTTTGGGAATCTTGGATCATTGACTCTATTCAATGTGACTAGAGCAACTGCAAGTTGACCACTTGGTGGTTCCCATCCTGCTTCATAATAAATGTTTTCTGCAAGACAATCAATTTGTTTTTTAGCGTCTTTAGTTAATTCCGTATAAGCGATTTTTAAATCAGTATCATTATTTTGTTTTACTGCAATTACAGTAATTGATATTATTAATGCGATCGATAAGAGTATTTTTGCATATACTCGCATAGTTATCTCCTTGTTAGTAAGAGGGGTGCACGAATGCACCCCAACCCCTTATCAGGTGGACTTTTTGCTAGTCTTATTAGTATCTAGAGGGATGTTTGAAACGAAACCATTTAAGGCAGTTGCCTTTGTGATGATATCTGTTTCGGATGGGATAGCAGGAAATCCTGGATGATCAGGAATTGTGCCACCATTTAATTTAGCAGATTCGACTTTCATATGCCAGTCGTTGCTAATTTGTTCACGCTTACCGTAGTACTCATCGTTAAGCATGTCTTTCGCCATTTTTAAAAGTTCAAGGCGAATCTCGAACGGAGTCATGTTACTCATATTTTAATACCTTTCTGTGTTGTGTGTAAAATGAGAGTTTTGTAGGGTTCTCTCAACCCTCGTGTATACTATTTAGCTTACTTCTTATCTTCTACTTTTTTCTTAGGTGTTGGCTTTTCACTCTTTGGTAGAGGTGGGCACTTACCATTCTTGTCTTTCTTTACGCAATTATCATTTTGCCCAGCAGGGACTTCTTTCTTTGCTGGTTCAGCTGCATATGCGGTAACTTGATAACCAACAAATGACCAGATGACTAAGTTTAGTGCAATTAAAAATTTCTTCATTTGAATATCCTTTTAGAATTAGTGATAGGTTATTCTGTTACGAGGAAACCTATCGAAACCCTAAGCAGTGTTTAGGCTGCTAAAGCGAACTGTGCGTCGTTTGCATTTACGTTTTTTGCTTCTGCGACCGAGTTTCCCCAATCCTACGGGTTTCACATTCCCGTGCTGTCCACTTGTTTACTTGTTGCCCTGTCGAAACCTAGTCACCCCCATCAGAAAAAATCTTTCTTGGCTTGCTCTTGATCTTTTTCAAAATTACTCCAATCATAAGTAACTAAACTATAAACCCAGTATACGTTTAGCACTACAATTAATACTAACAAAATCAAGTTTTCCATAAAATCCTTTCTGGTGGAGGTGGAGGGAATCGAACCCTCGTCCAGAACACCTTTCTCTTTGCTTCATACAGCAATAACCTTAATTATACCTTATAGTTATTTATATAGCAAATTTATTTTTATAGTCTAATCTTAGCTTTTTAAATCCACCAATCCAATTATCTCGCTTTTCAATAAACCAACGAGGATCATCATTGTCTACTGCCATAATGATTACAAGTCTGCCAATAGGAATACCTGTTAGTTCTTCAAATGCAACAGCATAAGCTGCAGTCTGCATAAAGTAGTTATGAATATCATCACGATCTTTTGGTTTGCTTGATGTTTTAAAATCTATAACACTAAGTTTACCTTGGAATTCTGCGATGCAGTCCACTGTTCCAGCGACTTGTAAGTGGTCAGAATATAACGCATCTTCCAAGCAGTGAATGTTGTCGACTTGGTCAAGCAGGGGTTTGATTGAGTTGAACATCTCTGCATCAAACATATCTGGCTCAACATGTTCTCCAAGGAGAAAGTCTTCGCAGTGTTGGTGGATTCTTGTGCCTCTCGCACTGGCTCTTCCAGAGATTCGGTTGGCTTCTGCTTCTCCGACTCTGTTTCGCCATTCCATGATCCCCTTTGCTGAGTGCAATCCTGTAACTGTCGTAACGGAGGGATAGGATTTACCTGATGGGGTTTTGTATAATCTCGTACCATCAGATTTTGTGTCACGTTCAAGTTTGGGTAGATCATGATGTATAAATGTTTTCATTATGTAAGTAAGTGAATTGCTTCCTCATAGTGGTGAATGCGATCTTCAAGACCAATGTAACCACCATTGATAATACGAGTCATAGTTTTAATATCACCTTGATCTGCGTAGCGATTCAAACCATTCTTATTCCAAAACCAAATAGCAGACATAAGAGCAAAGTCACGATCTGCAGTAACCCAATCTGGATTCTCAAAAAGATTTTCCCAGTCATCAAACATTTCTTTGGCAAACGCCATATAGTTTGCTTTACCAGTAAGCTGAATCGGACCACGTCCACGATACTTCCAACCATCACCAGATGATTCTGGACCATTACCCATACGACCACCATAAACTTTATTGGCAATCATTTCTGGCTTACGTTCATATGGCACAGCAGATTCAAGTGTGGGAAAATACTTTTTAAAGATACCATTCAAACCCTTTGCAGAGTAGTTTAGGTTTTCTTCAAAAGTAGTCCAACCACCAGACTCATGACCACATTGAGCAAGAAATGCTGCAACACGATGAGGTGTATTAATATCATACGTTGGGAAAACTTCATTCATAGAGTTAGCCCATCCCTGATGGTCTTGTGCTCTTGGGAATAACTTTTTAAATTGTTCTGCTGTAATCATTTTGTTTCCTGATCTTCTATTTTAAGTTTGGCTAAAATATATTCTTTAACAAGAGAAGAACGAACAATATCATCAGGAGTAAATTCAACTTTAGTGAATGAACTCATATGCATAGCAATGTCAAAGAATTTCAAGATTCCAGACATGTCGTTTTTCTTTTTATTCAAGTCGGTCTGACGGTAATCGCCACACCAGATAATCTTTGAACGATAACCAACACGAGTCATAACTGTGTCAATTTCTTCAAAGGTTAAGTTCTGCATCTCATCAACAATAATAATTGCGTCATCAAATGACATACCACGAATGAAAGATGTAGAGATAAAACTAATATGACCTTGTTCTTCTAAACGATCCCACGCATCTTTGCGACCAAAAAGAGTTTCGCAAATTTGACGATAAGGTTGTTGGAAGATTTCCATCTTTTCGTTCACGTCACCTGGAAGATGACCAATCTCACGAGATTGTACTGCTGAACGTACCACAATAATTTTATTAAATGGATTTGATTTATCCATCACTTCTTCAATTGCTTTATACAGAGCAATAAATGTTTTACCAGTACCTGCAACTCCGTGCAATGCTACAAAGTAATCACCACGTTTATATGCATCAAAGAATATCTTTTGATTATCTGTTAGTGGATCAAAGGTTTTTAAATCGTCTAAACGTAATTTAAGATGGGTTCCTGTTGCTGTTGGTTTTCTTGGGGTAGTTTCACTTTGAACATTATCTGGTTGTCTAGATTTTGCCGTTACTCGAGCCATGGTTACCTTTATTATAATTGTGAAGACGTTTTACTTAAATCGTTGTGCGGATTACGCTCGTTGATTTTTTGTAATACCTCTTTAAAGCCTGTATCTCTTTTAAGAGATACGTGATCTCCTGCAAAAGCTGGAGCTATGGTAATCGTTTGTTCTAAATGTGGATTGTCTAAAATAAATTGCTCTCGTTCAGAGATGCGCATAATATGTTCAGTCACATTACCTGTTTGTTTATTTCTAAATTCGTATGTTGGCATTATAACTCTTTACATTAGTATTTATGCGGGAATCATCTTAAAGCGAACTTTATTTTGTTCTTTAATGTATATAGCTTTGTGATTTTGTTCTCGATATGCAGTAGCATACCATTCTGGGATTGCACGATTTGTCCAAACAGCAAATCTTTGTTTATCACCGATATAATAATTGTGATACGCTCTAATAGAATCTCCAGGAACTTTATATTGTTCAGGCATGCACTGTGGCATTGGATCTGCAATCGCAACGGGAATATTTGTTGGTGGGTTGGAAAGAAACGGAATCAATCTTTCAGCAACGTGATGTTTACCATAACGAAATGTATATTCTCGCATCAGATCTCGCCACAAATTATATAACCACCAGTAATTATCTAATGACTGACGACACCAGATACCAGATGGATGGTTCATATGTGAAGCCATATACAAATTATCTTCACGCTGGTCAGCTAATTTCCATCGCATGGCTTTTCGACCAGAAATAGACTTACCCTCATACTCATATCCGTCAAGAAGACGATGAGCAGTTGAGAGAAGTTGTGCATATTCCAGAATCATCTTGACCACATGCTTGTCAAGATGTTGTTTTGCGCATTCTTTAGTATCTTCGTGAAGATAAAATATATTCATAGCATCCGAACTAAACCAATAATATCAATAGTTACCAATAACAAGTAGTTAGCCAGCATCCCAAATGATTTCCTAGTCCAACTAGCCCAAGCATAAAGAGCACAACCAGTAATCCAGATAGGATAAAGAACAAGTAGCGGAGGGTTAGGGACTGTTGCAGCCATAGTAATTGAACAACCAATACTAATAGCCCAAGCCAGCAACTCAACAATAAAACGAAACTTACTAGAATACCAGTCATCACGAATCCATTCTAAAGTGGGTCTAAAAATATCAAGCATAAGCACCTCGTAGGGCATTCAACCCCATGATTCCACGAATTGTATCGTGAATTTGTTGTATTGAGTCAGTAGATCTAGTATGAAGTATACCGTGACCACCTTTAGCAGTAAATGGTGTGATACAACCAATAGAATCATCAACTAAAATTGCTCGATCATGTGCAAATTTAGATTTTTCTTCTTTTGAACGCACAAAATTCGCTTTGTAAGGGATGTTCCACTTGTCTAACCATTTTTGTTTTTGTGATTTTGCTGCATTTCCTTGTTGAACATCAAAAGTTCCCATTGAAGTAAGAATTTCAATGTGAATATGCTCAAGTTTACTGACATAAGTCAGTAATTCTTGTGTGTCTGGCATAAATTCCAGATCTTCAAAGATGTGAAAGTCCATTACAGCTGCACGAAATCGTTTTCCGTCGGCTGCATGAGTGCGTAAAGAACGATATGCTTTGTCAAAGTTGCAAAGCACGCCATCCATGTCTAAGTAAAGTGTAATCATAATAATATTATACCTCAAAACCACATTAAAGTCAAGTCATTTCACGAATTTGGTGAAATTAGGTGGTTTCCAACCCTCTGGTTTAAGGATTTTGCCATCTTCACGACGAATAACCTTGTTAGTTACTTTGTCAATCTTTGCAAGATTGCTTAAAGCACCCTCATCCCACGAATTTTCACAATCCCAACCACGAGATTTCATATATCCGATGATAACCCACATCATATCAAAGCAAGCATCAAGTTGTTCAACATCATCGTCATCTAAAAGTGCTTCTTTAAACTCTGCATACTCTTCATGGATGAGTTTTAAGTATAATTTTGACAATTCATTTTGTGGACTTGGTGTAACTGGACAATCTTGACCACATGCTTTGAGAAAAACTGCTACGTCTGTGAAAACTTTAGTCATTTGTTACGCTCCGTATCAAAATAGTAAGAAGATTTATCATCTGTGATTGGAAAATCTGGAAGATTATCTTGTGGAGTATCCCACTCTTCAGTGTTCCACTCTGGACCAGTACCATAATATTCATCTTCTGTAACAAAATCTAGAATACCAGGTGGATTAAATCCTGCTCCACGTAAGAATAATTCAAATTCTGACACAACGTCATTGAGTGCTACTGCATCGAACTCAATAGTACGCTTTGTTACAATACCTTCGCTAAAAGGCATTGGATCATCTTCGCAAATAAAAGTAAATTTAGGCATTAGTCGTGCTCCTGTAGTGACCAGTTCAATTGTTTAATAGTTTCTCTTAAATTTTCATTCTCGTGTTTTAGTTTGGTGATTTCCGTAAACAAAAATACAACTGCTTCTTCCATCTCGTTTGGGCAGATTTTGTTTTGGATATCCTCAACTGCTTGTTGCATCTTGTTCTGTGTTATCATCTTTTTTCCTTAACGTCCAGCTACCATTTTTGTTATCAATCCACTCAAGGACATCTCCCTCTTTCCAGCCTGCACTTTCCATAAGATCGTCTGGGAATTCCAAGATCTTATCTCCAGTTTCGGGATCCTCTTGTACTTCAATAGTCCAATTAGTTTTACTCATACTTCCACCACCTTTAGTTGAAAACGATCTGCACGATCTTCATAGTTAATGTAACCACGTGGATTGCAAACAACACGGCATCCCTTAATCATGTAGTCAAAATCTTCATGAGTATGACCATGAGTCCACAGTTTGATTCCTGGACGATCCATAATGAATTGATCCAAACGAGAATTGTATGCACCATTCATCAGTTTATCGTGCTTGTAACGAGGATGCTCAGAACCCTTACTTGGTGCGTGATGCCCAACTACAATGGTTGTCATCCATGGAGGAGTCATATTGTAATTAGTCTCAATAAACTTCAGCATCGCTTTGTGGTCTTCAATCACATGTCGTGGAGAAAGGGTTGCAGGACGAGTCTTAAACTTTACAGTCTTGGTGTCATCTTCCTTTGTATCCCACACTCTGTAGTTGACCATCTCATTACTGTTCTCACAGATTTGAAAGTCATTCATACGACGCTGAACATGATTCATGGTCATCTCATCTTCATTATTCATATCAGTCCAAAGAGTGCCACCCAGAAATACATAATCTCCAAGAGTGAATACTTCTTTGTCTAGAACATGAATATTTGGTAGATGCTTTAGTGCATCTTTTAGAATGCCTGCAGAAGTAGCATAGTCACCATGATAGTGCTCGTGATTACCCATAACATAAACAACATGAGGGAAGTTCCGAGAGCAAGCAGTAAAAAACTCAAGATAGCGATCAGTTTTAGCACTAGAAAGAATGCTATCGGTAACACGAATATCGCAAGCAGTACAAATATCACCAGATAAAATAAGTACTTCAGCATCTTGAGTATTCTCCAAGTGTAGTTGTCCAAACTC
>Ga0315905_10004708_pt1 | contig 13946 bp, 9 predicted proteins | sample LakEriMetagenome_5_FD_203522 | JGI IMG/M metagenome (GOLD analysis project Ga0315905, IMG submission 203522) | Freshwater fungal communities from buoy surface, Lake Erie, Ohio, United States - Buoy 4 MA121 | ecosystem: Environmental > Aquatic > Freshwater > Lake | place: USA: Lake Erie, Ohio... | reverse complement strand
TGGTCGTTGACATCGGCGGAGGAACCAGCGAGATCGGCGTGGTGTCCCTCGGAGGGCTGGTCTACTCGAATTCAATCCGCGTCGGTGGCGATAAGTTTGATGAGGCCATCGTCAACTACATCCGCCGCAACTACGGCATGCTCATTGGCGATCAGACCGCAGAGGCCATCAAAAAGCAGATCGGGTCGGCCTTCCCGGGTAGCCATGTCAGTGAGATGGAAGTTCGGGGCCGCAACCTCAGTGAGGGCATTCCACGAAGCTTTACCGTCTCCTCCAACGAGATCCTCGAGGCACTGACCGACCCCATTAGCCAGATCGTCGTAGCCATCAAGAATGCGCTGGAGAACACCCCGCCCGAGCTCGCGGCCGACATTGCCGAACGCGGCATTGTCATCACAGGCGGCGGGGCGCTGCTGCACGACCTTGACCGACTCTTTGCAGAAGAAACGGGCCTGCCCGTCTATGTTGCGGAAGATCCACTGTCCTGTGTGGTCCGCGGCTGCGGCAAGGCCATCGAGCAGCTCGATGAGCTCAGCAGCATTCTGTCCACAGAATAACCGTTATCCCAACCCCCGACGCGCAAGACGGAGATCGTGGCCCTCTCCCAAAGTCCTCAGCCATTCTTTCATCAGGGGGTCTCGGGCCGCATCCGACTCTTTATTGCCATTTTCTCGGCACTGGGACTCATGCAGCTCGATCACCAGGCCCGACTCACAGAGCCCCTTCGCCAGGGCCTGAGCGTCCTTCTATACCCGCTGGAACAGGCGGCCGTGCTGCCCAGGGACCTCGCGGTCTGGGCCTGGGAGACGCTGCACGGCATGCAGACGCTGCGCGAACGGGTGGCCGCCCTGGAGCAGACCCAGGCCGAGCAGGCCGCGCTTGTCTTGCTCTGGTCCCAGCTTCAGGCCGAGAACCAGAACCTGCGCGGACTGCTGCAGCTCAAGCCCGCCAACCCCGTTCACGGGGTGGTGGCCGAGTTCGTCTCAGCCCGCAGAGACCCACTTGCCCAGCAGGTGGTCCTCAACCAGGGCAGTGATGCAGGCGTTCAGGTGGGCAGCCCTGTCATCAGCGCAGCCGGCGTGATCGGACAGGTCAGCCGTGTCTATCCGCTGAGCTCGGAGGTTCGGCTCCTCTCAGATGACCAGCTGCGGGTGCCGGTCGTACTCCCGCGCACAGGCATTCGCGCGCTAACCGAGGGCCAGGGCCGAGAGGATGGGTTTGAGGTGCAGTATGTGAACCTTGCCGCGGAGATCCAGATTGGCGATGCGGTCTTGAGCTCCGGGCTCGATGGGCTCTATCCGCCGGGGCTTCCGGTCGGTCAGGTCACCGCCATCATCCCTGGGCGGGAGGGCCAGTTCCCGCGAGTCCTGGCGCGCCCATCGGGGACCATCGGGCTGCAGCAGCAGGTCCTCATCCTCAGCCCCTCCCGGAACGCGCGCCCATGAGCAGTGTCATCCTCGCCCGGGAGCCCTCTGCCCAGCTGTTCCTGGGAAGCCTCGCGACCGCGCTCGTCCTCAACCTGCTTCCCTGGCCACCCATCTGGCCCGTTCCCGATTGGCTTGCCGTGTGCCTCGTCTTCTGGGCGCTTCAGCTGCCCGGGCGGCCGCTTCTCTGGCCTGCCTGGCTGCTAGGCCTGCTCATGGATGTCCACCAGGGGGTTCTTCTTGGAGAGCATGCCCTGGCCTACAGCCTGCTCGCCTATGGGGCGGTCACCCTCCATCGCCGGCTGTCGGGCTTCTCGTCCGCTGGCCAGGCCGCCCACCTGGCCGGGCTCTTTGCCATTGCAGAGGGGTCGCTCATGCTCGTGCGTTGGGTTGCAACCGCGAGCCCGCCCAGCCTCCACTCCGTGCTCCTGATCGCGGCAAACACGCTGGCCTGGATGCTCCTGCAGAGCCTGCTGCGCGGACTCCTGTCGCGGCGGCCGCGCGCGCGCAAGGCCAAGCCCCGATCCAGTCAGAGCCTGCGCTAGGCTGAGCATGGTCGTCCGCTCACCCCTCGTCAACGACTTTCGATTTCGGGCCACTGTCTCCATCTTGGCGGTGGGCCTGCTGTTTGGACTGCTGCTGCTTCGTTTTGCAGAGCTCCAGATCTGGCAGCACGAGGCCTTCGCAGTAAAGGCCGAAAACAACCGCGTCGCACTGCTGCCCATCCAGGCGCCCAGAGGAAAGATCCTCGATCGCTACGGTGAGATCCTCGCCCGAAATGACGCTGGCTTCTCTGTGGAGATCGAGCCCGGTCGCGCGCGCGATCTCAAGGCCTCACTCGACCGCCTCACCGAGATACTGGACCTCTCTCCTGCGGAGATCCGTCGTTTCAAACGACTCGCGGCAGAGGCCAGGCGGTTTGACAACGTCCTGCTGAAGTCCAAGCTGACGGATGAGCAGGTGGCCAAACTCGCCAGTCAGCTCGACTCGCTGCCGGGGGTGCAGGTCCTTCGCCGAACGGTGCGCGCCTATCCCTTTGGCAGCCAGGCCTCCCATCTGCTCGGCCACATTGGGCGTCTGTCCAAGGACGACCTCGAGCGACTCGAGGCCGGAGAGCAGTCGCAGGACTATTTCGGGGTCACCCACATGGGCAAGCTCGGGGTCGAAAAGAGCTACGAGGAGGTGCTTCGAGGGGAGGTGGGCTTTCAGCGGATTGAGATCACGGCTGGGGGCCGCATTGTGCGGGAGCTCGCCATGCGGCCCGCAGTGCCAGGCCAGGACATCATCCTCTCAATTGACTTTGGCCTGCAGCAGATGATCGAGCAGGCCTTTGGAGAGCGGCGTGGCGCCATGGTGGTCCTGTCGCCAAAGACCGGCGAGGTGCTCGCATTTGTCTCGATGCCGAACTTCAATCCCAATGAGTTTGTCGACGGGATTGACCCCGAGCTCTGGAATGCACTCAACACCTCGATTGACAAGCCGCTCTACAACCGGGCCCTCAAGGGCGTCTACCCGCCAGGCTCAACCTATAAGCCGTTTATGGCCGTGGCCGCCCTCGCCTCAGGTGAGCGCAAGCCCGGGGACACCATCCAGGACCCAGGCTACTTTATGCTGGGCAACCATCGGTTCCGAGACAGTCGGCCCGAGGGACACGGCACGGTAGACCTGAAGAAGTCCATCGTGGTCTCGAGTGACACTTACTACTACAAGCTCGCCATTGACATGGGGGTGGACACCATCCACCAGTTCATCATGCCCTTCGGGTTCGGGCAGCGGTCTGGAATCGACGTGGAGGGAGAGGTCGCGGGCATCCTGCCGTCCTCCGAGTGGAAGAAAAAGCGATTCGGCAAGGAATGGCTGACCGGAGAGACGCCCTCCATTGGCATTGGCCAGGGCTACAACGCCTTCACCATCCTGCAGCTCGCGCGGGCCACTGCCAGCCTTGCAAACGGGGGACGGCTCGTAAGGCCCAGGCTGGTCACGGCCATCCAGGAGCCCTTTACCAAGGGCCGCACGGACCTGCCGCGGGAGGAGCCGGTCGCCCTCCAGCTGCGCCCCGAGTGGATTGAGCTGGTTCGCGACGCCATGGTAGAGGTGAACCTCTCGGGCACCGGGGCTCGCGCCTTTCAGGGGGCTGCCTACAGCGCTGCGGGCAAGACCGGAACCTCTCAGGTCTTTAGCATTGGGCAGAACGAACGCTACGTCGCCTCCCGAATCGCCGAGCGGCTGAGGGACCACTCCCTCTACATTGCCTTTGCACCCGCCAATGACCCCAAGGTCGCCCTGGCGGTGGTCGTCGAGAATGGTGGCTTTGGGGCGGCCGCAGCCGCCCCGCTGGCCAGAAAGGCGCTGGACTATCTCCTGGTCCAGCGCGCAGAGGAGGGCAAGACACTGCCATGAACAGCAGCCAGCGACGCGCGCAGACCGGCTGGCGGATGGTCACCTTCTGGCTCCGAACCAAGTTCGAGAGCCTCGACCAGCCGCTCTTCTGGATCATGATGGGGATCTTCATGGTGAGCCTCTTTGCGGTCTACAGCGCAAGCCATGACGACCCAGATCGGTTCATCGGCCATCTGCGCAACCTCGGGATGGCCATGGCTATCATGGTGCTCCTCTCTCAGGTGCCCTCTGTCCAGATCCAGCGTGTGGCCATTCCCCTCTACACGTTGGGCCTCGTCCTGCTCGTGCTCGTGGAACTCTTTGGGTTCACCGCCAAGGGAGCGACCCGCTGGCTCGACCTCGGCATCGTGCGCATCCAGCCCTCCGAGATCATGAAGATCGCCATGCCCCTCATGCTGGCCTGGTTTGTCCACAAGCATGAGGGCCTCAAGGGTCTGCTCTCCTGGGCTGCTGCCATCACCATCCTGGCCGTGCCCACCGTACTCATCCTGAAGCAGCCGGACCTGGGAACCGCCATCCTCGTGCTGGGCTCGGGGGTGTTCGTCCTCTACCTCGCAGGACTGCCCTGGCGACTCATTCTCTGGTTGACTGGCACGCTGGTGGTGGCGGTGTCCCTGCTCGTGATCTTCGGCGATGCCGCCTGCGCCAACGGCGTTGAGTGGCCCGGCTTTCGGGAGTATCAGCGGCAGCGGGTCTGCACCCTGCTTGACCCCATGCGAGACCCGCTCGGAAAGGGCTTTCACATCCTTCAGTCCATGATTGCCGTGGGCTCTGGCGGCGTCTTCGGAAAAGGATGGATGCAGGGAACACAGACCCAGCTGGAGTTCATCCCCGAGCGCGCCACAGACTTCATCTTTGCCGGGTATGCAGAGGAGTTTGGGTTTCTCGGCGCCCTCCTGCTGGTGGCGCTCTATATGGGACTCATTGGGCGTGGGCTCTGGATCGCCATCGGCGCCCCGACGTTGTTTAGCAGGCTGCTGGTGGGCAGCCTCTCACTGGTCATCTTCACCTACGCCTTCGTCAACCTCGGCATGGTGGTGGGCGTGCTGCCCGTGGTGGGCGTGCCGCTGCCGTTCATGTCCTACGGCGGCACCGCCATGGTCACGCTGGGCGTTGGCGTCGGCCTCATCCTCAGCATTGCCCGTGACCGGTCTCGTGTCACCCAGGGCTTCTCCCTGCAGCGCTGATCAGCCAGCCGCCAGCGCCATGACCCATTCGGACAACGCGCTCTCCATTGCCCAAGTGGTGCTCGAGGGGTTCGATCGCCATTACGGCCTCTTTCGCTACAACGCCCAGCAGGCCAAGGCGCGCTTTGAATCAGGCGACTTCCAGGCCATTCGAAGGCTGGCCCGAGAGCGAATCGCCTTCTATGACCAACGCGTCCGAGAGGCCTGTGAGCGGCTGTCTAACCTCTTTCCGGCGTCTCTTCGGGATGAGCTTGTCTGGGCCGAGGTCAAGCGCGCATTCATCATGCTGCTCACCGACCATCGGCAGCCGGAACTCGCGGAGACCTTCTTCAATTCGGTGACCACCCGGGTGCTCTCAAAGGCCTATTTCCACAACGAGACCCTCTTTGTGCGGCCGGCGGTCTCCACGGACTACCTCGACAGCGACCCGCCGTCCTATCGCATCTACTACCCCCACAGCCAGGGCATTCGGCATAGCCTGCACGACCTGGTGGTTGACCTAGGCATGGCCTGCCCCTGGGAGGACATTGAGCGCGACCTCCGGTATGTGCTTCGCGCCGCCTGCCGGGACCTCAAACGACCCTTTAGTGCGGGCAGCGACCTGCAGATCCATGTGCTGAGGTCTCTCTTCTATCGGAACAAGGGGGCCTATCTCATCGGCCGAATCATGAATGACGGCGAGCCGATTGGATTTGCCGCGCCCATCCTGCGCTCGCGAGGAGGGCGGCTGCGAATCGACACGGTCATCTTCGACCCCGAGCAGATCTCCGTGCTCTTTTCCTTCGCTCGCGCCTACTTCATGGTTGATATGGAGGTGCCCTCGGCCTACGTGCAGTTTCTCAGGTCCATCATGCCCAATAAGCCTAAGAGCGAGGTCTACACCATGCTCGGGCTCCAGAAGCAGGGCAAGACCCTCTTCTACCGTGACTACCTCCACCACCTTCGCCACTCGAGCGACCAGTTCTGCCTCGCTGCTGGCATTGAGGGACTGGTCATGCTGGTCTTCACCCTGCCGTCCTATCCCTATGTCTTCAAGGTCATCAAGGACCGGCGGGCTAAGGATGTCTCGCGAGAGCAGGTGATGAGCAAGTATCAACTGGTGAAGCTCCACGACCGGGCAGGCCGCATGGCCGACACGTGGGAGTACTCCAATGTCGACTTCCCCTTGGACCGGTTCGCGCCGTCCCTGCTCGGGCGACTTCAGGAGATGGCCCCCTCCATGGTGGTGGTCGAGGGCAGCCGCATCATCATTCGGCACCTCTACATCGAGCGGCGCATGGTTCCGCTCAACCTCTACCTCGAGCATGCCACCGAGCAGGAGACAGACCACGCGGTCAAGGAGTACGGCGATGCCATTCGCCAGCTGATGGCAGCCAACATCTTCCCGGGCGATATGCTTTACAAGAACTTTGGCATGACTCGCCATCGCAGAGTCGTGTTCTACGACTACGATGAGATCCAGTACCTCACCGAGTGTCAGTTTCGATCGATCCCGCCCCCCCGAACCCCCGAGGATGAGATGGCCAGTGAGCCGTGGTACACGATTGGCCCCAACGACGTCTTCCCAGAAGAGTTTGGCACCTTCTTGCTCGGCCAGGCCCGGCTTCGCAAGCCCTTCATGAAGTACCACGCAGACCTGCTCATGCCTCAGACCTGGGCCGATCAGAAACGTCGCATCGAGCGCGGGCTGCTCGATGACGTCTTCCCCTACCCAGAGGAGCTGCGATTCCAGAACCGGCCCGAGCTCCATGGAGTTTGATTCCGTCATTGTCGGGGCTGGGAGCGCGGGCTGCCTGCTGGCCAATCGGCTCAGTGCAAACTCCAGCCATCGGGTGCTGCTCATCGAGGCTGGCGGTGAGGATAACTGGCACTGGATCAAGGTCCCCGTCGGCTACCTCTTTACCATCGCGAACCCCCGAACGGACTGGTGCTTTCAGACCCAGCCCGACCCTGGGCTTGCCGGCAGGAGCATCCACTACGCTCGGGGCCGCGTCATCGGCGGAAGTTCCTCGATCAACGCCATGATCTACATGCGCGGCCAGGCCAGTGATTACGATCGATGGGCAGAGGCCACAGGGGACGATCGCTGGCGCTGGAATGGGCAGACCCTGTCGATCTACAAATCGCTCGAAGATTTCTTCGCGGGTCCGGACCCCTGGCACGGGGCTGGCGGGGAGATGCGCGTGGAGTCGCCACGGGTGCGGTGGAAGATTCTCGATGCCTGGCAGGCCGCCGCGGAACAGGCGGGCATTGCGCCCATTGCCGAGTTCAACCGCGGCGACAACGCAGGCAGTGCCTACTTTCATGTCACCCAGCGTCGCGGGCGTCGCTGGTCGATGGCCGATGCATTCCTACACCCCATCCGTCACCGTCCCAACCTCACGGTGCTCACCCATGCACAGGTGCTGCGCCTTACGCTGCAGGACCAGACGCCCAGCCAGGACGGCCGCGCGCCGAGCGCCTGGCGGGGTGCGAGGCTGCGGGCTGGCGGGGTTGAGCTGCTCCACCGTGGAGACCGCCTGCAGGTCCGCGCCCTGCAGCAGGTTGTGCTGTGCGCTGGGGCGGTCTCAAGCCCTCACCTGCTCCAGTGCTCAGGCGTAGGTCCGGCCGAGTGGCTGCAGCACCATCAGATTCCAACCCGGCTCGAGAGTGCCGGGGTGGGCCGAAACCTGCAGGACCACCTGCAGATCCGGACGGTCTATCGGGTCCAGGGGGCCGCCACCGTCAACACCCTCTACCGAAACCCGATCACACGGATTGGCATGGGACTGCAGTACCTCCTCTTTCGCAGCGGGCCCATGACCATGCCGCCCTCGACACTTGGCGCCTTTGCCAAGAGCGACCCACACCAGCCATCGGCCAACCTCGAGTGGCATCTTCAGCCGCTCTCACTGCCAAAGTTTGGCGAGCCCCTGCATCCCTTCGGTGCGATCACCCCCTCCGTCTGCAATCTGCGGCCCAGTTCCCGCGGCAGCATTCAGCTCAGAAATGCCGACCCCCTCAGCCCCCCCAGCATTGACTGCCAGTACCTGAGTACCGAAGACGACCTTCAGACCGCCCTGGCCGGGCTCAGGATGACCCGAAGGATCATGCAGATGCCCGCGCTTGCGCGCTTTAGGCCCGAGGAGGTGCTGCCCGGCCCCGAGGCGGTCACCGACGAGGCGCTGATCGCCTGTGCCCGCAGACTGGGCACGACCATCTTTCACCCAGTGGGCACCTGTGCCATGGGGCATGACACATCCGCCGACGCGGTGCTCGACACAGACCTTCGGTTTAGAGGGATTGAAGGGCTGCGAGTCGTCGATGCCTCGGCCATGCCCTGCATCACCTCCGGAAACACCAATGCGCCCGTCATGCTCATTGCCGAGCGGGCTGCACGGTCGATGCGCCAAGACCTTGGGCTCTAGAATCTGCGCATGAGCGCCGTACTCCACGACTTTGACGATGGCATCTTCGCCATCGACTCTGGCTACATTCGTCAGGCCTTCGATGCCATTCACCTCATCGTCGAGAAGGGGCGTGTTGCCATCATCGATACGGCCACACAGCACTCCGCCCCGCGAGTGATGCATGCGCTCACCGAGCTCGGGCTCAGCCCGGCGGCTGTCGACTATGTGGTGCTCACCCACATTCACCTTGACCACGCGGGCGGCGCGGGCCGGCTCATGCAGCTCTGCCCACATGCACAGCTCACGGTACATCCGCGTGGGGCGCCCCACATGACCGACCCCAGTAAGCTCTGGACCGCCGTGGTGGCAGTCTATGGCGAGGAGATGGCCTATCGCGAGTACGGGCCACCGGTTCCCATCGACCCCACACGCATCCTGGAGACGCCAGAGGGCTGCCAGATCCGACTGGCGGATCGCGTGATTGAGTTCTGGGACGCACCTGGACACGCCAGGCACCACGTCTTTGTCGTGGACCATAAGACGGGTGCAGTCTTTACCGGCGACACCTACGGCATCTCCTATCGGGAACTCGACACGCCTGCAGGGCCGTTTGCATTTGTGAGCTCCTCACCCAGTCAGTTCGACCCGCCAGCCCATCAGGCCTCTATTCGTCGGGTCATGAACAGTGACTGCCCAGCGGTCTACCTCACCCACTACTCCCAGCTCACGGCAGTGCGCGCGGTGGGGGAGCAGCTGCTTCGGCAGGTCGATGACTACGCCGCCCTGGCGCAACGACACGGCTATCGTGGGCCTGAGCGCGCCCAGGCTATCCAGGCTGACCTGCGCACGCACCTGTTTTCAGCGGCGCGAGCCCACGGCGTGATGGCCTCGGACGGCGCGCTCGAGTCGATCATTGGCCTCGACCTTCGCCTCAATGCGGACGGCCTCGTCTCTTGGCTCGACCGACTATAATCCGCTGCTTGAACCAGCTCCCGCTCTCCCCTAGCTTCGAAGCCATCAGCCGCGCTCTGCATCACCGCATCCTGGTGATCGACGGGGCCATGGGCACGATGATCCAGCAGCTAGGGTTCGGCGAGGGCCATTACCGGGGCACCGAGGGCATCGGTGCAGTGGGCCTAAAAGGCACAGACGCCGCTATTCTTCAGGCCGCGCTTGACCGCGGCATTGAAGTCAAGGGCAACAACGAGCTGCTCTCGCTCACGCAGCCCGAGGCGATTCAGGCCATCCACGCCCAGTACCTTGCGGCAGGAGCCGACCTCATCGAGACCAACACCTTCGGCGCCACACGCGTCGCCCAGGAGGACTACGGTCTGGAGGCGCTGACCCGAGAGATGAACCTCGCCTCTGCGCGACTGGCCTGCGCCGCCCGAGATGCCTACACCTCGGCCGATCGGCCCCGTTGGGTTGCGGGGGCAGTCGGGCCAACGCCCCGTACCGCCTCCATATCCCCCGATGTAAACGACCCTGGCGCAAGAAACATTGACTTCGATGCCCTGGTGTCCGCCTATGGCGAGCAGGTCGAGGCGCTCTTGGACGGGGGCGTTGACCTGCTCCTGATCGAGACCATCTTTGACACACTCAATGCCAAGGCGGCTCTCTTTGCCTGCGACGAGGTGTTCGAGCGCCGAGGGCAGCGATGGCCCATCATGGTCTCGGGCACCGTCACAGACGCCTCCGGTCGGGTCCTCTCGGGCCAGACCGTCGAAGCCTTCTGGAATAGCATTCGTCACGCCAAGCCGATCACGGTCGGCCTGAACTGCGCCATGGGTGCCGCACTCATGCGCCCCTATGTGCAGGAGCTCGCACAGCTTGCCGACACCGCCATCTGCATCTATCCCAATGCGGGCCTTCCCAACCCCATGGCGCCAACAGGCTTCGATGAAACCCCTCCCATCACCTCGGGCCTGCTACAGGCATTCGCCCAGGCCGGCTGGGTCAATGTGGTGGGTGGCTGCTGCGGGACCACACCGGACCACATCCGAGCCATCTCTGAGGCCGTGGCGCAATTCCCTCCTCGAGACATTCCCAGCCCACCCATCAAGACCCGCCTCTCAGGCCTTGAGCCCTTCAACATTGACGAGCAGTCTTTCTTCGTCAATGTCGGGGAACGGACCAATGTCACCGGGTCGCGTCAGTTTGCCAAGCTCATCCTGAGCGGTGACTTCGAACAGGCCGTGGCCGTGGCCCGGCAGCAGGTTGAGAACGGCGCGCAGGTCATCGATGTGAACATGGACGAGGCCATGCTCGACTCGAAGGCTGCCATGACACGGTTTCTCAACCTCATCGCCTCCGAGCCCGACATCTCGAGAGTCCCCGTGATGATTGACTCCTCGCGGTGGGATGTGATTGAGGCGGGCCTCAAGTGCGTGCAGGGCAAGGCCATCGTCAACTCCATCTCACTCAAAGAGGGCGAGGCGGAATTCCTGCGACAGGGCGCCTTATGTCGGCGCTACGGAGCCGCTGCAGTGGTCATGGCCTTTGATGAGGAGGGCCAGGCAGACACCCTCGAGCGTCGAAAGCAGATCTGCCAGCGGGCCTATGACCTGCTCACGATACGCGTTGGCTTTCCGCCCGAGGACATCATCTTTGACCCCAATGTCTTTGCCATCGCCACCGGGATTGAGGCCCACAACCGCTACGCGCTCGACTTCATTGAGGCCACTCGCTGGATCCGAGACCACCTGCCGCATGCCCGGATCTCCGGCGGCATCTCCAATGTGAGCTTCTCGTTTCGCGGAAACGACCGCGCACGGGAGGCCATTCACACCGTCTTTCTCTACCACGCTGTCCGGGCTGGCCTCACCATGGGCATTGTCAACGCAGGCCAGCTGGGAGTGTATGAAGATCTAAGCCCAGCGCTACGAGAGCACGTGGAGGACATCGTGCTAGACCGAAGGCCTGATGCGACCGAGCGCATGATCGCGTTTGCGCCGACCCTACAGGGCGTTGAGGCACGCGCGGTTGAGCAGCTGGCCTGGCGGCAGCTGCCCGTTGAGAAGCGCCTTGAGCACGCTCTCATCCACGGGGTCACGGAGTTCATCGTCGAAGACACCGAGGAGATGCGACAGCGCATCGCCGATGCCCATGGCCGGCCCATTGAGGTGATTGAGGGCCCCCTGATGTCGGGGATGAACGTGGTCGGTGACCTCTTTGCTGCAGGAAAGATGTTCCTGCCCCAGGTGGTGAAGTCTGCCCGCGTCATGAAGGCTGCTGTTGCCCACCTCGTGCCCTTTATCGAGGCGGAGCAGGCCGCATCGGGCCAGGTCCAGGCCCGCGGCAAGATGGTGCTGGCAACGGTCAAGGGGGACGTCCACGACATCGGCAAGAACATCGTCTCGGTGGTGCTTCAGTGCAACAACTTTGATGTCGTCAACATGGGCGTCATGATCCCTGCGCAGCAGATTCTCGCTGCAGCAAAGGAGCAGCAGGCCGACCTCATCGGCCTGTCGGGGCTGATCACGCCCTCCCTCGAGGAGATGGCCCACGTCGCGCGCGAGATGGAGCGCGATGACTGGTGCCGCAGCCGACAGATTCCTCTGCTCATTGGAGGCGCGACCACCTCCCGTGTACATACGGCCGTCAAGATCGCGCCGCACTACTCAGGGCCGGTCATCTGGGTGCCAGATGCCTCACGGTCAGTCCCAGTGGCCCAATCGCTCACCAGTGACGCGGCTCAGCGCACGGATTTTCTGACGGCTCACACGGCCGACTACGAGATGATTCGCGCCCGGCATGCCGCTCGGCAGGCCACCCCCCTGCTGACCCTTGGCAAGGCCCGCGCGAACGCGGGGCCCTCGCCCGTCACCTCACATGCCCCCAGGCCTCACCAGCTCGGACGCCAGGTCGTTCGAAGCCAGTCACTGCGAGCCCTCGTGCCCTTCATCGACTGGACACCGTTCTTTCAGACCTGGGACCTCGCCGGGCCCTACCCGGCCATCCTCACGGACCCCATCGTGGGCGAGCAGGCGCGCGCCGTGTATGCCGATGCGCAGTCCATGCTGGAGAGGCTGCTCAATGAGCGCAGGCTCATGGCCCACGCCGTTTTCACCCTTCTGCCAGCCCGACGCACCGGGCCGGAGGACATCACGCTCTTTGCTGATGAGTCACTCCAGAGGCCGGTGCTCACCTGGGTCGGCCTGCGGCAACAGACCGAGAAGCCCCAGGGCACGTTCAACAAGTGCCTGGCGGACCTGGTTGCAGGCGCTGAGACCGGCCTGAGGGACTACCTCGGCGGCTTTGCGGTCTGCGTCCACGGTGCCGAGAGCCTCTCCCAGGACTATGAGCGAAGGGGAGACGACTATAGCGCCATCATGGTCAAGGCACTGGCCGACCGCCTTGCGGAAGCGTTTGCGGAGCAGCTCCACCTGCACGTTCGGCGGGATGCCTGGGGGTATGCCGCCTCAGAGGACCTCAGCACCGATGCCCTGATCCAGGAGGCCTACCAAGGCATTCGACCGGCGCCGGGCTACCCCGCCTGCCCAGACCACAGCGTGAAGTCAGCGCTCTTTGAGCTGCTCGAGGCGGGCGAGGTTGGGCTTGCACTGACCGAGAGCCTGGCCATGCTGCCGGCCTCTTCGGTCAGCGGATTTTATTTCTGGCGCCCAGAGGCCGCCTACTTCAATGTCGGCCCGATCGGGGCAGACCAGCTCGAGGACTACGCCGGCCGGCTCGCAATCTCAGAGGCAGAGGCTCGCAGGCGGCTTGCGCCGCTGCTCTAGCCCCGATCCCAGACCACGGGCTTTTCCTTGGCCCTGGCGAGCTGCACCATCTCGATCACGGGCGCCAGTCGCTGATAAAAAGCCACCGCCCCATCAGCCAGAGCCCCTTCGCCCTCATCCTGCCGCGATCGATCCGCGGCGTCCTGCAGCCGCACCAGAACCTCTGAGAGGGACTCCACCCGCCAGATGCCCTGGTCAGACCAGTCCGAGCCGGAGGCCTCGATCACCGCCCTGGCGACGGCATCCGTCATGATGAAGGAGGCTGCTGCTTTACTCATGAAGGTGACCATCAGCGATACACTCCCGTAGCGATGAAAAAAGACATTATGCGAGCCTTGCTGGGCGTTGTGGTGCTCGCAGTCCTAGGCTGCACGCCGACCCTCAACTGGCGTGAGGTTCGTGACCCAGATGGGCACTGGACGGCGCTCTTTCCCGGCAAGCCGGCCCAGCTCACACGCGTCCTGGAGGTCCCCGGCGCCACGGGCGAACCGCTCTCAGGGGTCACCCTCTCACTCTGGTCCACCCGGGTCAGCGACCAGACCTTCACGATCGGACGGGCCGCAGCACCTGGGGTGTCTCCCGAACGGCTTCGGACTGCACTGGTGCAGGCACGGCTGGCCAATATCCGCGCTGCCCTTCCCGACGGGAGCGCCGAGGATCGGCCGATCGATGCCCACGGCCAGATGAGGCTGGACCCAAAGGCTGAGCCAGTGCAGGCTCGGCTCACCATGCGGACCGTCGTCGCAGGCGATCAGGTGCTCGAGGCCATCGTGGCTGGCCCTGCCTCGAGCTTTGACGAAGAGGCTG
>Ga0315905_10004707_pt1 | contig 13947 bp, 17 predicted proteins | sample LakEriMetagenome_5_FD_203522 | JGI IMG/M metagenome (GOLD analysis project Ga0315905, IMG submission 203522) | Freshwater fungal communities from buoy surface, Lake Erie, Ohio, United States - Buoy 4 MA121 | ecosystem: Environmental > Aquatic > Freshwater > Lake | place: USA: Lake Erie, Ohio... | reverse complement strand
TCAAATACTGAGTTAAATTATCCATGAACAATTGTGCTTCACGGTAATTTCGTTCTTTGTATAAAATGTGGTAATAGGGCGTATCAAACCATGAAGTATACCATTGGTCGTCAGCAGTTGGTTGCGTCTGTGTATTCAAATCGGACATTTAATCACTTCAAATCAATTTCAACGTGCAAATTTAGTGTATTTTTGCCCATCTAAATCAAATGAACTTTTTTTTGGTTGGGACAGGTTCAAATTTGAATTAGTGTTCGGTTCAAAACTTGGTTGTTGTCTGTATGGAAAATTTTAAAATGATTGCGAAAACCCTTTTTGGGTTTGAAGAACTACTGGCCAAAGAATTACGCGATTTGGGAGCCCAAGAGGTTCAATTGGGGACCCGTGCGGTTAGCTTTTATGGCGATAAAGGATTTATGTACAAAGCCAATTTATCGTTACGAACGGCTTTGAAAATTCTAAAACCCATTCATCAATTTCGCGCTTTTAATGAACAAGCCTTGTATAAAGGTATTCGCGATATTCAATGGAGTCAGTTTTTAAATACCAATCAAACTTTTGTGGTCGATGTCACCTTGCATTCTGAAAACTTTAAACATTCACAGTTTGTAGCGTTAAAAACCAAAGATGCGATTGTCGATCAATTTCGCGAACAAAATGGTGCGCGTCCGAGTATTGATAAAGACCATCCCGATCTACGTATCAATATTCATATTGACAGGGAACAAGTTTCAGTTGCTTTAGATACTTCGGGAGCTTCTTTGCATCACCGGGGATATCGCCGCGTAACAAATATTGCGCCCATAAACGAAGTACTGGCTGCAGGAATGCTGTTGTTATCGGGTTGGAAAGGGGAGTCTGATTTTATGGATCCCATGTGTGGTTCAGGTACACTATTGGTTGAAGCGGCTATGATTGCCTGTAATATTCCGGCAAATATCAACCGTAAAGAGTTTGCCTTCGAGAAATGGTCTGATTGGGATAATGTCTTATTTGATACCATAATCGATAGTTTAATGAAAAAAACGCGTGAGTTTCACTATTCAATTATTGGATATGATAAAGCACCGAGCGCTGTTGCCAAAGCTCGTGAAAATGTAATGAATGCCAATTTGGATGACTATGTGACCCTAACCCAAGCCAACTTTTTTGAAACCGAAAAGCAAACCCAGGGTCCGCTGCATATGGTTTTTAACCCCCCGTATGGAGAGCGTTTGGAAATTAATATCGAACGCTTTTATCGGGAGCTGGGTGATACACTAAAACAAAGTTATCCAGGCACTGCAGCATGGTTTATTACAGCTAATTTAGAAGGGTTGAAGCATGTTGGACTGAAACCGTCGCGTAAAATAAAATTGTTTAATGGCAGCTTGGAATCCCGATTCGTAAACTATGAGTTGTATGCGGGAAGTCGGAAAGCTAAATTTCAAAATCTACCCGATCATGAATAAAAAAACAAAAGCATTACTTTTCAATTTACTCTGTTTTACTGCTCTTTTTTTGGGAGCCCGTTATTGTGTTAGCACTTATTTTTGGTACCAGGGAATTTGGATTTCGTTAACGGCCTTTGTAATTACATTGCTGTTATCTCCGAAATTTCAAGTAGTGAAAACGGCACAAGGTGAAAAATTATTGATGAGCTGGTTGTTTTTAAAGGGCGTAAAAGAAATCAAATAATTACGTTTTCTTTTTAGTTGCTCTTCGCTGCTCACGCTCCATTTCCTCTTTCATCTTGGCTTCTTGTTTGGCTATTCTTTTGGCTTCCAATTGCTTCGCGTCCATCACTTTTACTTTGAATAGAGGAATCGTATAGGAAATGGTATAGTTGAATCCAACGCCAAATTTTCCGTCGTAGGTTCGATAAAACCCTGGAATGTATAAGCTTTCAAACGTCTCGGGAGTAGATGCGGCTTTTAATTGGGATTGGGAAAGTAAATAATTCAACCGAAAACTAAATCCAACGTAGCAATTAGGGAAAAGCGCTGCTTTAACTCCAGCGACCACTTCGGTCCAATGCGCAGTAAGTCCATTAAATTCGGTGTTGCTAGAAAGTACAGGTGTAGGGAAATAACTATTGGGATAATAGATAGAATACGAATTTAAGGTTTGGCTGAACGTACTAAATCCATAGCGTAATCCTACATAAATTTGGTTGTTCATTCCAGTCCAGTTTTCATATCCATTGAAATCAAATCCCGCACGAATATAGCTTCCTTTCGTTGTAAAATTCAAATGATCTTCTTGTACCGTTTTCTTTTCGTTACCCAATTCTACTGCAACATAATGTTTTCGGGTAACAGGAAAATCACCGACCAATTCGATACCTTTATAATTGGAATCAAAAGTGGAGCGACTAAGCTTGAATAGATCAATCCCTACACGTAAGCCAAAAGGAACCGTTTTTGGTTTTAAGGTGTCTTGAGCAACCGTTACGCTATCTTTGGTAGTCACTTGTGCCTGAACATTTGCGGTGAAAATGAGGCACAACGCGACTCTAGAAATAGAGTTTAACATGAACTTCATTTTCGTTGGTAATTGCATTTTTTTCGAGAGTATAGCTGCTGATCCAAGGGGAATCTGCGGGGGTTGTGTCGGTAAACTGAGCGCCATTGGTTGAAAGTAAAAAATTCATTTTGTACCCACATGCGCGCGAGACATATACCGTTGTTCGGGTGTAATTTAGTGTAAGCAAGTCAATATTGTCATTGCTTGCATCGGTATCATTGCCATTTTGAATCAACTCCAGTTGCGTAGTGTCATTATTTGTGTCAATTGGAACATAAATTTTACTTACACCATTGAATACGATAGTTCCCGAAAGACCAATTGCTTTCACTACAAGGTTGTTCACATTTTTGGGCGTGTTTGGATTGGCCGCATCAAAGCATTCAATTACCAATCGGGGAGTAGTGGCGGTCTCTCCACTGCAAATATCGTCTTTCTCACATCCAAAAAGAATGCCGATAAGTGCTATTAAACTATAACTAGAGATTCGCATATTCATGGGTTATCGCAGTTCCAAAAGTACAACATTTTCTACATGATGCGTTTGTGGGAACATATCCACGGGTCGCACACGGGTTACTTTGTAATGTTCGTCCATTAAAGCCAAGTCACGTGCTTGGGTTGCCGAGTTGCAACTCACATAAACGATGCGTTTGGGAGCAATACGTACGATTTGTTCAACTACATCTTTATGCATTCCGTCGCGCGGAGGGTCGGTGATAATAACATCGGGAGTTCCATGCTGCGCAATAAATGCATCGTTAAATACATTTTTCATATCCCCAACAAAGAAGTCGCAATTGGAAATGTTGTTGCGTTTAGCATTTTCTTTGGCATCGGCAATTGCTTCTGGAACGGCTTCCACACCGACCACTTTTTTAGCTTTTTTGGAAACAAATTGGGCGATTGTACCGGTTCCTGTATATAAATCATAGACCAATTCATTACCAGTTAAACCAGCAAATTCGCGCGTAATTGAATACAACTCATAGGCTTGTGCTGAATTGGTTTGGTAAAATGATTTGGCGTTGATGCTAAAATAAAGCCCTTCCATTTCTTCCAAAATATAGTCCCTGCCTTTAAACAAAATGATTTCTTGATCGTATAAAGTATCGTTTGCTTTTTGGTTAATAACATATTGTAAAGACGTAATTTGTGGAAACGTCGCAGCGAGATAATCCATCACTAGATTGCGTCCGGTTTGGTCATCTTCAAAAAACTGAACCAAAACCATAATTTCACCCGTTGAAGCCGTGCGAATCATTAAGGTTCGTAAGAGACCGCTGTGGTTGCGCGCATCAAAAAAGGTGAGTTGATTTGCATTGGCAAAATCTCTAATTCCGTTGCGAATCGCATTCGAGGGGTCGGCTTGCAACCAACAGTGATTAATGTCTAAGATTTTATCCCACATTTTAGGAATATGAAAACCCAATGCATTTTGGTTGTCAAATTGGGTATCCGATTGAATTTCTGCCTCGGTAAGCCAACGTGCATTTGAAAACCCAAATTCCATTTTATTGCGATAGAAAAATTGTTCTTGGGAACCGAGTATCGGTTCGAAGTCCGGCAATTCAATTTTTCCTATGCGCTTAAGGTGGTTATATACTTCATTTTGTTTGTATTCGAGTTGCTGACTATAGTGCATGTTTTGCCATTTGCACCCTCCGCACACCCCAAAATGTTGGCAAACAGGTTCGACACGATGTTGAGAATACGAATGAAAATGAATTGCTTTCCCTTCATAATACGCTTTGCGTTTGCGAAAAGTTTGTACATCGACTCTATCGCCGGGAACCACATTGGGAATAAAAATCACTTTTCCATCGGGTGCTTTGGCTACAGAAACTCCTTTTGCACCGGCATCTAAGACTTCCACGTTTTCAAAAATAACGCGATCATTTTTACGTTTTCTCATTGCGCAAAAATAACGTATTGCTTGAGAATGAACGAATAAATGTTTATTTTTAGAACAGAAATTTCAAGTTTAAAATTATAATCGAAATCAACCATGACACATCTAGCCTTATTGCGCGGAATAAATGTTTCTGGACATAAGTTAATCAAAATGGATGATTTAAAACGTTGTTTAGAGGGCGTTGGATTTGAAAATGTGCGCACCTATATTCAGTCGGGCAATATTTTTGTAAATACGCATGAAACAGATCCGGGAAGTGTAGGGGAAACTATTCAAAAAGCAATAGTGCAATCCTTTGGTTTTGAAGTTCCTGTTTTTGTAGTGGGGAAAGAGGATTTAGAAGCTTGTGTAACGCGCAATTTATTTTTAAAAGAGGAAGGGGTTGATTTAAAAAAATTGTACGTGTCTTTTATTTCAACAGAAGTACCCGAAAATAGAATTATGCAGCTCAATTTTAATTTTATTGAACCCGATAAAATTCAACTGGACGGCCGTCGTATCTACTTGAAATACCATTCATCACCAGCAAATACAAAGTTGAACAATAAATGGATTGAAAAAAGTATGAATGTTTTGTCTACCACGCGCAATTGGAATACCGTTACCAAACTTTTGACCTTATTTTAAGCGTAAATCATAAAAAACATTACTACTTTATCGTACCTTTAGTAAACTAAAAAAAATAGGTATGCGAACGTTGAAAGATATTCAAAGCATTGTGGAGTTGGAAGAACAAGAAGATCATCGTACATCCGGACAGCGGATCGCTGATAAAGTAGCTAGTTTTGGAGGTAGTTGGGTCTTTATACTTTCATTTTTTTTCTTTTTAGTTATATGGATTCTGTTGAATGTGTATTGGCTTCAAAACAAGGGTTTTGACCCTTATCCGTTTATTTTTTTGAATTTAATATTATCCTGTATTGCAGCGTTGCAAGCTCCAATTATCATGATGAGTCAAAATCGATTGGAAGAAAAAGATCGAGAGCGTGCTAAAAAGGACTTTATTATAAACCTAAAAGCCGAACAAGAAATTCGGGTATTGCAACAAAAAATGGATCAACTATTAAAGCATCAGCATGAAGAGTTAATGGCGATTCAAAAACAGCAAATTGAATTGATGGAGCAAATTATTCGAGGTCAATCGAATCTTTGATTATTTATTATTTTAATTTAAATAATTTATTTTAAAATAATGTTAATCATAATATTATATTGTAATATAAATAAAAATTATGATCTGAAATTACCGTGATTTTACGTAATAGATTTTTTTGCAGGTCGCTAAATTAATTCGCTGAATTGTGTAGTTTTGCCAAACATTACGGATGATTTCTCTCCCATAAGTAGGAATAAAGGATTTTCTTTTATTAAATTTTCAAACATGATTAGCGAAAAATTACGCGCTCACGAAGCTATTGAATTAGAAGATAAATACGGTGCGCACAATTATCACCCGTTACCGGTAGTTTTGAGTAGAGGCGAAGGGGTTTTTGTGTGGGATACAGAAGGAAAAAAGTATTATGATTTTTTATCGGCTTATTCGGCTGTAAATCAAGGGCATTGTCATCCAAAAATTGTTGGAGCAATGGTAGAGCAAGCGCAAACATTGACCTTAACTTCGCGTGCTTTTTATAATGATAAGCTTGGGGTTTATGAGCAATATATAACCCGTTACTTTGGTTTTGATAAGGTTTTGCCTATGAATACTGGAGCAGAAGCAGTTGAAACGGCATTGAAGATTTGTCGAAAATGGGCCTATGAGAAAAAGGGAATTGTTGAAAACGAAGCGCAAATTATTGTGTGTGACGGGAATTTTCACGGAAGAACCACGACCATCATTTCGTTTTCTAACGATGAAAACGCCCGAAAGAATTTCGGCCCCTATACCGCTGGATTTATAAAGATTCCTTATGATGACATCGAAGCTCTAGAAAATGCGCTTAAATCGTCTAAAAACATAGCAGGTTTCTTGGTTGAGCCTATACAAGGCGAGGCTGGCGTATATGTGCCTTCCGAAGATTTTATTGCAAAGGCAAAAGCACTATGTGAGCAACATCATGTTTTATTTATTGCAGATGAGGTGCAGACTGGGATTGCCCGAACAGGTTCATTACTTGCTGTATGCGGTAATTGCTCATGTGAGAAGGCTTGCGAAAAACAAGCAACGTATGTGAATCCCGATATTTTGATTTTAGGAAAAGCACTTTCAGGTGGGGTTTATCCTGTGTCTGCCGTTTTGGCTAATGATTCTGTGATGAATGTGATACGACCCGGCCAGCATGGTTCTACTTTTGGAGGTAACCCAGTTGCAGCAGCTACCGCTATAGCAGCATTGGAAGTAGTGCAGGAGGAGGGGTTGGCAGGTAATGCACGCCGCTTAGGGAAGTTGTTTCGTGAATTACTGCAAGACTATGTAGCTCAAAGCAATGTTGTTACACTGGTGCGTGGGAAAGGATTGTTGAATGCGATAGTAATCAACGATACCGAAGAGAGTGAAACGGCTTGGAATATTTGTGTACAATTGGCAGAGAACGGACTTTTGGCAAAGCCAACGCATGGAAATATTATTCGCTTTGCACCGCCATTAGTAATGACAGAGGAGCAATTGCGCGACTGCGTTTCGATTATAATTAAAACTTTAAGAGGGTTTGAGTAAAATTCTCTGAATCAATATAAAAGCCGGATTATTTCCGGCTTTTTTTGTAGATTATCTTGCTCCAAATAGCGTTTCCAGTTTCCGGCGAAGTAATTCCTCGTCTTGCATATTCTCAGGTCCGATTTTTACAATGATCCAAATGTAAAATAGGAGCGACAGCACGCCTAAAGCTAAACCGATAATGCAAAGCACTTTCCCGACTTTATAGGTAGTGCTATTGTCATAAATAGCTGGATTTTCACGCAAACGCTTGCCGTCTTTCCAGCTCAAGATTAAGCCGATTACGCCAAACAGTATTGCGAAAATTCCATAACAGCAAAAAGTTAGAAAGGCAAGAATGCCTAAAATAAGGGTTGCTGTGGTGTTGGGTAGTTTTTGTTTTTCCATGATATTGTAGTTTTATAAAAAAAGCGCTTTCATTTTTATGCAATAGGCCAATACAATGACAACTGCATTTCCTGCCGCAACAAAGATAACTATTCGGCCTGTTTTTTCAGTGGGTTTTAATGCATATTTCAGTAAAGTGAGGGCTAGTATGAGTAAGGGGTAGATAGCGGGATACATAAAGAATGCTGCAACAAATTTGCCTTCGCTAAGGAGTAGAGCTGCGCGTTGTAGTCCGCACCCCATACAATCAAAGCCAAAAGTTTGTTTAAATAAACAAGGGAGCATATAGTCTTCCATGCTAAATCGTTTTTGCAATTTTACAAAATATCAGTTATCAACACCTCGCGTGCGGGTGTTTTTTTACTTTTGAAATCTTAAATCAAGTACCGATGAACAAATGGTTATTGCCGTTGCTTTTGGTTTCGGCAGGAGTAGCGTTGTATGAGCAAAGTTTGCCTCATCCAAATTATTATTTAATGGGAGTAGCAGTTGTGCTTTTTGTTTTTTGTATGGCTAAATTAAATGCTAAAATCCCGTCAAAAAAAGAAAATCATGAAGACAAATAAATTTGAAGTAGGCGACCAAGTTTCGGTTTTGGATGAGGTGATTAGTGGTGTGGTTGTGCGGGTTCAAAATGATCAAATTTTGATCAAAACAGCGGATGATTTTATGATGACATTTTTTGTCAACGAATTAGTTAAAGAAAACATTACCAATGATTTGAATTACTTTAATAAAAGTGATGAGTTATATAAGAAAAAAATTGACTCTACACCTACTCGTCAACAGAAAAAAGTTGTTTTTAAGTCGGATAAACGCGAAAAAGGTGCTCCCGAATTTGATTTACATATTGAAAAATTAGTGAAAAATTTTCGCGGCATGTCCAATTTTGACATCCTCAACATTCAATTAGAAACCGCTCAACGGCATGTTGAATTTGCCCTCAAAAATCGCATTCCAAAAATCGTTTTGATTCATGGTGTGGGTGAAGGTGTTTTGAAAACTGAACTCGAATTTTTATTGCGAAAAAATCCAAAGATCACATTCCAAGAAGCCAATTATCAAAAATACGGTATGGGAGCTACCGAAATCTATTTTCAACAAAATTCAAAATAATCGTACTTTTATCTCTTCAAAAAAATACATGAAAAACGTATATCTAGATAATGCAGCTACAACGCCAATGCGTCCCGAAGTAATTGATCACATGGTGCAAATCATGCAATCCGAATATGGTAATGCATCTTCAACCCATAGTTTTGGTCGCAGCGCAAAAACCATTTTGGAATCGGCACGTAAATCGATTGCAAAAAATATGGGATGTGAGGCACGCGAACTCATTTTTACTTCCAACGCAACCGAAGCAACCAATTTGATTTTAACAAGTGTGGTGCGTGACTTAGGAGTTCGTCGTTTGGTTACTTCAAAAATGGAGCATCACGCTACTTTGTATACGGTTTCTAAATTGGAAAAAGACTATGCGGTAGAAGTTGTTTATTTACCTGCAAATACCGATGGCACGATTGATATTTCGGACTTACACTCGATTTTGGCTGACGAAAAGCCTACGCTGGTAACGTTAATGCATGTAAACAACGAAACGGGCGCATTGTTGGATATTAAAACAGTAGGCGATCTATGCCATGCACACCGTGCTTTATTTCATTGCGACACGGTGCAATCGGTTGGAAAATGGGATTTCAATTTGCATGAATTACCGGTAGATTTTATTGTGGCTAGCGCTCATAAGTTTCACGGCCCCAAAGGCGTTGGTTTTGCCTATATTTCCAAGGCAGTAGTTCTAAAACCTTTGATTGTAGGCGGTGAACAAGAGAAAGGATTGCGAGCAGGCACAGAAGCAGTTCATCAAATTGCAGGAATGGCAAAAGCATTAGCGTTGGATATTGCTGAGTTGGCCCATGATCAAGGGTATATCGAATCGCTAAAAAATTATTGCTGGGAACAATTTGAATTGGCTTTTCCAGGGATTAAAATGAATGGAAGTGCGACTTTTTATAATATTTTGAATGTAACCTTACCCATGAGTGAGGAGAAAGCAGCCATGCTATTATTTAATTTGGATATGAAAGGAATTGCAGTTTCTCGAGGAAGCGCATGCCAAAGTGGAAGTTCAAAGCCCTCACACGTATTGGAGCAGTTTGTTGCTGCCGAAGATTTGAAGCGACCTGCTCTGCGAATTTCGTTCAGTCGATACAACACGAAAGAAGATATAGATGTCTTACTTGATGCTTTGAAGGGGTTGTAAAAAGACCAAATAATTTACGCTTCCGTTTTTTTATAGGCAATTTTAAAGTAAAAAATCACACTGATTAAAAAGGGAAGTTGCATTCCGACCATTTTCCATTCGTTGGCAATTATTCCCACAAAAGCTAAGAATAGCACTAAAATACTAAGTAAACTTACGGTTACAGTATTTATTTTTCGATTCCAACGTCGATTAAAAGCATGCATAAGCAGCAGGGCTTGGCCAAGCAGGCCGGTAAGAATTAAAGGATGGGTAAGACTGTCCCAAAGTGATTTCCCTTCACTAAAAATAAGATATTCCAATTGGGGAATGCACAGTATTTCGTTTTTCCAAACCAACCCGCAACATTGAAAACAAAGAAATAGTCCAATGTTACTGTAGTGAATTGATGTGCTAATGGGACGCGTTGTGAAATAGGCCATAACTTTAAATAAAAAAAACTATTTGTCCAGCAAGCCAAACAAATAGTTTGTTAGTTTTTTATCGAAGCGATTCATTCTTGTTTATAAAATAAAAAACGGGGTGAATCGCACAAAAGGTTACATATGAATTACTTCACCGTATGCGTCGGCTACTGCTTCCATAACCGCCTCACTCATGGTTGGGTGGGGGTGCACTGCTTTCAGGATTTCATGTCCGGTGGTTTCCAACTTACGGGCTACAACTGCTTCTGCAATCATGTCGGTTACACCAGCACCAATCATGTGGCAGCCTAACCATTCGCCGTATTTAGCATCGAAAATAACTTTAACAAAACCGTCGGGTGTTCCAGCCGCTTTGGCTTTGCCCGAAGCAGTAAACGGAAATTTACCTACTTTGATTTCATAGCCTTTTTCTTTGGCTGCTTTTTCGGTAAGACCAACCGAAGCAATTTCAGGTGTTGCATAGGTACATCCTGGGATGTTTCCGTAATCGAGCGGTTCAACATGCATTCCTGCAATTTTCTCAACGCACAAAATTCCTTCAGCCGAAGCTACGTGAGCCAAAGCTTGCCCTGGTGTAACGTCGCCAATCGCATAGTAACCTGGAACATTAGTTTGGTAATAACTGTTAACTAAAATTTTATCGCGATCGGTAGCGATACCGGTTTCTTCGAGTCCGATGTTTTCGATATTGGTTTTGATTCCCACTGCAGAAAGTACGATATCGGCTTCTAAAACCTCTTCGCCTTTGGCGGTTTTCACAAAAGCTTTTACGCCTTTTCCGGTAGTATCCACACGTTCAACCGATGCATTGGTCATAATCGTAATCCCCGATTTTTTCAAAGAACGCTCAAATTGTTTTGAAATATCTTCGTCTTCTACGGGAACGATGTTTGGCATAAATTCGACTATGGTAACCTCGGTGCCCATTGCATTGTAAAAATGCGCAAATTCGACGCCTATAGCTCCAGAACCAACAACGATCATCTTTTTCGGTTGCTCAGGAAGTGTCATTGCTTGGCGGTATCCAATGATTTTTTTACCGTCTTGAGGTAAGTTGGGCAACTCACGAGAACGTGCTCCTGTTGCAATGATGATATGATCGGCGCTGTATTCGGTTACCTTGCCATCAGCGGCAGTAACTGCCACTTTTTTACCGGGTTTGATGGTACCAAAACCATCGATAATCTCAATTTTATTTTTCTTCATTAGAAATTGAACCCCTTTGCTCATGCCATCTGCAACCGAACGCGAACGCGCAATCACCGCATTAAAATCTTTATCAAATTCTTTTACGGTAAGGCCGTAATCAGCGGCATGTTTTAAATAGTCAAAAACTTGTGCCGACTTTAATAAGGCTTTGGTTGGGATACACCCCCAATTCAAGCAAATGCCGCCCAAATTTTCTTTTTCCACTACGGCTACTTTAAAGCCTAATTGCGAAGCACGAATGGCTGTAACATATCCGCCGGGTCCACTTCCTAAAACAATAATATCGTATTTCATGGTAAAAAAGGTATTTCAAAAGTTACGGATGATACGCATCCGGTTGCGAAATTACGAATTTTTTTGTTTCACATTTAAAGTTTAAGGTTGTTTTGCAGTATGGACGTATATGGGATTGAGGGTGGAAAAGTTTAAAAGGTGTAGTTGCGAATGTAAAAAGTAATTCATTTTCAATTTGACTCATTGGCTCATCGGCACATTGACACATTGATTACTTGTTGGTTATCCATTTGTTTTGTAGTTTTGGGTTTTTATACGCCAAATTTATGAAATGGAATGCCAAGAAAATTGTCCACAAAGGGGCTGCCCGATTGGGTATTTATTTTGAAAAAAATCCTGTATTGATTGCGGAATTAAAGACAATTCAAGACGCGCGTTGGAGTGCGCGCCTGGGGTGTTGGCATTTGCCGGATACTTTCGAAAATCGGATGTATTTTAACGTGGAATCGGATCCTGTTCGGTTACCGAATGCGGAGGCACAGCTGTATTTGGAGCGCTATCGGCAGTATTTGCAATCGAAGCGGTACAGTGCGAGTACGGTCTCGACCTATTTTGATGCGCTGCGGGTTTTCTTCACGTATTTTCGGGAGAAGTCGGTTCTTTCGATATCTAACGACGATGTGATTCAGTTTAACAATGACTATATTTTGGCGCAAAAGTTATCGGCTTCGTACCAGAATCAGATGGTAAATGCGATCAAATTGTTTTATGAGATTGAGCGGAACATGGTGTTGGATATTGCGAAGATTCATCGGCCGAAGCGGGAGAAGAAGTTGCCGAATGTTTTGAGTAAGGAGGAGGTGAAGCAGTTGTTAGAGGCGTCTACAAACATGAAGCATCGGGTGATTTTGAGTTTGATTTATTCGTGTGGTTTGCGTTGTGGAGAGGTGTTGAAGTTGCGGCCGGTGCATATTGATTCGCAGCGAAATGTGATTTTTATTCAGCAGGCAAAAGGGAGGAAAGATCGTATTGTGCCTTTGAGTCCGCGAATTTTGGAATTGCTTCGCGAATATTACCGGTATTACAAGCCCAAGGTGTATTTATTTGAGGGGCAGCGACCTGGGGAGCCATATTCAGATCGCAGTTTACAGAGTGTATTGAAGCAATCGTTGGCAAAAACGAATATTCAAAAACCGGTAACTTTGCATTGGTTGCGGCACAGTTATGCGACCCATTTATTGGAGAGTGGCACGGATTTGCGATACATTCAAGAGTTATTAGGTCATAACAGCAGCAAGACGACGGAGATTTATACGCATGTAAGTACGAAAAGTATCCAAAATATCAAGAGTCCGTTTGATGATTTATAAAAAAGTACTACATTTATATTTCTGATTGATTTCTACCTATCCACCCCAATAATTGGTCCCTAGGATGAATTCTTCAGGGGTATAAACGAGTTACCTGCAAGCGTATTGGACGAAAATACAACTATTAAACTTTAGTTAGTTTTGAGAGTCTAATAATGAAAAAAGAAATGATGAAAAAATACATACTTATAACACTTACCACTTTTTTATGTCATTTGACATTTGGACAAGTAAATATAGTAGGTAGTCTGGTTCACCAAACTTATCAGAGAAATTATATAATTCATATACCAACGGGTTTTACAAATTCAATTCCTGTACCAATAGTATTAATGCTTCACGGTGGTGGTGGAAATATGAATAGTGCACAAGGTTTTACTAACTTAAATTCGGTATCAAATGCTAATGGTTTTTTAGCTGTTTACCCTGAAGGTTTTGGTATTGTGCCTTCAGGTGGATTTTCGTGGGCAGACGGAAGAGGAACTTCCGCTGATATTGCAGGTATTGATGATGTAGGTTTTATCGATAAACTTTTAGATTATTTAATTGCAAACTACTCTATAAACACTAATAAAATTTATATCTGTGGTTTTTCGAATGGGGGCTTTATGACACAAAGATTGGCGTGTCAACTTAATCAGAGGTTTGCCGCAATGGCAAGTTTAGGTAGTATTATGGATACTACTCTTTTTGCAAATTGTAATCCTTTAAGAGCAATTCCTATGATGTTTGTAATGGGAACTAGTGACCCATTAGTTCCTTATACGGGTGGGGTAATGAACAGCAACCCTAATCCAATAGTAAGTATGGAAACCTTGGTTAATTTCTGGAAAACGAACAACAACTGTTTAACAACTACTCCACCTATAAACCTTCCAGACATTGATCCTACAGAAAACTCTACCGTAACCGTTTTTAATTATACAAACTGCTTTTGTAATTCAAATATTTCTTTTTACAGAATAAACGGTGGCGGTCAT
>Ga0315905_10004706_pt1 | contig 13947 bp, 11 predicted proteins | sample LakEriMetagenome_5_FD_203522 | JGI IMG/M metagenome (GOLD analysis project Ga0315905, IMG submission 203522) | Freshwater fungal communities from buoy surface, Lake Erie, Ohio, United States - Buoy 4 MA121 | ecosystem: Environmental > Aquatic > Freshwater > Lake | place: USA: Lake Erie, Ohio... | reverse complement strand
AGAGATTGAGAGAGATTGAGAGAGAGAGATATAGATAGAGAGAGAGAGAGAGAGAGAGAGAGAGAGAGAGAGAGAGAGAGAGGGAATTGTCGGCAGGAGAATTGCAGAAGAATTGCACAAGTGTCAGGAGAGACCTAGTGCAGACGCAAAAGAGACCTAGTATAAAAGGAAAAGAGACCTATTAAGGACGCAAAAAAGACCTACTAATACGTGGACGCACTAGAGACCTAGTACAGACGCAAAAGAGACCTAGTACAGACGCAAAAGAGACCTAGTACAGACGCAAAAGAGACCTAGTACAGACGCAAAAGAGACCTAGTACAGACGCAAAAGAGACCTACTAATACGTAGACCAAACGTCTTCCCGGCCGGTGAGGGGGTTGTCGGTCAGTGATTGGAGATAATTGCACAAGTGTCAAAAGAGACCTAGTACAGACGCAAAAGAGACCTACTATAAGAGGAAAAGAGACCTACTAATACGCTACATACCTTCCCGGCCGTTGAGGGGGTTGTCGGTAAGTGATTGGATACACTTTGTCAGCTCCTGATCTGAGAGCGGCTCCCCGATGCGCTAGGCGCAAATTCTCAAAAGTCAGTGCTCTAGTATATTTACTATATAAGCCACTGTATAGAGGACTTTTCAGAATTTGTTGCCAGGAGCATGAGGCGCAGCTGCTCCCACTTGAGGGTTCCCGTTATTTGCTCCGCACCCAAGGCTACAAATGCTTGGTGCAGGTCCTCGATGCTCACCTAATACAGACGCAAAGGAGACCTACTGTAAGGGAAAAGAGACCTACTAATAGGCTACAAATGCTTGGTGCAAGTCCTCGATGCTCACCTCTCGCACAGGCTTGTGGTTGACGTATAAGTGGACCAAAAGAGACCTAGTACAGACGCAAAAGAGACCTAGTACGGACGCAAAAGAGACCTAGTACAGACGCAAAAAAGACCTAGTACAGACGCAAAAGAGACCTAGTACAGACGCAAAAGAGACCTAGTACAGACGCAAAAGAGACCTAGTGCTCACCTCTTGCACAGGCTTGTGGTTGACGTATAAGTGGACCAGATCCGACAACGAAACCGAGTCTTTTCGCTTGCGCTTCACCTCGTGTTTCATGTCCCGGATTTCAAAGTTGGACGGATAATAGCCCAGTGCCCTCATAACATCAGGAACCATGTCCACGGGAACCCTGCATATACATATGTATGTATGTATGTATATGTTTTACAAACACACACACACACACACACACACACACACACCTGCCGGTGATCCCGCGCTCTTCCGTGGAGTCCTCCCCCTGCGCGCGAAGCTGGGCGAGGTAGAAATAATTGCACATTTCGTCGTAGAACTCCCCCTGCTTGCCCCCCGGAATGAGCGCCTCAAACGGCGCGTCGCCGGAGCCCCCCATAACCACTGCGGCGTCAAGGGCGCCCGTGTCAACCTGCCAAGACATGATGCCGTAGTCGGCGCCGCCCGTGGTCAGGACCATGGAGCCATCGAACGATATACAAGCGCCGGCGACCGTTCCGGCGTGGGCAATCAGGCCCATAGAGCTGTTGGGGTTGCCGTCGAGAGGTAACCTGATGAGCATGAATGCATGTCAGTGAGAGGAGGAGGAGGAGGAGGATACATGTCAGTGAGAGGAGGAGGATGCATGTCATATGAGAGGTAACCTGATGAGCCCAACCACTTTTTCGGGGGTGGTGTAAAGGCAGTAGCGGCTGGTGTTACTGTTGCTGTTGTTGCTGCTCGAGGGTAACATCTGCAGATAGTTGAGCGCCTGCGTCCCGTAAGTGGGGCCCAAGACCGTCTGCACACAGTGTGACTCCTGGGACGGCAGCGGGCGCTCGTCGTGTACGCCGCTGAGCCCAAGAACATCCAAAATCTTGAGCTTGTACTCGTTGTTCCCCGACACCACCAGCGGCCGCATAGGGTCCTCGCCGGGGTGCGCCCCGGGCGGCAGGAGGAGGAGCGCCGTGGGCATGGCAGTCTGCTCTACCGTCACGGCCGACCTCACCACCACCCCAGTTGCCGCAAACGAGTTTGCTAAATCGTACTCCACCAGCACCCGGTCCTGGGCGAGGGAGAGGAGGCGGACGATGCCGGCGTCCTTATCGTCCACGAACTCAAGCCCAACGACAGGCGCGTGATGCGAGCGGTATCTCCCGAGGTAAAGCCAGGGCACCTCCTTGCCACTCTCCAGCACATTGCGCTCCCGTCTATATATGCCCACACACCTCTCGGAGTCAGCCATAGCGATATGCGTGCCGTCGGGGGACATAGCGACCATCGTCGCCTGGCCCTCCACCTGCGAAGAGCGCTGGATAAGGTCCAGGTCTGTGGTTGCGAGAATCATTAGAGAGCCGTCGGAGCAGCCTAGCACCACCTCTTGTCCGTTGGGGTTCAGTGCCAGACACGTGGGCCTGCGTCTTTCAATCACTTTGTGCCTGATCCAGGACTGCGTCTCATAGTCGAGTACCCGCAGCATGCCGCCCGCACCATTGACCGCCCCCTCGGTTGTCACGAACACCTGGGGCGCAGAGGGGTGCGCAACCATGGCCGAAATTGGGGACTCCAGACCTTGTACAAGAAGCTCTGCTCGGCGCTCCTCTTTTGTGAAGAGTTCAAAGACAGCGGCGTTGACCAGAGCTATTTTGCCGTTTGAGGACGCGACGATGAAGTTTGGTACGCGCACCTCGCTCTCGATGGCCAACTTGTCCAGCGGCGCGCGCGGCGAGGTGAACGTCAAGCGTGTGATCGGACCCACGTCCAGGTCCTCGTACCATGCAAGAAGGCGGAACTTAAAGTCATAAAAACGCACGAACCCATCCGAGGCAGCCGTTACCAGGAACCTGTCAAACACAGCGACAACGCTGATGGCGGCACCATCGTGTAGCTTGAGCAGCTTTATCGCGCTGCGGTCTGTGGGCCGCGCATGGAGCGCCGGCAGCAGCACTTGATCCCACAAGACAAGGTCTCCATCCTCTGTGGCCGTCACAGCCTGCGTGGACCTGGGGATGAAGACGCTCTGCGTCAAGTTACCCACGGGCGTCAGAAACTCCTTCGAGGAGATTGCGGGGGAGTAGAACTTGAGGGCACCGCGTGCGCCGCCGCCGCCTTCATCGTCGTCCTGGTTTACCTCCTCGCTCCAGCTCCAGAAAATGGTCCGCACCTGCCCGTTGCTAATAATCTCGTGCACGTCGTCGCGTCTGAAGCGCACGCAGTGCTGCATGTCCTTGGCCGTCACCTCACTAATGGCCAGTGGCTCGTCGCGTTCCACCGTCCAATCCCACACCGCCAGCGACTGCACTTCACCTGCGCCCATGGTGCACACGTACATGGCGTCGGGGCTTATGTCGAGATCGATGCACCCGCCGGGATGCGCCTCGAAGATTGTGCGAATGGGGACACCCGTCCGCGCGTTCCACACTACCACCATCGTGTCCCTGTCCCCCGTGTCACCCGTGACAAGCCACTTTTTGTCGTCGCTCGCCGCGGCGCATGAAATGGTGTTTGTGTGCCCCTGTGCAAGCGTGGCGGAAACGAGTCAGCGGGCTAACCCTAAACTCTTAACCCTAAACCGTGCGTGGCGGAAACGGGTCAGCTGGGTGCAAGGTGGCACTGGCGACGGCACTTGCGACGGCACTGGCGAGCGAAAGCCAGCGCCCGCAAGGCACTGCACCAGAGAGCAGCAGGGGCGGCAAACGGACGGCTCAGACTCTTAGGGTTTAGGCTCCTAAACACTATCAGCAGGGCGGACCTGCTGCAGACGCTGCTGCCGTACTTCATAGTACACAATAGACACACACACCTGCAGCGCACGCGCGCGCGCGCGCGCGCACACACACACACACACACACACCTGCAGCAGACGCTGCTGCCGCACTTCATAGTCGAATATCACGCCCGTGTGGCCCACGGAGTAGAACACCGCCTGCCGCGCCGCGAGGGAATGTCCGGGGGAGCGAGCACACACAAAACGCGCTCAGTGCCCCCGCTCGCGAGCGCCTCTGCGTCAACAGCATGCGCACCTCGCGCGCTCGGCCGCGCTCCGATCGCAGCACCGCCATCGCGCACGCACCTGCCGTCCCTCCAACGTGAGGTCGACGAGTGTGCCCGAGCCGTAGTCGAGGTTGAAACCAAAGGTCCAGCGAAGGTTGAGCGCGTTTCGGTCCGTCATCGCAGCCCACCGCGCCTTCCCGGCGGAAGCCCGCCCCGGCGGATGTCGAGCCCGCGCCTGTCTCCGCCCTCTTGCGTTAACAGAAACGGTAACGGCCTCCCCGGCGGAAGCCCGCCCCGGCGGTTGTCGAGCCCGCGCCCGTCTTCGCTCTCTTTCGTTAAAAACAAACGGTTCTTGGTTCGTGGCGTGGGCGAAGATGTGGCGGAAGAGGTCGCCGTGGTCCAGGTCGCGGCCGCCGCGGTCGTGAGTGGGCAATGCCACGACCGACCCCCGGGGGCGAGCGGCGCATCTCTGTGACCAGCCTCTCTGACTCTACATTCATCAGCGCATCACCGGCCAGGTCCCCGAACAGCCCTGCTGGGGGCGCATCGCTGGATTGCCTCGTGGACACGTTCAGCGGTGATGACAACCGCTGCCGCACGCGCAATGTGTCGAGCCAGGAGCTCATCACCCGCGCTTTCTTCCTGTCGAAGCGGACGGGCGACGTGAAGATCTGCAAGCAGCGCCTGGAGCTCGGAGACGCGGGGGCGACCGCGATCGCCGAAGACTTGCGAGCTCGGCAGGAGGAGAGCGCGTTGCCCAGCCCGATTGTCCCGACCAAGACCCCGTGCATGCCCATGACGGCGCTGTCGGTGTGCAACCACGCCATCGGGCACCTTGGGGCAACGGCGCTCGCGGCTGCGCTGCGCGGGAACGCGCTCCTCACTGAGCTCCACCTCGATCACAATCGTTTCGGTCCAAAGGGTGCCGCGGCGCTCTGCCGCGATCTCGTTACCGTCACTCGGCTGCGCACGCTGCGCCTTGCCAACAACGCAGTCGGCCCCGACTTTCCGGCAGATGTGGCACGATGCACCTCGCTTACCCACCTCCACCTGCAGCACAATGATCTGCACAACGTGTCGATAGAGCTCGGCAATCACCCGAGTCTGGTCCAGCTTGAGCTCACCGGCAACGACCGGATGCAAGTTCCGAGGGCGGGTCTCATGATCTACGAGCAACGCCTGAAGCACTCCCTGGAGGCGGGCTTGGACAAATCGCAGGTCTTGAAACAGTTGCAAAAGGAAGGCGTGGATCTGTCGGGATTCGGGCCGGAGGCAGAGCAGTCAACTCTGGTGAACTGGAGCATGACGGAGTTGCTTAAATGTTTGCTCGATGTAAAGCTGAATCTGATTGCAGAACAACGGTACAGGAACATAGGCGAGCTGGACGTGTTCGTCCCCCGTATATCAGAGGTCAAAATTACACTTGCTCAGCGATGGAACGGGCGCGATTGGGAGGCAGACTACGTGCACCAGCTCCTCAGCACCCATACTGCCTTGAGGTCTCTGAACGGGCTTCATGAGTGGCCGGAGCCTCCGATGGCTCGCTCGTCGACATGGGATCTCACAAACTCGCTCAAGAACCCTCTGTATGAGTGTAATTTCGTCAAGAACCGTCTGCGGTCTGCAGATGCAGCGTACATCACAAGGCTCTTTGTTGACAACAACGACTTACGAGGCCGGGCAGCGAAAGACCTTGCCGTGGCCGTCACTTGCTGCCAAGGACTTTTGAGCTTCAGCGCACTGCAGTGCCAGTGGGATGACACCATCGCTGAGCTAGGGACTGCAGTGCTGAAACGCAGCCAGCTGCACACAGTGAACGGCCTCACGCTCCAGGACACAGACACAGAGTGGGATCTCAAGGGGTGCCTATTGAATGCCGTAGATGCGTATTTTGTAGTGAGGATCCTGACGGAAAAGGGACCGCTGGGCCATCTGCAATGCATGGACTTGCGCGGCAATACGCTGCAACGTGAGCATGCTCTCGCCATTGCCGAGTCGCTGCGGGTGGTGCAGAGTCTGTCGAAGTTGAATTCACTAAACTTACAGCCGCCCCCCGAAACCGTGGACGCGCATCTACAGGACGCGAAAGGCAGTGTCGCGCATGAGCCCTTTCCTGTACCCCAAGACGATCAAACTGATGCAGCAGATATGGATGATTTTGGGTCGCCCTTGTCTGGATTATCAGCAATATCGTCGCCGATAGGAGAGGAGCCTATTGTGCTGACAGAGGGGCTAGATATGCGCAAGAAATTGTTGAACGGGAGGGTTGACCCCGACATGTCCGCCCCCACTGTCGGCACCATGCCCATTGAGCTCACGTGAGTAAGCCTTTTTTTGGCGTGCATTCTGCGTGATGATGTGCGTGTTGCAAGAAAATCGCACACGTGTTTGTGCGTATGCGCGTAAAGGAGATGAGCAACGAGATAGAGCAGAATGCAGGTTGGAAACGCACTGCAACAGGTGCATTATTTGTACTTGTATGTGACCACACCTGCGGCTCTCAAAGATTGGTATGTGCTGTATTGCAATGCCCTGCTGTATTATTTTGACCCAGCCTAAGTTCTGAAAAAATTCGACCCTGGCTCTACAGATTTTTCAGCATGGTAGTGAGGAACCGGCGGCTGCTGGTAGACCTCAACTTCTCGGAAAACAAGATAGGCGACGCAAACATGCCAATGGTATGTCACGTGATGATGGAGCTACGAGATACCCTCGAAAAGGTGCACCTAAATGAAAATGGTATCACCGAGAAAGGTGCGCAGGACCTTTGTGGCGCCCTTGAGTGCATGAAGACATTGAAGGTGCTTAGGCTCAACGGAAACCCTCTTGGCACGCGGGGAGCTGAACTCATTCTGCAAGTAAGATCATGCCAGAAGCTCTCGAAACGCCAAATGTCTTGATTCAATAATCGCCATGTGTCTCTCTCTCGTATTTTGTGCGTTTATACAAAGTCTTATTTCATTTCGCGTCTCACGTGGGGTGTTGTGATGACCGTGCGTGGACTGCCTCGTGCAGGGTCTTGCCGCAGCGAAAACCATAGAGGCGCTGTACATGAGCCAGACCAAACTCGGCCCTTTTTTGCCAGAAGTTTTGTACACATTGAGACGCCTCGAATTTCTGGCGATCAAGAACAATACCATTATAGGTGGGTACAGGGTGCCAGCCCAATCTTGCACAGAGTTCGTGACGGAAGGCATTATGCGTTGTTTTGATTTGATGGTGTGCCCAACCAAGTAACACGTTGCATGACCATGCGCTTTTATCATCACAGGGATCCCGGTAGATTTTCTGAAACTCGAACGCTTGGCTACTCTGTGGGTAGATGACAACCCCATCGAGTTTCCGCCTCCACCCATCCCCAACTTGGGCTTTAAGCGTATCTTCGAATGGCTCCGCAAATCAGATGCTTCGTGCGCCCAACGCGATCCTGTTACCAACAGCAAAGGGTCAGACTCTTCCAAATTTGAACGTATTCAGTCAACGTCCACCACGATATCCCGTTTATCGCGAACAAGCTCTGATCCGAAGCGAACAAGCTCTGATGTTGAAGCTGCTCGATTTGAGCGCGAAAACGCCCAAGGCCAAGGAGGAGCAAAGAGCCAGCGTAACGAACTATGGATTAAAATTGCCAGGAGACGCTTTGCAGACTCAGAAGAGGAAGGGATAGCAGAAACCAAGGTTCGTGAGCAGTGCAGACTGTTTAGACATGGGCAGCAAGTGCATGATATGAACTTCCACCCAGACCTTCCAATATTTGCATCGTGCTCTGAGGACCGCACCGTCAAAATTTGGGAACAGAATCCTGTGAGAAAATGCATATTTCTGTTCGTTTTCCTCGTGCTTGGTGCGCGGATGATGAATTCTTTGATCCTAATTCAGGGAGCCAGCTGACATGTGACGAGGTGAGCAGGACCTGCTGGATGATGACATTTGGACATGTTCGCACACCCTGAAAGGGCATTTGGAATGCGTTACACACCTAGCTTTTACCGGGCACAATGATGATCTGATGCTGGCCTCCCTCGCAAGAGATGGTATCATCCGGCTGTGGGTACCCGACAAAGATCCCTTCGGCCCAGACCAAATCTGGACGTGAGGACACTTGTGCTTTTTTGTCCGTTGTCTAGTCGAGCTGCACGATGCGAAAACGCTGACACGCGCCGGCACTCCACTGCTTCATTGGATGGTTGCCGGCGTTAGGAACGTTGCCGAGCGTTAGGAACGTTGCCGAGTGTTAGGTGTTAAGCAGTGGTGTGCTGGCGCTGCCGGGGTGGGCGCGCCCTTTGCTTGTCGCCGCCGCTGATGTGAATCGCGAAAACCTGCAGGTGCGGACAAGTGCTAGGAGACAAGACTAAAGACGCACACATAGGTCAAGTGCGGTCGCTGGCGTTTTCGCCTCAGAAAGTCATCAAGGTCATGCTGGCAACTGGTGCAGAAGACAATTCAATCAAAATTTGGGGACCGACACACACGAACTCGCCTGAGGATGCAAATGAGCAGCAACTGACTCACATAATTCCATTAGATGACAACAGACTCAATGAAATCCGCAATGTTTACGAGTGTTTTGCTCGGGGTGAAATCCCCGGGACGGTCTACACTGAGGCTCAAAAGAATTTAGCGGGACGGGGTAAACGATCCTTATCTATGGACATGAATGAGTTTATGCAGTTTGCAAGTTGGTCAGGGCTTCTGGACTGTGTTTCCAAGACATTGTTGACAAGCACCTTCCGTGTGGTCAGCAATCACGAAAAGTCAGATGGTGACAAGCGCGAGTTAACGTTTGAAGAATTTTGTGAGTTGCTCTTCCGTATTTCGAAGAAAGCGCAGGGCCCGGCAGGCAAAACTATCCAAGTCAAACACGTTCGTTGGAGCAAATTTGGAATGATCGAATCGATCGTCGACACTGACGTCAACATTTTGAACCGGTATGGTGACATCAAGGGCCTTTTAGAATTCCAAGGCGATATGGGCTGGGCGTGTTTGTACACAATCAAGGAGGTCCATCTCGGCACAGTAATGGCATTGACGTGGCTGCCTGTCAAGGACCCCGTCTTGGTTTCGGCTGGAGTAGATAATCGCATCAAACTGTGGGCATTTACCGAAAATTCTCGGGGCCGAGGCCAATGGACCAAAACAAACGACATGCGCGCACATGAGGAGGCGTTGATACGTGATGTTAATTTCGTTACAGATGTGACAGCAGATTTGCGGCGATTGAAACTCCAGCGCGGGGCCAATCGGCCCCGAGCTGGCCTCATTTATAATGCAAAGAAGAAGACAGATGCCAGTCTTGAGGAGGAGGATCGCGTCATGGGCGTGTCAAGCGCTGCAGACTCCTCCGTCATGATCTGGAAGATCAATACCATCTTGCAGACGAGGACGACTCTTGAAGGCTCAGAGGTCGCACGCCAATACCTGCTGAAAAAGGGCCAGAAAATCGAGGTTCCTGATGGTGTCAACATTTTTTGCGCTGCCTTTCGCAATGACGGAAACGTCTTGGCGGTGGGGTGCATGGATGGTGCTCTTCTTTTTTGGACGGAAGTCGAGCAGGACTTCTGGATGCTGACAGAAAGATTCAAGTGTCATGAAGGGATCGTGAATACGATCCGATTCGGGGGCTCTCCATGTCTGACAACATGTGTGACGATCTCGGGAGACGGCAAGTGCTGCGTACTTGACACCAGTGAGCTTTTGCCTGCGCCCGCCTCCGACCTTGATCCGATGAGTGTGTCGTTGCCGCCCAGGCGCGAGGCGCGCATGTTCCAAGTGCGGGAAATTCCGCCATGGTCTGTGAGGGTTGATCCTGATCGAATGGAGCGCTTAGAAAAACGACTTGGAGCTTCCTCCAAGTCCAGGATGCGTGAAGTCGCGCCTACCTCTGGACAGCATGTGGTGTTGAGATGCCAAGAAGCTGTGTCCACGTTTGCGATGGAGATGTCTTTTGACGCAGCAAGCGTGTGGTATAAGGTTCAGGCAGGGATCAGGGCCATCAGCGTTGACACCTTGGATGCAGATCTTATTCCAGACATGGAAATTGTGAGCCCCATCGTGGATTTCATGCCGCAGAATCTCAGCTTCAGGAAGCCGATCACCGTAAAACTGCCGCACCACAGCGTGAGCACTGAAAATCTCGTTCTCTTACAATGTGTGGACGCCTCTCCAAAGACACAAGGCTCTCCTAGAAACAAAAATAAGGGCAGACAGCCCGCCGTGTGGGAGCCTGTGCCATGCACAGTGTCGAGCACCCATGTGACGGCGCATGTGGATCGCATTCGTGGTTCCATGGTCGTGGTCGAAAGTAGAAAAAATGGCGAAATTTTGCTCAAGGCGTACGCCATCCCGCTATGCCTTGATGGACGACCTGTTAATCCAGCGGTATCGCGGGCTCTGGATCTGCAGATCAGCGAGGCCTGGCAGGGGATGATAGAAGTCGTCCCTGCTACGAGCGTGCAGGCGCTGACGGCTTTAAGCAGTGGCTTTCAGGACTGTTGGCAGCTTCAGCCTCTATACTCCTTGGCAAAGGGTGCAAGCATAAGCAGCCTGGTGCCTCACCCAGCGTCATCCGACGTGCGCTTTGAGATTCGTTCTGCGCCCTTGGCCGGCATGACGTGGGAGGGGCTGCATATGGTCATCAGCATCGAGCTTACAGCGTGGCATATTCCCGACATGCTCACGCTTTCGCGCCAAGAGACACACGAGGGATCACGTCCGGCCGCGCAAGAAGGCCGATCGTCACCAGCATCTCAACAGCGGTCGGCATTCCGTGCCCCCGCATCCTTATCGCGCTGCAGCAGCGCCAGCTCGAGCAGCTCTGGCAAGCTCCGCTCCCCGCGCGCTTCTTTGGGAACAGACACTACGGCGTACTTTGCTTTGGCGCTGGAAGACGCGAGTGGTCACGAGGTGCTGCGTCTAGAACTCATTCGGGTGACGGCCGTGGTGCCTATCATCAGAGTCTTGGCGAAGTGGGGGATCGACCCACTTGAATCCTGCTCGCTGGAGATTCCTTTGCCGCCAGGCTCGCCTTTGTCTGAGCTTCGACTGCATGCGCTGTCGGAGCTGGCAAGCCCACGAAGCCCATGGCCAAGCACTCGACGACCATCCTCGCGTCTCGGTACGGCCAGCAGTGGCCGAGTCAGCCCTCCAGGTATTGCAAACGTGATGAGACCGTCATCACGCGGCAGTCTGGAAGTGATCAAGAAGCTCTCCACAGGCTCTGGAGGTGCGGGCGCCAGTAGTAGCATCCTACTTTGGGAGGATATGCAGCGTCCACACACATCACAAAACAAACGAATTCTGCATCGCATCCAGGAGCGCCCACACACGTCTGAAGGTATGCGTGCCGTCCCGGAATCGCAACTGTTCAATCTGCACTTCACCTCTGGAGGATCGCAATGCAACGGCGGTGCACACCGCGGCGCTCAGCGCAAGTCGCTGCCGACAGTATCACGCTCCGGGGGATTGCATTTCCGCCCGCGGTCGGTGGGGTTCGACCGAAGCACTCCGGGTCCAAGCTCGCTCAACCTTGTGCCGCATAAGTGCGAACAGTTGATGCCAGCTGCGGCAATCGGCACCCGGGGTTTCGGCATGCTTGTTTTGCCAAAAACTGCCCCGGTGGGTGCTGCAAGGGAGCTTGCTGACATTCGTGCCGAAGGCCGCCGCATTATCATTGCTTGAGCGCACTGGGGCATCCGTCACTTGCTCTATGCAGTCAGGTATCGTGTTTTCTGGGAGTAGCGTTGATCCTTATCCGTTCCTAATAGACTCTCGCATACCCTCCTGCGATTGTGTTAGTACGTGGGAGAGTGTGTGAGTATGTGGGAGGAGTGTGTTAGTATGAGAGTGTGTTAGTAACACACTCCACACTCTAACCACATACAGGGTCGTTCCGGAAGATAGAAACTACGAGATAGAAACCCAGCGCTGGATTTGGCCAGTTTCTTCCTATGTGCTTTAGAAACCCGCTGGCTGGGTTTTGGGGCAGTTTCTTGCGTTTTAGAAACTGGGTTTAGTACCTAGAAACTCGCTGGCTGCGTTTCTTGCGATTTTTCCGCAAGAAAAAATAGATTATTCTGCAAGGCAAAATCAATTTTTGCAAGAAAAAAATCGGGGGTTTTCTTGCGATTTTCGCAAGAAAGTTTTCTGAAGAAAGTTTTCTGGGGCAGTTTGAGAGGCCCGAATCGACCGGTAGTAAAAAGGGGTAAAATTATGTTCTCCTTATCCTCGGTTGCTTTCTTTTTTAATGATCGGAGTGGATTCCTGCTTTTACGACACGAGTTGACCAAACAAATGGGTCAACTCTGGTGAAATTGATCCTTTTCGAAAAATCTCGTGTGGAATTCGTTTTTTCAATCTTTACGACAAGAGTCCGGAAACACTTTGGGAACTCCGGTCGATTCGGGCCTCTCGGCAGTTTCTGGCGATTTTTTGGTTTCTTACTATGTGTGCTTTAGAAACTGGCTGGCTGGGGTGGCAGTTTCGATGGTTTTTAGAAACAGTACTGGCTGGATTGCTGGCTCACCAGTGTGTGCTTAGAAACACGCTGGCTGGGTCAAAAATCGTTGTTTCTATCTCACGGAACGACCCTGTACTGAAAAGTTTTACAGATGAATCTTTTTATTTCCATCAACAACATTTGTCATTGTACAATCACAATCACAATCACAAAGAGGGCGGGACCTCGTGTCGTGGATAGGAATGTGTGTGTGTGTGTGTGTGTTTGCGTGTTCATGTATGCGCATACATGTTCATTCATATATGTGCTCATATGTATGTGCTCATATATATACATTGTACACCCGTACGTTTATTTTGGAGTCAAAAAGCGGCCATAAGGGGATTTTGGGCGGGGTGCAGTCAAACGGCAGAAATCATTCCCTCGAGTACCGCTATACTAATAGAGCGGAACGGTGCTCAAATGTCGGGCCGCCGCGTTTTTTTGGACAAATGGATTGAATCTGACCTTCTTCGGGGATGTTTTCCAGGAAAAGATTTGTTAGCGACGTTTCGGACCGGATTTTATTGCGTTGTACTTGGATTGGAAGAAAATTCGAGAACGTCGCCAAAAAAATCCGACCCGAAATGTCGCCCACGATTGTACCGTTGAACGGGAAAATTTAGTATTGCAAACATCCGGGGAAGGGGCATTGTAGACTAATCCCATACAGACATCTTCCGAAACGAAAATAAACTTTGCACGTACGGTGGGTAGTGGAGCACATCAATTACAAAAATTACTCCCGGCAGCCCCCCCCCTACGGGAAGCGACATTCGATGCCCGGTTAAGGACCGGGTCCAAAATAAAGTAGTTTAGTTTTGAAAGCGTGGGCAGTCCCGGAATCTCGTCTTCCCCCACCACCGCCCACCCCCAAGTTCAATTAGCACCTGAGACTTTGAAGGCGCGCAAGGACTTTGTGAGCTTTCTGATTACTCTGCGGAAGATAGACTTTGATGGTACCTGTATGTGTGTGTGTGTGTGTGTGTGTGTGTGTGGCTGTGTCTGTGTCTGTGTCTGTGTATTATGTATATATGTAATAAAAAGAAAACACTTACGTTAGTTGTGTGTGTGTGTGTAGGGAGAGAGAGAGAGAGAGAGAGAGAGAGAGAGTCAGGGACGCACACACAAAGCCACTGATACAGAGACACGACACACACACACACACACATACACACACATCATATTGGGTACCTTGCCCTTTGGCACATTCCCCCAGCGCTGGGAGAATGCGCATTCTCCAAAAAAAAAAAACACTGCTCCAGGTTCCAAAAAAAAAACCGATTCTCCCAGATCTCACACTTGCGTGTGGCCTCATATATATATTTATATACGTATGTATGTATGTATGTATGTATGTATGTATGTATGTATGTATGTATGTATGTATGTATGTATGTATATATATATATATATATATATATATATATATATAAATAAAAACATA
>Ga0315905_10004704_pt1 | contig 13950 bp, 4 predicted proteins | sample LakEriMetagenome_5_FD_203522 | JGI IMG/M metagenome (GOLD analysis project Ga0315905, IMG submission 203522) | Freshwater fungal communities from buoy surface, Lake Erie, Ohio, United States - Buoy 4 MA121 | ecosystem: Environmental > Aquatic > Freshwater > Lake | place: USA: Lake Erie, Ohio... | reverse complement strand
TCGGTAAGTCTGGGACCCAGGCCAGCTTCCGCATCCGCAACCAGTCCAATTCCACGAACGTCATCAGGTTGCAGGTGCTTCCCTCGGAGGTCGCCCCGAACGGCCAGACGCCCATCGTGGGGCTGCCCCCGTTGATCCTGAGGGGGGCCTTGGACCCGGCCACCTTGAAGCATACCGCTATTCCTCTGTCCACAAACGAGGTTGCGGATGCGGCGGATCCCGAGGATCCAGCGGATCCCGACGGGGTTAGCTGGACCTTGCCCCCGCAAGGTCGGCCCGGTTCCGAGGTTCAAGTGGTGTTGGGCATAGCGCGGGATGAGTTGGTCGGCAAGCCGGGTGACATGAGCGCCTGCATCCTAAGGATTACCGATGCCGCGGGTTTGCTTCAGGTGGACCTCGGTGTCAGTGCGATCACGGGGGAGACCTCCGGCCTCTGGGTGGGTGAGGCCCGTGTCACTCAGGTCGTCCAGTATCTCAAGACCTTTGAACGGGATCCCGTTGGGAAACCTGTGGTCAGCCTCACGGAAAATGGAGGGGCCTATTCCGTCCTGATCACCAATGAGGTTGCTGGTGGGGTCAGTCGCCCCTTCCCGATGCGACTCATCGTCCACAACGACGGCACCAATTCAGTACTCCTGCAGCGGGTGTTCCTTGGCCTCGATCCCCAGACCAACACCATCGTCGCCACCCAGCAGCGCTTCCTCCACCCGGCCCAGCTTGGCTCGGCCCGTCGCATCTCGGCCGCCCACCTGCCTTGGTCGGCTCAGAACAACCCATGGCCCATGACGCTCACCGGCAACGTGTCCCGCGTGGAGATCTCGACTCCCTACGACAGCCCATCGGTGAACCCGTTCATCCACCAATACCATCCCGACCACGACAACCTAAACGCCTCCTTCAATCAGGTGCTTCCAAAAGGCAAGGAATCGTACTCTGTCAAGAGAACCCTTTGGCTCAGCCAGCAGGCGGCTGGGTTCGACTATCAGAGTCGGACCTCCGGATCGCTCGACCGTAATGGGGTGTATGATGAGACCATCGAGATGGGTGGCTCAGGCTCCAATACCCGAACCTTCCGGGTTCTGGGCACCTACACCATCAACCGCATCAGCGACCTGCCGACGTTGACCCGTTGAGCTAACCTCAATCCCGCACTCCTTTCTGCAGCCACCCCAACCCCAGACGCTATGATCCAGTCCCTCCAGAGCCCGTTCTTCCTGCGGATTCCCGCCACGCCGATTGGCCGGAGCAAGATGGCGGCAGTCTTCGCACTGTTGCTCGCCCTCTTTGCCGGCCTCGCTCAAGCCCAGAACGGCTTCCCGCCCAGCCTGATGTCCTACCAAGGTTTCCTGGTGGATGCCAATGGTAACGCGCTGGCACCGAACACCCCCCAAAACTTCTCGGTTGTCTTCCGCATTTACGGTTCCTCCTCGGGCACCGACAGACTCTGGACCGAGGCTCAGACCGTGACCATCGACAAGGGTAACTTCTCGGTGGTGCTGGGTGAAGGCGGCTCCGAGGGCAGTGAAGTCCGGCCCGACTTGGCGACGGTGTTCAACAGCAACAAGGCGTCGGATCTGTACATCGGCATCACCGTCAAAGGGGTGAGCAATTCGGAGATTCTGCCGCGCCTGAGGTTGTTGACTTCGCCGTACGCCTTCCTCGCGCGGACGGCCAACAGCCTTGCCGGAAGTGACGGTGCAGCCCTGATCAATTCTTCGGAGGGACGCCTTCGTATCGGCCAAGCCCTCCAGAGCACCGGTGGTAACAATCGTGGAGCCAACGCCGTGGATCTTCAGGTGGCACGCCAGATCACCGCTCCCGGCCAGGTGGCCAGTGGCGCGACCAGCGTGATTGCGGGCGGACAGAACAACACGGCGTCAGGTGAATTGGCGGTCATCTCCGGCGGTGGCGGTTCCACCGCCTCTGGCCGCGCATCCGTGGTCGGTGGCGGCGAGAACAACACTTCGTCGGGCCAATATGCCACCATCCCAGGTGGTCAGAACAACCTCGCCAGCGGCAACTATTCGTTCGCGGTCGGTCGGCGCGCCCGGGCGACGCATTCGGGCAGCATCGTGTTCGGTGACAGCAGCGACGCGGACAAGAATTCCAGCGGCGACAACCAGTTTCTCATCCAGGCGGCGGGCGGTGTGGGTATCAACTCGGCCCCGGCTTCCGGGGCTGCCCTCACCGTTTCCGGCAGGCTGAAGGCCGGAAGCGGCGAGTATGATTCGATCACCGTCGCAACCCTTTCGGCCACTTCGGTCTCGGGCTTTGGTACGGTGCCCGTTGGGGGGATCATCCTTTGGTCAGGAGCCGACAATGCCGTTCCTGCCGGATGGGCCTTGTGCAATGGCCAGACGGTGAACGGTCGAACCACGCCCAATCTTCAAGGTCGGTTCGTGATGGGGTCGTCATCGGGTCGTGGCGTCGGCACCACCGGCGGTGCCGAGTCGGTCACCCTGACGATCAATCAATTGCCGGCGCACAATCACGTTGTATCCGGCAACACCAGTTCATCCGGGGCGCACACCCATCCGTTCCGGGCTTTCCACGCCGATTTCCGCCATGGTGGCAGCGCCGGCGAGGGATCCACCAAGGACGACGGGGATGGTTCGTTCACCGACAGCAACGCCGTCCAGTCGGCAGGTGATCATACCCACTCCATCAACTTAACGTCCCAGTCCACCGGCGGTGGTCAAGCTGTGGGCATTTTGCCTCCGTTCTACGCGATGGCTTACATCATGCGGGTCCAGTGATCGCGATTTCACCCTCGGCGGACTTCCACGCGACTGTTGCCATGAAAATCTTTCCGCTCTTCCGGTTTATCGGATTGGTCCCGGTTCTGTCGGCCAACTTGCTGGGTCAGTCCTTTCCCAAGGAACCCTTGGAGCTGCGACAGTCCTCGGCGACGGTCAATTTGAGTTCGTTTCGGGGAGTTCCCCTGTCCAACGCCCGCAACACCCTTTCCGGATCGGATGGTCGGGCTCCGGCCATCGGCAGCCAGTTGCCGCCCCTCCCAGCCGGGGCTCCCACTGCCCGGCAGTTCCAGTCGGTGATGAGCTTCGGGGGAGGCGTACGCATCGGCGGGCCCGCCAACAGTCCACCGTCCCTCGACACCAATCGGAGCTTGGTGGCTAATGCGGTCAGCCTGAATCTCCCCCGGTTGGGCGGATCCAGCCCCACCCACGTGCTCCTGCGGGCCCGCATCGGCAGCCCGGTGGTGGCCCGAGGGGTCGATTACCTTTTCGGATCCATTATCCCTGTGCCGGACACCGACGAGTTCGGCGTCATGTTGTCCTCACGGACACTTCGTCCCGAAGATTACTGGTCTGCCGAACCGTTCAGCACCAACGACCATACCGGGGCACCCTACTATTGGAGTCCGAACGCCCGGGCGGTGTTCGCGACCAGGCCTGGTTTGGTTCAGATCATCTGGAAGAAAACCCAAGGCACGAGTACCCCTCCGAGCAGCCCAACCAATTCCGTATTGGAGGCTGGTCAGCATTATACCCTCTTCGCCAAGAAGGTATTGGTATCGGGCTCCTTGGTGAAGCCCTCGCGGACCATCTATTGGACGCAGGGGGATTTCACCAAGATCGGAAAGCCGGTGGCCGTTCCCGGCAACCGGGTTGCGGACATTGAAGTGGCCTACAACGATCAGGTGCCCGCCCGCGTGGCCAAGGAGTACGAGGGCAGCCTCCCGGTGGTTCCGAATCTCGGGACCAACGTGCTTCAGGAGACGCGGACGCTCTGGTTCGAGCGGTCCACCGCCCAGATCCTCGCCTACAACGTCGAGGGACGCGTCTTTGTCGAACTGCTCGGCGATGCCAATGCCGACAAGCGGAGCCGCAAGCATCTGGGTTTCGAGATTGTGGACATCTTGCAGCAACCTACCCCTCAGAACCTGATAGTGGATCTGGGCGAGCGCCTCTGGCCCTATGGGGTCCGAAGGAATCTAGGAACCAACGTCTTCGATTTCGCCGACGCGTCAGCTGGCGGCGCCGATCTGATTCCTGACCCCATTCAAAAGGTTGGGGACCGGTTCATCGAGGTCAACACGCCCAGCACGACGCAGCCCAAGGAGTTGTACGCCGTTCGCGAGACCAAAAACCAGAATGACGCCTTGGTCTACTGGATGGAAGAGGGGGTCGAGGGGTTGCAATGGCCCCGGGTCTTTGCTCGCTACTCCATGATCTGGCCCGCTGACGTCACCGACTACAGCCACTACCTGCGGCCCACCGTCGCTGGGGCGGCCGAGTCCAAGACCACCGGCGTGTTGATGGATGCCGCCAATGCCCCGATGTTGCTCTACCAGGACACCCCGGAGCAGCCGCGTGCGTTCCTGGACCCGGACCTGGTGTTCTACACTCACCTCACCTCGGCCTACCCGGCCCACCGGACCCTGCTGCGCTACACCAGCGGCAATCGAATGCTCTTCGAGCGGGTCTTCTCGTGGTTGGACACCAACCTCATGGCCACCAATTGGTCAGGCACCGTGGTCACCAATCTGGTAGCGTGGAATGCTGCCACGCGAAGCCTCGCGCTGCCGGCTGCAATGGAATCGCCGCGCATCGATGCCCAGACCGTGGATGTCGGCCAGCGGGTGCTGCCACCCTCGGGGGAGACCGGGCATGGCGGCGGTACCAACTACCTCGCCGGTTTTATCCGATCCGGCCGTTCCTACCACCCGGGCGCCTACAAGAATCCCTTCACAGCCGGATTTGAGGCGGCCAACCGGTCCTCCATCCTCCCCGTCAACGCCATCCCGGGGACCAACACGCTGGAGGTTTGGTGGTTTCGTCGCAACGCCAAGCTGGTCCGGGCAGGCTTGAACACCGTGGCGTGGCCGTCGGTCTTCGTCCGGTACACGATCCAGTATCCGACCCAGCCCCGTGAGATTGTGCTGGCGAGCAACGCCGGCACGGGGGGGTTGGACAGCCTCGAGGCCAAGGGTTCCATCTACTACGAGAACGACCCTGCGGCCGTCGGTTACAATCCCAACGAGGAACACGCCCTGATGATCGGCGGCCAAGGCTGGGCATTGCGTGATGACCTCAACATCACCTCGGGAGGCAACTTCTCGTCGTTGCCCTTCGTGCTCATCGACCACACGGGTTCGGACGGGCGGCCCAGCATGGCCGTCTTCAAGGTTCTCCGGGAGAAGCCCGAGGCCGGCCTGCTCTTCGACTACGTGGTCGAGGCTGGACGCATCCTGCAGGCGCCCATGCCCCTGCCGCTGTTGCCGCCACCGGTGGAGGGTGAGGGCGTGGCCCGCGTGAACTACAACCTAGAGATTCGTCCGGCGGCGGGGTTCGGCAACCTTCCGGTCAACTGGTCGGAATCGAGGGATGCCAACGGCCCTTTCAGCCATTACAAGTCCTTCAGCATCCGGGACCGTAAGGACTCCTTCTGGGTGTACCGCGGGTTGCATCAGGAGCCCGATCTCCGATCGGGCCGGTACAACCCCACCAGCAAGGCCTTCGAGGCGCTCCCGCAGGCCACCGCCATTTCTGGCCGTCCCTTCAAGTATTACATCCATGCCTCCCGACGGGCGGAAGGCTTGGTGGTCAAGCCCGTCGCCGGAGTCTCCTTGCCCGACTGGATGGTGGCCGATGCCGATGCCGGCGGGATCTTCTTGGCCGGTACGCCTTCAAGCGGTGCGGCGACCCGACGGACCTATGACATCGAGGTCATCGACGTGGGGTTGGGATTGACCAATCGCCACACCGGGGCCTTGGCCTTCTCGCTGGCGGTCCAGAGCAGTGGTGCCGAGGTGACCCAAGGAGCCTTGACCATCGCCGGCCAGACCGTGGATGGACAAGCGGTGACCTATGCTGGTCGTCCGCCATTCCTGGCCGAGCGATCCACTGATGCCAACAGCTTCCGCATGCGGTTCTACTACAAAACCGAGGAGGGCTTCGCGTGGCCCGGCCGTCCCCCGGTCGCGGTCGGCAGCATCGTACCCTACCTGCGACCCCGGGGCGCCGCAGCGGGAACCTTTACCGGTATGCCGGACGCCAAGGTCACCCCCTCTCTCGATATTGTCTACCGTCCTGCGTGGCCCGTCCTGCCGCCCGTCCTGCAGCCGGGTCAGACCCTCACCGGGCCTTTCAACGGCCTTCCGGCCATCCGCGGCCAGACGAGTGTCGAGGTGCTTTACCAGCAGTCCATCGCCACCAACCTCACGTTGGCCAAACCCAGCGCAGTGCTCATCGACCCGACGCGCATCAAGACCGCCTCCTTGGCGTCGGTCGAGCTGACCCAGCTGCCTTCGGGCATCCTTACGGAGGCCAACCAGGGACTTATCTATTTCCCCAACCTTCCGCCGCATTTGGCCTCCCGCGTGTACTATGACCCGAACGTGGGCCAAGGGGGGTCTCTGATGCTGAAAGGTGAGTTCAAGGACGAGCCCGTTGGCGAAAAGTACCTGCAGCTCAACGTCCTGCGCGGCACGTCAGCCAGACAGGACCTGCAGTCGGTGCTTGACCTCTGCCCCGCTTCGCCCGCGGACGAGAAGACCAAGTGGAACAATCTGGTGAACGGGTTGACCGCCGTGGTCGACACCTTTCAGGAAAACCCCAACGTGCCAGGCCAGTTCGTGCCGAACCCCAGCCTCCGGACGAATGTCACCGTGGGCAACATGTTGGCAATCCGCAGCAGCGAGACCGCTGTCGACTCCTATGCGTTGAGCGCCTCCGGCCCGGGTTATGGCATGGTGTCGGTGATCGTTGGCAATGGACGGGCCTTCACACCCCCCGGCGAACCGGTGTCAGTTCATGTGCTGCGTGTGGCCGGAGGCCTTTGGCCAGGAGAACTGAAGGTGGTGCCATCGGCCAATCCGCTAAATGAGCTACTGACCGTGCAGCACACCCCGGATCTGGCTGGTCGTTTCGACGAATTTGAATACGAGTGGCGCATCGGGGCTCCGGTCGACGGCGCTCCGCCGCTGATGGACGCCGGCATGACCCAATGGAAGGCCTTGCAATCCGGAACCGGCTTGCCCAGATACACTCTGGGTGGGGCGGGCGTGCAGGTTCTCGCCGACAACTACCTGTTGATGCGGTACCGTTCGGTCAACACGGCCGACCCGCTCATCGGCCAGTGGTCGACGTGGACCCAGCCGCAACTGGCCGAGGGTTGGATCAAGCGGGTGTTGGCAGGCATCAACCCGTTCCAGCAACGCGTCAAGGACCTCTACAACAACGCGGTCAATACCGACGTCAGCGTCATCAGCCAGGCGGGTCGCCGCTGGGAGGGCGCCATCGCGCTCAGCCTGAAGAACATCAACGACTCCGGCCTGGTCGAAATCTACGAGACTGTGCTCCGGCGAGGCAGGGAACTGAGCATCGACGCCGGAATCAACTATGGCCCGGCCAACGATGCGCTTCTTCTGGTGGCTGGCTACCTCAACGACCTGTACTCGCTGCTCGGTGACGAGGCTGCAGCCGATGCCGACAATCCCACCATCGCCACCGGCACCGGTGGCGGCACCGAAGGCAGCGTGGCGACTGCCAAGTACAGCTTCGCCGGCCAGTTGCCCTCGCTCCTGGAGGAGGAACTCGCCCTGTTGCGCGGGCGCGACGACTTCATGCAGCCCGGGGTGCAGACGTCACCGGCCTACAACCGGCTGTATTGGAACTTTACCCGGGGCATCAACTCGGGCGAGGTCATCTACACCGAGAACTACAATATCAAGGACCTTAACACCGATGGCGTGATCGATGCGGCCGACGCGGCCAAGGCCTTCCCGCAGGGCCACGGCGACGCCTATGGCCATTATCTGACAGCCCTCAAGGGTTATTACGGTCTGATCCTCAACAACCAATTCGATTGGGTGCCCCGAACCGAGGCCGTCACCATTCTCGGCAAGTCGATCCAGGTGGACTATGTCGATGAGCGCAAGTTTGCGACGGCGGCCGGCTCCGTGAGCCAAACGGGCCTTGAGGTCCTGAAGCTGGTTTTTCGCCAGGCTTATCGTTCGGGAGATGCCGTCGGATGGGACCGTTTTGGTGAGACCCGACGGAATACCAACCGGGTGGTCGCCACGGAACGGCATTGGGGCCTCGACCACTGGGCCAGCCGCGTGGGCCAGGGGGCCTACCTGCACTGGGTGGTGGGCAACTCCATGCTGCCGGAGGTGGATCCCGACCCGACGCACGAGGGCATCCAGAAGATCGATCGCACCACGGTGCCTGAGCTGGGTCAGTTGCCCCTGATCTACCGGGAGGTTCAGCAGGTGCTCGACAACGCCGAGGCCGGCCTGACGCCGCTGGGGCTGCCGCGCGACAGCTTGGCCTTGGACATTAACCCGAATGTCGTGACCGGACCCAACCCGAAGGGCCACTTCGAGCAGTTGTACGAACGCACGGTGGGAACACTCGAAAACGCGGCGATGGCTTTCGAGGAGGCCCGGATCATGTCCTCAGCCATCCGCTCGGAGGGCGACTCACTGGAGGACGTCAAAGCCGGAATCCAGGACAACGAGCGGGCCTTGACGACCAAGCTCATCGAGCTCTACGGCACCCCATACACCGATGACATCGGGCCAGGAAAGACCTACCTTCAGGGTTACACAGGACCCGACCTGATCCACTACCCTTATGTGGACATGCCAGAGTTGCTGTTTCCTGAGGAAACCGGAGAAGGCGGCTTACGACGAGGCCGGGGAAACACTAGTGGGCGCGAGTTCACAATAGAGTTGAAGGGAAGCATCCCGGCCCTCGCTGATCCCATCGGTCAGGCGGATTCATTCGACATCAATCAATTCACCATGTCGGCATTCCCGACACTGACCAATTTCACGATTCAGGTCACCGCCGAGGGATACATGCCAAAGCCTGAAGATTGGACCGGGCGCAGGGCGTATCCTGGACGCATCCAGCAATCCATTTCGGCGCTGGTGGCGGCTGAGAACCGCTATGCCCAAGCATGGAGTGAGCTGGATGGGGGGATCTCGGGATTCCAAGGCGCCGTCGACATGTTTAAGGCTAATTGGCTCACCTCCAAGGAAATCTACGACAAGGAGCGTGACCTGCTCATCGCCCAGCAGACCTTCCAGTCGGTGAATCTGGCGAACGACCTGTTCGAGCTCTTCACCGAGAAGACCAAGGCAACCGCCAACAACCTGTCACAGGTCGTGAAGGACGCTCTGCCTCAATCGCTGGTGGCCGGATTGGCGGCCGGCGGCGACCTGACTTCAGGGGGTCGCGCAGCCATCGAGGCCGCCGGTGGCGTGGTCGAGGAAGCGCTGGATGCGGTCAAGGTGGCCCGGACCGTGGTGGTCAAGGCCCTCGAGTACGCCACCACGACCACCGAGCAGTGGTCGCAGATGGACTACATCAAGCCCCGGGAGAAAAAGATGGAGCTGCGGCAAAGCCTCGCTGATCTGTCGGATCAGTTGGGGGAGGTTTATGGGCTGCTTACCATTATCAACCAACGCCGCCGCGAACTCGACGATGCGCAGCTGAAGCTTCGGAGTCTGGTCGCCGAGGGTGAGCGTATCCAGGCAGACCGTCAGGCATTCCGGTTCCGGGCGGCGGCGGCCATCCAGGGTTACCGCACCCGCGATGTGGCGTTCCGCCTCTTCCGCAACGAAAAGCTCGACCGGTACGAGACACTATTCGACCTCGCCTCCAGCTATTCGCTCCTCGCGGCCAACGCCTACGACTACGAGACGGGTATGCTCAACAGTCAGAGTGGCAAGGCCTTCGTGGACCGCATCCTTCAGGCCCGCGCCTTGGGCGTCGTACGCAATGGGCAACCGCAGTTCACTGGTAGCGCCGTTGGCGATCCTGGCTTGTCCGGCGCTCTGGCCGAGATGAACGCGGACTGGCAGGTGCTCAAAGGTCGACTCGGGTTCAACAACCCCGACGGCTACGGCACCACCACCTCGCTGCGCACCGGCAACTTCCGCATCCTTCCCGGCACTGACGGCGACACCACTTGGAAGGATGTGCTCAACCGTGCCCGTCGTGACGACGTGCTGCAGGACGTCGATGTCCGCCGTCTGTGCATGCAGTTGGACCGCGGCGACGGCTTGGCGGTGCCGGGTTTGATCCTCGAGTTCTCCACCACTGTCGCCGACGGCCTGAACCTCTTTGGTCTGCCATTGGCGGCGGGGGACTCAGCCTTCCATCCGAGCGCCTTCGCCACGAAGATCTTCGGCATGGGTGTGGCCCTGGAGGGCTACAAGGGCATGGACAACCCGTTCCCGAATACCGGAGCGATTGTCGGCTCCGGGGCCGTCTCACCGGCCGACCCCAACTTGGCCTTCATGGATTCGACCGCGATGGCGGCCACCCCCTACGTGTACCTGATCCCCGTGGGTCTGGATTCCATGCGCAGTCCGCCACTGGGCGACCAGAGCACCATCCGCACCTGGGCGGTGCAGGATGTGACCGTGCCCATGCCCTTCAATATTGGCAGCTCCGACTTCTCGACCAAGCGTTTGTGGCAAAGTTCGGAATCCCTCACCGAGCCGCTGTTCTCGGTCCGCAAGCACCAGGCGTTCCGGCCGGTGCCCACGGCGGCCGTATTCACGCCGAACATCTACGGTGGCAGTGGCGGTGGCGGTTTGGCCCGCTCGCAGTTCACCAACACCCGATTGATCGGACGATCGGTCTGGAACAGCCAGTGGAAGCTGGTCATCCCCGGCCAAACGCTGCTCAACAACCCCTCCGAGGGCCTGGACCGCTTCATCCAGAGCGTGAAGGACGTGAAGCTGCACATCGTGTCCTACTCCTACTCGGGCAACTGAACCACTGCTGACCATGCGATTCCTGCGCCATCTCTTCGTTGCCGCCGTGCTGGGGGTTCTGGGGCACCAGGCCCTGGCCTTCCCGCCGCTGCCGCATCACACCGTGTACGGCGTGGTCCGGGACGAGTTCGGCAACCCGCTGATCTCGCCGGGCACCGAGCTCACGCTCGAGACCCTCGCCGGCACCGCGATCACCACCACGGTGGTTCCCGGCCTAGAGGCCGGAGTGAACTACCGGATCGAGGTGCCGGTGGATGCCGGACTGACCGCCGATCTGTACCGCCCGACGGCGATGCGGCCCGCGGCACCTTTTCGCATCCGCGTAAAGATCGCCGGGCGGACATACCTGCCGATCGAGATGAAGGCCAACATGGCACTCTTGGGCCAACCCGCTCAGTCGTCCCGGGTGGACCTGACCCTCGGCGAGGACACTGACGGGGACGGCCTGCCCGACGGGTGGGAGCGCTCGGTGATCGCGGCTGGCAACCTGGGTCTCACGCTGGAGGGTCTGAAGCCGGGCGACCGGCTCAACGGCAACCCGCTGTCGGTGCTGCAGGCCTATCTGGCCGGGACCTATGCGTGGGATCCGAAGGATGGGTTCCGTCTGGACATCGTGGAATTCTCGGCCGCTGATCCGGTGCTGGAGTTCGTGGCGCTGCGGGGCCGCAGCTACACGATCTCGGCCTCGGACGATTTGCAGACCTGGCGGCCGATAAGGTTCCGCATTCAGGGTTCGGCGTCGGGCGGCCCGGTTTCCTTCCATCAGACCTCGCAACTCACCCGCGTCCGGGCGGTGGTGACCGGAGGAGATCCGGGTAGCGACGAGGCATCTGCCCCCGCTCCGAAATTCTACAAGCTGTTGGTGAAGTGACCGGGCAATGAGCGATGACACGCTGAGGGGAGGTGAACTTGGATCCCGATCCCGGCCCGGTTCGTTCAACCGGCCGGTGGTCGTGGTGGGAATTCTGTTCCTGGTTCTTGTCTCGTTGGTCGTTGGTCTGCGCCGGTGGCAGACTCCGGGCTTGGTGGAGTCCGGTGTGGAGACCGTGGGCAGGGACCGGTTGGTGCTGCGGGAAGGGCGATGGATGAAGACCGACGAGACCAACGCTTTCACCGGGATGATGGTGGAGTTCTACCCCGACGGGACGATGCAGTCGCGCTCGGCAGTCTCAAACGGACTGCTGCATGGCCTCTCCGAGGGATGGTGGACCAACGCGGTGCTGGCGGTGCGGGAGATGTTCCGTGAGGGGCGCTCGCATGGGCTTCGCACCAAGTGGGATGAGATCGGGAACCGGATCGCAGAGACTGACATCAGGGCGGGAGAGATCGAGGGGTTGCACCGGGAATGGCACACCAATGGCAAACCCTCGTTGGAAGTGACCATGGCCCGCGGCAAGGCCCACGGATTGGCCCGGAAATGGGGCCTTCAAGGCCAACTTGCCGGCCAATGGGTGATGAGCAACGGAGCGGTCGTTCAGGCCATCACGAATGCGACGGAACTCGGCGCGTTGACTCAGAAGGGAGGCCGGCCGTGATTTGCCGAACAACGTTGCGAAACTGCGGCATCGCGGTCATTCGCTGGCTCACGGTCCTGTGCTTGGTTTCAGGCAACTCGGAGTTGGCTTGGGGTCAGTCTGTTACCCAACTTCTGGAGAATCCCAGTTTCAATGGGATGGTTAATGCAACCGATCCTTCGGGCTGGATCTCGTCGCAAGGGTTTGTGCCGCTTGTCGGGTGCTGCCAAGGTGACGACTACCGCCCGTCCGTGACGGGCGGTAATCTCTATTTTGGACACTTCGATTCAGTTACGGTTTCGCAGGAGGTTTCGGTTTCACAACTGGTGTCGCAAATCACGGATTTCACCCTCAGTTTTGAAGTCCAGAAGAACCAGATGAACGGAGAATATTGGGTTCTCGCCGAGTTTTTGGACGTCGAGGGAGTCGTTTTGACGGCCTTGCGCTATCCGGACCAAGGTGTCGACCTAGCACCCGTCAGTTGGACTCCTAGAACCCTCAGGCTTGCTCGCACGATTTTTTCTGATTTCGCTTCGATTCAAAAGGTTCGCATTTCCGTGTTTGGTCGGCAGGAACCGTATTACTGGTACGGTCACTACGGTCCCATGTTTTCTTACGTCAGTCTGTATGACGGGTTGAAATCGACCCTTTCCGATATCGACGTTTTTGGGTTCGAAGACACCCCGCTGACGTTTTCATCCGCGAACTTTTCCTCCCGGTTTACAGATCCCGTAGATCCTGCGCTTTCGAGCATTCAGATTGTCACCTTGCCAACGAGTGGCGTGTTGAGCTTGAACGGCGAACCGGTGATTGAGGGTCTAGTCATTCCAACAACGGATTTGGGTTCGTTGACCTATACCCCGGTCGCCGATGAAAACGGACCCAAGACCTTCACTGTGATTGGTTCCAACGGAATTCGCTCCTCAGTTGCTGCGACCGTAACGATCAACTTGGCTCCGGTGAATGACGCGCCGCTGTTGAGCGCTTCCCAAGGCCCGACGGAAGCCGTTGAGCAATTAGCGGTGGTAGTCGATGGCGAGATCACCGTTTCAGATGCGGATAATTCGGCCTTGTCTTCAGCGACGGTGGCGGTCAACGGCGGTTACCAGTTAGGTGAGGATGTGCTGGGGTATGTCGAAGATCCTAACACCCGCGGGAATATCTCGGGTGTTTTCAATGTGTCTACCGGAGTGCTGACGCTGACGTCTGATGGAGCGTCGGCGACCTTGGCGCAGTGGCAGGAAGCCTTGAGGTCGGTGACTTACCGGAACACTTCGGATACCCCGAACACCTCGGATCGGACGGTGACATGGATGGTGAACGATGGGTTGTTGAATAGTGCGGCTGTGACGAAGGCGTTGTCGGTGATCTCAGTGAACGACGCGCCAACGATCACTCTCGGGTTTTCCGCAGCGGGCGGCACAAAAACTACCGCTGGCGGATTCACCGTCCATACGTTCACCGGTCCCTTCGACACCTTCACGCCGGCAGGGTCCGGAGTGGTGGAAGTGCTGGTCGTCGGTGGTGGCGGTGGTGGCAGTGGTTCATACGCTGGCGGCGGCGGCGGCGGCGGCGGGGTTCTCTCCAGTACGACCTATGCTGTGAATGCTGGAGAGGCGATTTCGGTTTTGGTGGGTGGTGGTGGGGCTGGTGGCATTTTTGGGGTCCGAGGTCAAAACG
>Ga0315905_10004701_pt1 | contig 13956 bp, 13 predicted proteins | sample LakEriMetagenome_5_FD_203522 | JGI IMG/M metagenome (GOLD analysis project Ga0315905, IMG submission 203522) | Freshwater fungal communities from buoy surface, Lake Erie, Ohio, United States - Buoy 4 MA121 | ecosystem: Environmental > Aquatic > Freshwater > Lake | place: USA: Lake Erie, Ohio... | reverse complement strand
CTGGCACGCCGCTCTTCGGTGCTGGCACGCCGCTCTTCGGTGCTGGCACGCCGCTCTTCGGTGCTGGCACGCCGCTCTTCGGTGCCGGCACGCCGCTTCTCCGTGCCGGCACGCAGCTCCTCGGTGCTGGCACACAGCCCGTGTGTGCTAGCACACAAAGCCTGTGTGGGGCCGCAAAGGCCGTTTGTCGGGTGCCGAAGGCTCAAAGTTAGCCACTTTGGCACATTTGGGTGGGTTTCCGGGCATATCCGGCAGGGTTCGGGGTCGGCCCCAGCATGGAAATAGCAGGGGAAGCCAAGCCTCTTCGGTAACTCGGGACGGGTCAGGCTTGCGCCCTGGCTCAATTCTTGCTTATAATTTCCATAATCAGTCATTCTCTCTGATGAAGCTCATTGCCCCCGATCCCGAAGTCCGCATCCGCCTGCCCTACGAGTACACCGCCAAGGCGTTGCTCACCGACACGGAAAAGCGTTTCTACGACTGCCTTGCCCAGATCACCGACGCCCGCTGCCGCATTCAGGTGAAACCGCGTCTGGCGGATGTGTTTCAGCACGAAAAGACCAACGGTGCCTTCCAGATGATCAGCCAGAAGCATGTCGATTTCTTGATCTGCCGAAATGACGACTGGATGCCCATGCTCGGCATCGAGCTGGATGACGACAGCCACCAACGCGCGGACCGCAAAGACCGCGACATGTTCGTGAACAACCTCTTCGCCTCCACCGGCGTCCCCCTCCTGCGCCTCCCCGTGCGCGAGCTCGACGACCTCGAAAAACTCGTCTCGGAGCTCACCCGCGCCTGGCACCGCCGCTGGAAGACGTTGGAGATGGAGTCCAGCCAGTAAGAGCGCCTTGGGGGACGACGGCTGGGCGGCGCTAGGTGCGGTCGGGAATCAGATCGTGAATCAAGGCTCTTTCGACTGCCGCAACTACGGCTTTGGCAAGCTGAGCGGACTGTTCTACGCATTCGAATGTTTTGAGGTGCAGGTGGGGAGCAACGGGTCAGGCGGCACACTGTGCTCGGTGCGGAAGCCCCCCAAAAAGATCGCGGCCTGAGGCGAGGCATTAGCTTCCTGCTCAGCTCAGTTGAAGCGTTGCGTGTGTTGGGCCATGAAGGGAGGCATGTTTGAGCCTGAATTGCCATCGCTGTTTGCTGCCTCGCCTCGCCGTTGGGCGCTGGTGGGTGATGGCAAGGCCGAGGCTTTGAGCCATGGAGATCGAGAGACTGGGAGACCGGGAGAGGCGGCGGCGGCGGGGCTGGAGCTGTTTCAGGGGGCGGCGGCGGACGATGGTTATGCACGCTGGAAGGCGGAGGCGGCCCAGGCACGGGCGGTGGAGGCTGAGGCGCGTCGCGCGGCGGAACTGCCGACGCAGGGCGATGGTGCGGGCTATGCGGCGTGGAAATCCGCAGCCGAGGCGGCCAAGCGGGCGTTTGAGCAGCGCTGGGGCGTGCCGCTGGGCAAGCCGGTGCGGGTGCAACTGCGCGGCGAGGCCCGGGAGCGTGAGGGCTGCTTGTTCGTGGCCGGGGAGGCGGCGGAGCGAGGCAAGCCGCTGCGTCTGCGTCTGGGCAGCGAGGTGTTTGAGGCCAGCCGCATCGAGAGCGTGGTGCGGGTGGAGGGAGACTGAGCCGGAGACTGGGAGACTGGGGGACTGGGGGCAATCGAAGTTGAGATTCAAAGCCGATCTGCTGCCCTCATTCTACGGCCATCAAAAATGGGATGCCGGCGGCGCGGACTTCGATGAACTCTGCGCGTGCAGCAGCGACCAGCTTTTCAAACGTAAGACGACGGTCAAAGGCTCACGTTCCGCCGTGGCGCCGATCAAACCAGAGAAGCCGAGGCTTTGAGGGAAGGTTAACGTCTGGGTCAAGAGAGGGTCAAGAAGGTCAAGGTGGTGGGAAGAGGCTTGCAAGACGAGGCGGTTCTCGGCTTACATCGTCGCATGAAGCCGATTTTCCTGTCCCTGCTCGCCACCTCTTCGTTTTTCGCCGCTGATGTCGCTTCGGTGACGAAGCAGGAGCTGCCGTCGCTCGTGGCGCTTTATCAGGATCTGCACGCGAACCCGGAGCTCTCGCTGCATGAGGTGGAGACAGCGGCCCGCATCGCCCAAGAGCTGCGGGAGGCTGGATTGGAGGTCACGGAGAAGGTCGGTGGCAACGGGCTCGTCGGTGTGCTCAGGAATGGCGAGGGGCCGGTGATCCTGGTGCGCACGGATTTGGACGGGCTGCCGGTGAAGGAGCAAACCGGCGCGCCGTATGCGAGCACGAAGATCGTGAAGGATGATTTGGGGCGTGAGGTGAACGTGATGCATGCCTGTGGGCATGACATCCACATGGCGAGCTTCATCGGCACGGCGCGGGCTTTGAGCCAATTGCGGGATCAGTGGAAGGGCACGGTGGTGATGATCGGCCAGCATGCGGAGGAGCGCGTGCTCGGGGCGCGGTTGATGCTGCGAGCAGGGTTGTTTTCCAAATTCCCGAAGCCGGACAAGGCCATCGCGCTGCATTGCGCCTCCGACATGGCGCATGGACAGATCGGCATCGTCGAAGGTTACGCGCTGGCGAACGTGGACAGCGTGGAGATCATCGTCAAAGGCGTCGGCGGGCATGGCTCCATGCCGCATCTGACGAAAGACCCCATCGTGCTCGCGTCACACATCGTGCTGGCCTTGCAGACCATCGTGAGCCGTGAGGTGCGGCCCGGTGATCCGGCGGTGGTGACGGTGGGTAGCATCCACGGTGGCACGAAGAGCAACATCATCTCCGACGAGGTGCGCCTCCAGCTCACGCTGCGCAGCTATCAGACGGACACGCGCAAGAAGCTCATCGAATCCATCCAACGCATCGTCAAAGCCCAGGCCGAATCCGCCAACATGCCCGCCGACAAGATGCCCGAAGTCATCGTCTCCGACGATCAAGCGCCGGCGCTCTACAATCAGCCTGCCTTGTGCGCTGAAGTGCGCGGCTTGGTCAGCTCCGCCATCGGTCCTGACAACGTCCTGACCCGCGAACCGGTGATGGGTGCCGAAGACTTCGCCGAATACGGCCTCACCAAGGAAAAAGTGCCGCTCTGCATGTTCTGGCTCGGCACGCAGCCGCCGCAGGTCGTCGCCGAGGCCAAGGCGAAAGGCACCACGCTGCCCTCACTGCATTCCCCTTTCTTCAAGCCGGTTCCCGAGCCCAGCATTGAAACGGGCGTGAAGGCGATGACTTCAGCGGTGATCGGATTGATGAAGTGATCGGTCTTCCAGGTCTCAGCCTGCGGCCTTTGAGTCCGGTGGTCGTCAGTGCTTCGCCATCCAATCCACCAACTGCCTGCGCTGCACAGGCAGTTTGCGGTGAAAGCTGTCTTCAATGGCGGCAGCGGCCATGCCGGTCTCTCCTTCGGGGATGATGCCAAGCATTTCGGCCAGGCGCTGCTCGAAGCGCGTGATCAGCGCCGGCACGGGGTCTTTCGCGGCGAGGTAATCGAGCGCTTTGACGAGCAGTTCATGGATCTCGGGAATCGGTGAGCCGGTTTCGGCGACGAGGTGGATCAATTTGACGAGATAGGTGGAGGCGAGCACGCGCCCATAGCTCGCACGCAGGCCGAGCCGTGGATTCGTCCAGCGTGCCTCGGCCAGCGTGTGCAGGTCGCCGGATTTGCTGCGCACGAAGCGTAGTTCGGCGGAAATAAACAGGTCCAGCACGCCATTGAGGGGCGATTTGGGCCGCAGCGCGCCCTTCGCCATCGTTCGGAAGAGTCCGAGCTCTGGCGAGCACCACTGCACGATGAGACTCGCCTCCGCATAACGCGTGCGCCCAATGAGGATGGCCTCGGTTTTTTCCATGATGACAAAGGCGTTGAACTCACGCGCCCGGCGGCTATCTACGCTGCATGGAAAAGACCAGCAAGACCATCCTCACCGACCTCCAAGCTCTCGACACCACCGCCCTCAAAGCAAGGTTGGGGGAGCTCCGGAGGTATCTTTGACGTCCCGAAATTAAAAGACGAGCTGGCAATGCTGGAGGACCGCATGGGTGCCCCCGGCTTTTGGGATGACGCAAACGCGGCGCGGAAGACGATCGACCGCACGAATGTCATCAAAAAGAAAATCGGACCTCTCCAGGAGCTGGAGTCGCGTGCGGGTGATTTTGATGGCCTGATCGACCTCGCCAAAGAAGCGGGCGACATGGACACTTGGCATGAAGTCGATCAGGAGCACACGAAGCTCGAAAACGACGTGAGCGCCTTTGAACTCAGCCAGCTCCTCAGCGGACCGTTTGACCGTGGCAATGCCTTCATCACCATCCACTCCGGTGCCGGTGGCACGGAGGCCTGTGACTGGGCGGACATGCTGATGCGCATGTATCAGCGCTGGTGCCAGCGCCGTGGCTACAAGGTCGAGCTCATCGACCACGAATCGGGGGACGACGTCGGCACCCGCTCCGCCACACTCGAAATCATCGGCGAAAACGCCTTCGGCTTCCTGCAAGCCGAGCGCGGCGTGCATCGCCTCGTACGCATTTCACCCTTCGACGCGGCGAAGAAGCGCCACACGTCCTTCGCTTCGATTGACGTCACGCCGGACTCTGAGGAGGAGATCGACATTGTCGTGCGGGATGAAGACCTGCGCGTGGATACTTACCGCGCTGGCGGCAAAGGCGGCCAGAACGTGAACAAGGTCGAAACCGCCGTGCGCCTCACGCACATCCCCAGCGGCGTCATCGTGGCCTGCCAGATCGAGCGCAGCCAGCCAAAGAACCGCGCCAAAGCCATGGCGATGCTGAAGGCGAAGCTCTTCCAGATCGAAGAAGACAAGCGGCAGGCCGAGATCGACCGCCAGTATGGCGAGAAGAGCGACATTGGCTGGGGCAGTCAGATTCGCAGCTACGTCTTCCAGCCCTACCAGATGGTCAAAGACCACCGCACCGGTGAAAAGACCAGCAGCGTCCAGGGCGTGATGGACGGCGACCTCGACGCCTTCATGGAAGCCAAGCTGCGCGGCCGGAAGGCGGGTGACAATGACAAGGATGAGGATCTGTAGGAGCCGTTGACGGTTGATTACAATTGTTGACGGTGGTTGACCGTGGTTTGCCGTCCTGAAACAACTGTAAACCATCGTCAACCACCGCAAACAACTGTAAACTTCTTCGCATGAAGCCCGTCTTCGAGAAAGTGCCCAAGCGTCAGTGGGAGTCCTTCCACTGCGAGGTGGTGCGCGGGCCGGACTATGGGACGCGTTGGCATTTCCACCCTGAGTATCAGCTCACGCTGGCGATTGAGAGCAGCGGACACCGCGTGGTGGGGGACAACATCGGTGCGCTGACGAACGGTGACATCGTGCTGCTCGGCGCCAATCTGCCGCATGTTTGGCATCAGGACACCGGCGGCAAGCCGCGGCAGGTGCATGCGATCATCGTGCGCTTTGACGACACCTTCCTCGGGCGCGATTTCTTCTCCCTGCCGGAGGTGGAGCCGGTCAGAAGGCTGCTGCAGCGCGCCGCTCGTGGTTTGGCCGTGCGCGGGGCCACCCGCACTGCGGTGACGGAGCACATGAAACGCCTCGCTCAGAAAGACGGCCTCGCCCGTGTGATCGAGCTGCTGGCCATCCTGGACACGCTGGCGAATTCGGATGAGCTGAAGACGCTCGCCAGTGCCAGCTATGAGCCGAAGCTCGAATCTGCCGACCAGGGCCGCATGGAGCGCGTGGTGGATTTCATTCACACGCATCTGACCGAGGAGATCGACCGTGAGCGTCTGGCCAAGCTGGCGCACCTCAGCCTGGGGGCTTTCAGCCGCTTTTTCCATTCACGCACAGGCAAAACGGTGCCGGAATATGTGAACGAGGTGCGCATCGGCCGTGCCTGCCGCATGCTGGGCGAGGACGCAGGCAACATCACCGACATCGCCATGGACTGCGGCTACCGCAACCTAGCGAACTTCAACCGCCGCTTTCGCGAGGTCATGGGCACCACGCCCAGCGCCTACCGGCAGAAGTTCCGCGGCGTGGCGGGGTAGAAGCGCAGGCTTGCGTGCTGCTTTTTCCAGTGAGATAGCAGAGACATGAGTCAGATGCTAGAACCCGACCTCTCCGTGGTGGAACTCCGCTCCTATTTCGTGCGGAAACGCAACGCGCTGCTGGTGCGCGGACGCTTCAGCCCACTATACCTCGATTATTACCTGCACCTGATGCAGCACGGCATCCAGCATGCCGAATCCCTGGATCAGATGCTGAAAGATGCGCTCGCAGCCCTTGCCCTGCATCTGTGCTCGCGACCGCAGGACGAGATCTGCGCATGGACGATCCATGTGAAGGAACCGCAGCGGGCGAATGTCTTCGTCACCGGCAGCACCCGTCCTGGGCGCGTGACCGGCCGCGTCTTTACCGAGGAAGTGCGCCAGGAGGGCGAGGCCATGTTCATCGCGCAAACCACACGCCCGGACCATCAGCCGCGGCAGAGCATGATCGAGTTCTATGGCGATGACATGCTCAAGGCCGTGGAAACTTTTTACACCACCAGCGAGCAGCGTCTGACGCGTTTCTTCCGGCTGGAGGACGAGGAGTTTGTGCAAATCTCTGCGGAACCGGATTGCGATGAGGTCTGGCTCTCTGAGTTGGCGCTGGAAAATGTGCTCGAACTCGAAACCACCGAGCATCTCACCCTGCTAGAGACTCGCGGCTACCTGTTTGACTGCGGCTGCTCGGTGGAGCGGCTCATGCCCATCATCACGCGCCTGCCGCAGGATGACGTGGATCACATTTTTGCCGATGGCATCGCGCAGATCACCTGCCCGCGCTGCGGATCGGTCTATCGCACGCCGAAGGAGAGTTTCGAGCAGTGGCAGCAGAAGCAATCGTAGCGCAAGCGTCTCGCTTGCACTGCTTTCCGCATGAAACTTGCCCTCATTCGTCGTCAGTTCTCCGCCACCGGTGGTGCGGAGCTGTATGTGCAGCGTTTGCTGACCGCGCTCGTTTCCGCCGGCCATGAGACGCACCTGTTTGCCGAACAATGGCAGGGGCAGGCCGCTGGGGTGCAGTTTCACACCATCAAGGTCGATGCCTCACGCGCCGAACGGCCGCTGCGCTTCGCGGCAGGCGTGAACGCCGCTTTGCAGCAGGAAAAGTTCGACTGCGTCTTCAGTCTGGAGCGCACGCTGAAGCAGGATGTCTATCGTGCTGGCGATGGCTTGCACCGCGTCTGGCTGGAGCGCCGCAAACAGTTCGCGCCATGGTGGAAACGCCCGCTCATCGGGCTGGGAGCCTTTCATCGCAACATGCGGGCGCTCGAAGCACGCACGTTTGACCCGGCGCACACGAAACACATCATCGTGAACTCGGACATGGTGCGGGGCGAGATCGCGCGGCATTTCCCCGCCTTTCCGCAGGAGCGCATTCATCTCATCCGCAATGGGGTCGAGGTCCGGCGCTTTCAAAACGCGGATCGCGCTGCCTCACGGCGGCGTTTTGGCCTGGCGGACGACGATTCCGTGCTCGTTTTCGTCGGCTCTGGCTGGGAGCGCAAAGGGCTGCCCTGGTTGCTGAAATTCATGGCTGGGCAAAGCAACGACCCGAAGCTGAAACTGCTCGTCGTCACGCGGGACCGCCTGCGTGGCAAGCTGCCGCCGAACGTCATCCTCACCGGGCCGCTAGAAGACGTTGAAACAGCCTACGCGGCGGCTGACGTGCTCACGTTTCTGCCGATTTACGAGCCCTGCTCGAATGTGGTGAGCGAGGCACTCGCTACCGGCATCCCCGTCATCACCACCCGCTTCAACGGTGCGTCTGAATTGATCGAGACTGGGGTCAACGGCCACGTCCTCGACGATCCGCGTGACATCGCTGAGCTAGGCCAGCGGCTGAGCCACTGGCGCGCACGTGGCCCAGCCGGTGCCGTGAAAACAAGGCGGCCCCTGGACTTGGAGCTCAATGTGCAGCTCACTTTGCAGGTGCTGGAGCAGGCCGCCAAACAGCCTGAGCTACCATGAACGCGGATGATTTTCCAGCTGCCGCCTCGCGTCTTTGCACCGCGTGCGGGATGTGCTGTGACGGGACGATGTTTCAGATCGTGAAGCTGCAGCCGGGGGATAGCGCGGCGGAGCTTGGGCGGCTGGGACTGAAGATCCGCAGTCGTGGCGGAGCCTTTCACATGGAGCAGCCCTGCGCGGCACTGAAGGAGCTGAGATGCACGGTTTATGACAAGCGGCCGACTCGCTGCCGACTGTTTCACTGCCAGCAGCTTCGATTGCTGGAAACGAATGAAACGACTGAGACCGCAGCGATGAGCCAGATCCTCAAAACCCGTGCGCAGGTCGCTCAGGTGCGTGATTTGATCGAGCAAAACGGGCTGCGGGAAGACGGCCAGGCACTGCAGGACCGCTTCGAACGTGTGATGAGCACGCCGGTGGATGCTACACTGGAGCCGGAGCTGGCCGAGGCGCGAGAGGCATTGGACCAGGCCATGCGCCAACTGCGTCTGGTCATCAACCGCGAGTTCCGCCCGCCGCCGTTGTCGAAATGACCCAGAAGGCGAGGCAGCGGGAATTCATCATTCTGCATTCGTCTTTCTGCCTTTCTTCTGCCATGCTGGCGGATGGAACAGAAATTATTGAAGCTGCTCGGCAGTGAGGACTATGTGCCCTCGAATGTGCCGGAGCTGCTTTTACAACTGGGCATGAAGCCCAATCAACAGCAGGTGCTGCAAAGCCTGCTCAAAAGCCTGGAGAAACAGGGAAAAATCGTCCGCACGAAGGGCAATCGCTACATCGTAGCGAAGGAGGCGGACTTGGTGCCGGGGGTGATTCAGATCACGCGTGGGGGTCGTGGTTTTGTGCAGCCGGACGAGGCGGGCATCACCGAGATCAGCATCTCGGACCGAGACACCGGCACCGCGATGCATGGCGACCGCGTGCTGGTGCGTCTGGATGTGAAGCCGGGGCAGCAGGACAAGAGCGGCAGTGTGGTGCGCGTGCTGGAACGCAAGCGCACGCAGTTTGTCGGCACCTTGCAGCGCTCGAAGCAGCTCCTGCACGTCACGCCAGATGATCCGCGCCTTCCTGGGGCGATTTATGTGCCTGAACCCCGCGACGTGGGCCGCAAGCCGAACGTGGGAGACAAGGTGGTCGTGGAAATCACCCAGTGGGAGTCCAAGCAGACCGCGCCGGAGGGTGAGATCATCGAAGTGCTCGGCCCGCCGGATGAGGAAGGCGTCGATATGCTCTCCGTGCTGCGGCATTACGACCTGCCGCTGCATTTTCCAAAGAACGTGCTGCATGAGGCGCAGACGATCGCCAAATCGCGGCCTGACAACCAGCCAAGCGCTGAGGAGTGCAAAGGCCGTGTCGATTGCCGCCCGCACAACGTCATCACCATCGATCCTGATGATGCGAAGGACTTTGATGACGCGATCTGCATTCAAAAGCAGGGCGATCAGTGGCGGCTGTGGGTTCACATCGCCGATGTGTCGCATTATGTGCTGCCGGGCAGCGCCTTGGATGTCGAGGCTCGGAAGCGCGGCAACTCGACCTACCTCGTGGATCGTGTGATCCCGATGCTGCCGGAGGCGCTCAGCAATGAACTGTGCTCGCTGAAGCCGAACGTGGATCGTTTGACGAAGTGCGTGGAGTTCGTGCTGGCGAAGGATGGCAGCGTTGTTAGCTCGAAATTTTACGCCGCCGTGATCTGCTCAAAGCGCCGCTTCACCTACAAAGAGGCGTTTGCCGTGATCCAGGCACCGCCGGGCAATGAAACCGAGCAGATGCTTCATGACGCGCATGCTGTGGCGCAGAAAATTCGCCATCTGCGCTTCAAGAATGGCTCGCTCGATCTCGACTTCCCGGAGAACAAAATCCGGCTCGACGAACACGGCAAGGTGCTGCGCATCGAGCGCATCGAGAACGATGTCTCGCACCAATTGATCGAGGAATACATGCTGCTGGCCAACGAAGCCGTCGCAGGACGTTTGATGGGCCTGAACCGGCCTTCCGTGTATCGCGTTCACGAGTCGCCAAAGGAAAAGCGGCTCAATGATTATCGTGAGGACGTGCTCAGCCATCGCGTGCCGTGCGGGAACCTCACGCATCGTCCCGAGGTGCAGAAACTGCTCAGCAAGCTCGGCACGTTGCCGATTGGCCCCGCGTTGAAAATCGGCTTCCTGCGCTCGCTCATGCGTGCGCGTTATGCTGTGGAGCCGCTTGGGCATTACGGCCTCGCGAAGACGAAGTACACGCACTTCACCTCGCCGATCCGCCGCTACGCCGATCTCGTCGTGCATCGCTCGTTGTTCGACAAAGTCGAGTTGCAGGTGGGCATCGCGAAGCAGATTGCCGATCACATCAGCACCACAGAGAAGAATTCTTCCGATGCCGAACGCGACAGCAAGGAGGTGAAGCTCTACGCCTACCTCAAGGCGCAGATCGCCTCGAAAAAGCCGCAACCCTATGCCGCGCTCGTCACCGATGTGAGGAACTTTGGCTTCTTCGTCGATGTGCAGGACCTCGGTCTCAGTGGCGTCGTGCCACTTTCGGCCATTCCCGATGACTTCTTCATCTTCGATCCCGCCACGCGTCAACTCACGGGGCGTCACACGCGCCGCGTGATCCGTCTCGGCGACAACCTCGTCGTGCAGGTTTATAAGGTGGACAGCCTGAAAAAGCAGGTGGATTTCATGCTCGTGCCCTCACGCGAGAGAGCGACGCGCCAGGATCGTTCCGAGAGCCAGGAACGTCGGGGGCCGCCTGATCGTGAACCCCGCCAGACAGCTTCTCCTCGCAAACCCGGCCACGGCCACAAACGCACCCAGAAGCGGCGAAAGTAGCCAAGCCAAATTTTGGCGCTGGGCAGGGTAGCCCCGAGGCGGGCACTCTCCGACGTGAGAGTCGCAGGCGGGTAAGCCGTATGTCCAGATTGGAGGGAGTGGGAGGAGTGATCAACGCGCCATTCCTGACAGGCTCCTTGATCCTGCGGCGCAGGCTGTTACTGTCCGGCCGTTCGTTCTTTGAAATTTCCGCCGCCTTACGCGGTGTTTTAACTTCCTGCGGTGTTCGTTTTCGAGCTTTGTGGCCCGGCCCGATTCATCAACTGCGGGGGCTACGCGCTGAAGTGACATGTCATGCCTTCACTGGAAGACAGAGCTTCATCACGCGGGTTCCCACCTGGTCTCATGGGATACGTGAGCCCTTTGTATTCGAACGGCACAGGCGGGTTTGAAAGCGTCCCGGCTCCGCCCGGGGCGCTTTCTCTTTTTCAGGAGTAGATGCGACTGGGGGGCGAATCTGAAGGCTTCGATGGCCAATCGAAGCTAGGCTTTTGGCTTCGCGGTTAGCGGCAGCGGCGTGGGGTCTTTATCACCAATCTTGTTCGCAGGACGGATGATCACGCCGACGGGCATGGCGGCTTTTTCCATGTTCAAAAGCTGGCTGACCGTGACGAATTGATAACCCTTGGCCAGAAGCTGGTCGAACATCGAGGGCATGGCCGTGATGGTGGGCGGGTGAATGTCATGCGAGAGCATGATCGCTCCCGGATGCGCACCATTGACGAGACGGCTGGTCACGGCGGCCACGCCGGGGCGCCGCCAGTCCTGCGGATCGACGGACCACATGATGGTGGAGTAGCCGAACTCGGAGAACATGAGGTCTTTGATGCGGGTGTTGATCGCACCGTAAGGCGGGCGCATCAGGTGCGGGCGCACACCGGCCACTTCATAGACGGCGTCCTCGGATTTCTTCAGCTCGTTGCGGATCTGCTCGTCGGAGCGGCTGGTGAGGCTGCAATGCGTCCAGGTGTGATTGCCGATCTCATGGCCTTCCGCAATGATGCGGCGCACGATGGCGGGGTAAGTCTTCACCAGATTGCCGATGAGGAAGAAGGTGCATTTGATGTTTCGCTCCTTGAGGATGTCGAGCAGCTTCGGAGTCAGGCTTGGGTGCGGGCCGTCGTCAAAGGTCATCGCCAGTGTCTTCTGCGTGATTTTGACGGATGAATACGAGGTGCGGGCACCTGCCGGCGGCACCACAGGCATGGAGGACGGGTTGTTCAGCCGCTTGACCAACGGATTTTCCACCTCTTCGGCAGGAAGAGCTTTGAGCGCCTGCTGCACGGCAAGTTTGTCCGGCTTTGCGGCTTTTTGAGTTGTACAGCCTGTTTCGGCTGCCAACATGATGCCTAACCAAATGCTGAGGTACATGCGCAGGGGGGTCACAAGAGGAGAAGTTTAAAGGGTGATATTCACTCGCGAAAGCTGGAACTTTTCAAAAGCAAAGAATCGCCAGAAGTTACCGCCGCCCAGGCAATCTGCGGATCAAGAAAGCGCCATGCTCCCGATTTTAAATCATCTGGCAGACAAAAGGGGCCGATGCTCTCGCGGTGCAGGCCCGTCACCCGGTTGTTCACGCGGTGAAACATGCGCTTCACCTGATGGTAGCGGCCTTCATGCAGTGTCAGTCGGGCGCGGCGCTCGTCCAGAATGACGAGTTCGGCGGGCAGTGTGGTGATGTCCTCCGTGTGGAAGTAAAAACCTCGTGCAAACTCGGCCACGGCCTCCATGGCGATGGGTTCGGCGGTTTCGACGAGATAAACCTTCGGCACCTTGTGCTCCGCAGCCATGATTCGTTTCGACCAGCGGCCGTCGTTGGTCAGCAGCACCAGCCCGGAGGTGCTGCGATCCAGCCGTCCAGCGATGTGCAGGGTGTGTTTGTCCGGGGCGTCGATCAAGTCGATCACCGTGGGGTGTTGATCATCCTTCGTGGCGCTGAGAATGCCCACAGGTTTGTGCAGCATCAGGTATAGCGCCCGTTCCGGTGACTGGATCACCTCCGCATCCACTTCCACCCGCATGAAACGATCCACCGGATGATGCCCGTCCGTCACGACTAGGGCATCCACGCGCACCCGCCCTGCGGCGATGGCCCGATGGGCGGCCTGTCGGCCCAGTGATTGATGGGAGGCGACAAGACGGTCGAGTTTCATGTCATCTCACCTGCGCTGTCAGGGTCAAATCTCTCCGAAGTGCTTTTCGCGGACCTCGACGATGGCATCGAGCATTTGGTCGGCTTCGATGCGGGTTTTGGCATCAAGGCTGGAGGCGCTGCGGTTGTAGCGGCGGAAGAGGATCTTCAATTGCGCCCGGATTTCGTCCTTGGGCATCTTGGCAGGGATGCCGCAGCGCTCCTCGGCGCTCTTGGGTGGCCCGGCCTGCACGGCGGGCAGGCCCTTGTTGACCTTGTCCAGCAACGTGCCGCCTGCTTTAGAGGCGGCCTGGGCTTTGGCTTCGGCGGTCTTGCCACCGCCGAGGGATTTGGAGAGGGACTTGAGAATTTTAAACATGGCGTGGTTCCTTGGCGGGCTGGCGGGTTACTCGATGCGCATGGTGCGGAGGTGCGCGCTGCGGCGTTTCAATTCCTCGTCGGAAAGCACTCCTGCGCCCTTGTAGCTCACGGCGACTTCCGTGCTGCGGCCGGACTGCTTATCGACCACCAGGGCGCGAACGCGCTGGTTTTCATCATAACTGAAGGTCACGGCGATCTCGCAGCCCTTCGGGCGGTTCGGCGGTACTTCGAGCGTGATGCGGCCGATGACGTCGATGAATTTCGCGTCCTCGTCCTCGCCTTGGGTGATATCCACTTCGATGACGCGCTCGTTGTCCTCGGAGGTCTGATAGACCTGCGTGCGGGAGCAGGGGATCGGGGTGTTTTTCGGGATGACGATGGAGTTCATGAGCTTCTCCTGCTTTGTCTTCGCGTTATACACCATCGCCAGTGTGCCGTAGCTGGCGTTGCAGACTTCCTGGATTTTGGCGGACTTTTTCGCGAACAAGGCCGCGCCCAGCGCCACGCACTCGTCCACGTTGCCGCAGGACTTCGGCGTCTTGCCAAACATCTTCTCCAAAATCGTCTTCACCTTCGGAATGCGCGTGGAGCCGCCCACCAGCACGACGTGGTCGATGTCGGCGGGTTTCAGCTTCGCGGAATCCAGCGCC
>Ga0315905_10004699_pt1 | contig 13956 bp, 6 predicted proteins | sample LakEriMetagenome_5_FD_203522 | JGI IMG/M metagenome (GOLD analysis project Ga0315905, IMG submission 203522) | Freshwater fungal communities from buoy surface, Lake Erie, Ohio, United States - Buoy 4 MA121 | ecosystem: Environmental > Aquatic > Freshwater > Lake | place: USA: Lake Erie, Ohio... | reverse complement strand
CTTCGCGGTCGCCGCGGCGCCCCCGCCCCCGCGGCCGTCCGCCCCCGCCGCCCCCCCGCCGCCTCCTCCCTCCCCGCCCCCCGCCCGCTTCTTCTGCGCCGTCGTCGTCGCACCCTTGTCGGCCTTCCTCGCCCCCTCGCCGCCACCGCCGCCGCCGCCGCGCCCGCCGCCCCCCACGGCGATCCCGGCCTTGCGCGCCGCCTTGGCCACGTCGCGCTCGAGGTGCCGAAGCGCGTGCGCGGCCGCCGCCCGCGCCGCCGCCGCAAACGCCTCGGGCGCGCGGCTGAGCTCCTCGGCCTCGGCCGCCACGCGCGGGTCGGCGCCCGTGGCCGCGGCCTTGGCGCGCGCCAGGAGCTCGGCCGTGCCCTGCGGCAGCTCCAGGCGCCCGAGCTTGTCCGCCTCGGCGTCCTCGTCCCCCAAGAGGGCGCGCTGCGGCTCGCGCACGCGGTCGCGCAGCGCGCCCTTGAACTCGCGCGAGCCCGCGCCGACGGCGGCCTCGAACGCGGCGCGGTGGGACGCGGCGAGCTCGGCGATGCGCGCGCGCATCTCCTCCGTCTCGCGCAGGGCGGGCTGCTGCTGCTGGTGCTGGTGCTGCCGCGTTTGCGACGACGGGGGCGGCGCCTCGTCGTCGCGGTCGTCGTCGAGAGGCGGCGGCTGGTGGTGCTGGAGGCGGCCGCCGACGCGCGCCGCCGCCGCCCCCCCGTAGCCCAGCGGGGGGCTCGGGTCCACGGGCGTCTTGGACAGCCGCTTGCCCGCGCTCCCGCCGCGGCCGAGCTTGCCCGTCGAGGGTCCGCCCGTGGACAGGAGCGGCGGCGCGGGCACGGGCGTCGGGCGGCGCTGCCCGTGCATCATGGCGGTCGCCTTGGCCGCGGCGCCGCGGCCGCGCGCGTCCAGCGGGGGCGGGCGCGACGGCAGCTCAGCGCCACCGCCCTCGCGGAGGCGGGCCATCACCTCGGGCGGCGTCGTGCCGCGCAGCGCGTCGAAAAAGTTGGGGAAGCCGCCCGGGGTGGTCGAAGGGCGGGGGAAGGGCTGCTTGTGCGCGCCGCCGCCGCTGGGGCCGCCGCTGGGGCCGGCGTCGCTCTTGCGGCCGCCGCCCGGCGGCTGGCCCTTGGCGGCGGCGGCGCGCTTGGCGGTCGCGGGCGGGGCGGACGGGTCGGCCGTCATCGTGGCGATGGTGTCGAGCGACGAGAGCGAGCGAGGGGGACAAAGGGGCGCGTGAAAAAAAAAAGGATGGGGAGCAGTGTCTCTTGTTGTTGTTGTTGTGCTTTGTGGCAAGGTAGTGTTTTTGAAATGGCACGCGCGCGCGCGTGCGTTGTGGGGAGGAGCGGGGCGTGGTCCGTGTGAGAGGCGAGGAGACGAGGTCGTGTGGATTGCTGTCGAGTTGCGTGTCTTGGCGAGCGCGCAAGGAGGTTGCAGCAGCAGCAGAAGAAGAAGGAGAGGCAAACGAATTCGCACCGCGCGTCGGCCCGCAGGTCGCCAACAACGCAGAGAGAGAGAGAGAGAGATCAAATCGTCACCGTCTTGAGCGCGGCGGCCGCAGCGGCGACGGCAGCACCGGCCGGCGGCGCCGCCTGCTGCGCCCCGCAGCAGCTCTTGAACTTCTGCTTGGAGCCGCAAGGGCAGGCCTTGTTGCGGGACGGCGGCTTGGGCGTCGGCGGTGGTGGCGGTGCCGCCGCGTCGTCGTCGCCGCCGCCGCCGCCGCCGCCGCCCGCGCCCGTCCGTGTTGGTCGCCGCTTGGCTGCCTCGCCCCCTTTGCCTCCATCGCCCTGCTCCTCCTCCTCCTCCTCCGCCGCGTCGCCATTGCCCCCGGCCGCTTGCGACGCGAGCACGGGCCCGCCTCTTGCCGCCGCCGCCGCCCCCTCCGCCCGCACGACGGCGTTGTAATGATCGCCGCCGTGGTAGCTCACGTGCAGCGCGCGCGCCTCCTCCGCCGCCTCGCGGCGCGCGCGCTCGCGCTCGGCCAGCGCCGCCCGCTGCCGCTCCTGGCCGCTGCCGCCGCCGCCGCCGCCGCTCGCCGCCTTTTCCCGACGTCCCCCCGCCTCCTCCTCCTCCTCCTCCTCCTCCGCCGCCGCCGCCGCCGCCCCCTTCTCCTTGGCCCTCTCGGCCGCCTCGACCTCGGCCGGGTCGGCGCAGGGCACGCGCCACCGCGGCTGGCCAGGCTGGTACACGTACACGGGCCGCCGCAGCGCGCGCGCGAGCGCGATCAGCTCGGCGTTCCCGCCCCACGCCGCGTCGCGGCGCATGCGCGACACGTACGCGCCGTAGTCGCTGCCGTCGGGCGCCTCGCCCGCGACAAAGGGGGCAAAGTCCTCCTTGTGCGCCGAGAGGTAGTCGCAGCACCGGCTCCGCAGGTCGCGATGCGCGGCCTCCCGGTCGTCGTCGGCGTCGGCTTGCGGCCCCGCGGCGGCGGCGGCCGACGACAGGCCCACGCTCAGCGCGCGGAAGAGGCAGTTGCCGTCGGCGGCGACCCGGCGCACGCGCATGCCGAGGGCCGCCAGCTCGCGCACGAGCCCCTCGTCCTCGGCGAACGCGCCCGAGGCCTCGCGCTCGGCGCGCTTGCGGGCGGCCTGCTTGGCCGCGGCGAGCTTGGCCGCGCGGCGCTCGAGTTTGTTGGCGGGCGCGGGCGCGGCGGCGGCTGGGGCGCCGCCAGCCGCCGCCGCCGCCGCCGCCGCCTTGGCGCGCTGCTTCGCCGACTGCTTCCCCATCGTGGTGTGGTGGTAGTGGAGGTGCTGCTGCTGCTGCTGCTGCCGCTGCTTGATGCCGTGCTGCTGCTGCCGCTGCTTGATGCCGTGCTGATGACGATGGATCAGCAGTGCTTGGATCGTGGCCGAGCGGCGGTCGCGGAACAAGAAGAGGGGGTGTCGTGATGCGTCCACCTCCGACCTGTGATCGCGCCCGACGCCTGCGCGCGCGCGCGTACTGAGGGAACCGCGATCCCTCTAGCAAGTCAAGCTATGAGGCTAGTGAGTCGAGTCTCCTCCTCCTCGCGCGCAGACACCGCAAACGCCTCGAGCAGCGTCGCCGCCGCCTCGTCCGCCCCGCTCCGCCGAGCCGCCCGGAGCCGCCTCCCGAGCGCGCGCGCTCTCGCCCGCATCCCCTCGTCCGCCAGCGCCCCCCTCACGATCGCCCCGATCGCCCGCGCGTCCCGCCGCGTGCCCCCCGGCCCGCGCGCCGCGCAGCCCGAGCCGTCGCCGTCGGCCCCGTCGTCCGGCACGACGACCCCCACGCCCTCGTTGCGCGCGTGCTGCGCGTTGACGTGCTGGTCGGCGAAGAGCGCCCACCCGACCAGCGGCACGCCGCGCGCGAGCGCCTCGTACGCGCTGTTGAGGCCGCAGTGGGAGACGAACAGGGCGACGCTCGGGTGGGAGAGGAGGCGCTGCTGCTCGGCGCGGGGGACGACGAGCACGCCGGGCGGGCGGGGCGGGGCGGGGGCGCCGGGCGAGGGGACGACGTGCATCCGCGGCCGCGGCGTTTCGCCGCCCTCGCCCTCCTCCTCCTCCTCGTCCAGCAGGTCGCGCGGCAGCAGCGCCTGGCCCGCGGGCGGCAGCGACCAGACGACGTAGGTCCTCCTTGGTGGCGAGGCGGCGGGGCTGCCGCCGCCGCCGCTCGGCCCCCCGCCCCCTTGCTCCGCCGCTGCGAGCGCGACGAACGCGCGCGCCATGGCCTCGATCGTGGCGCGGTCGTCGAACGCGGCGAGCGTGCCAAAGGCGACGTACACGACCCGCGAAGCGGCGTCGAGCTCGGCCTCGGCGAGCAGCGCGGCGACGGCCGGGTGGTGGTGGTGGTGGTGGTGGTGGTGGTGGTGGTGGGCGGGTTGCTTCTGCTGCTGCTGCTGCTGCTGCTGCTGCGGCCGCTCATCACCCCCCCCTCCTTGGCTGAAATCGACGCCCTGCGGCCCGGACAGCGACCACCCGGGCGGCAGCGCGTGCGCGCGCGCGCTCTCGGGCTCGAGCAGGGGCGAGCCGCTGACGACGTGAAGCACCTGCCTGGGCAGCGCGTCGGTCGCGGGCGCAAAGGGCGCGACGCCCGCCCAGGTCGCGCGCCCGCCCGCGGCCTCGGCTTGCGCCGCCACCCCCGATCTCTCGCGCGCGGCGAGGCGCTTGGGCACGTACTCGTCCCACAGCACGCGCAGCTGCCTCCGGCGCAGGCGCGGGTTGGCGACGGCGCGCTGCCAGGCCGTGAGGCGCGCGGGCAGCACGGCCCCGGGCAGCTCGACGGGCACGCGCGCGTCCCGCAGCATCGGGGCGCCGCTCGGCCCGACGCCCATGGCCAGCGCGTACTGCAGGGGGAGCTGCCAGAGAAGGGCCAGGGGCAGCGAGAGCGTCTCGGCCACGTCGTGGGCGGCCAAGCAGGCGTGCTCGCACACGACGACGACGCTTGCGGCGGCGGCGGCGGCGGCTGCTGCCGCTGCTGTTGCGGCGCGCTGCTCCGCCACCATGTCCTTGGCGACCTGCAAGAGGGGCGCGTACATGTGCTCCTCGTAGAACGGAAACACCGTGGAGCCTACACGCGGGGCTCGGCGCTCGCGGGGGATCGCGCGCTTGTCCGAGGCGGCGGCGAGCTGGCGCGCGAGGTCCGAGGCCAGGGCGTCGGGCAGCGGGGGCAGGGCGCGGAAGCCGATGGCGGGCGACGCCGCGTTCACGGCGGCGCGCTTGTCCTCGTAGGCGGCAAACGTCACATCGGCCCCGTGATTATTGGCGAGGGCCGCGGCCACGCACAGGCATGGCCAGAAGTGGCCCTGGAGTGGCACCGCGGTGAAGAGGAAGCGGGTGGTCGCGGCCGTCTCACTCATCGTTGTTCCCGAAACGCCAGGAGGAGTCGGCGCGACACCGCCCTCGCGGGCAGCCGCGCGCGCGCGATGGCGACGAAGCAGGGATGGAGGGAGGACGTGCTGTACGAAAGTAAGCTACACAAAGTGCCGACGGAGGGGGGAAGTACGAAGCCTCTTTGCGCGCCGTCGTCGTCCTCCTTCACACGCCACCGCCACCGCCACCGCCACCGCCACCCTCCGCCTCGGCCGCAGCAGCAGCAGCCGCCGCCGCCGCCGCCTGCTGGCTCTGTGCGTAACGCATCACTCTCCTGCGGTACCGATGCCGCTCGGTCGCCGGCGACATCTTGGGCGGCAGCTGCATCGCCGGCAGGGCGTCGTCGGCCAGCGCGGCGGCCACCGCCGGGTCGCGGAGCGGCGGCTTGGGCGACGCAGGGGGCGGCGGCGGACGCGCGGTCGCCGCCGCTGCTGCCGCGGGCGCGCGCCCGCCGCCCGTCGGGCCCTTGGAGCAGACTGGCAGGCTGGCGGCTTGCTTGGTCATGGGATTGGTGTCTCGAGAGAAGCAGCAATAAAAGAGCATATGTTTTTGCAGCGCAAAGAAAACTCGAAAAAACGGGGGGGGCGCGTTGACCGCGGACGACGCAGCCGGCCGGCGCCTGCCGCTGCCTCTTCTGCGCCGCCGCCGCCCCCTTCACCCGACCGCCGCCGCCGCCGCCGCCGCCGCCTCCTCTTGCGCTGCTCCCTCCGTCATTCCATCGCCCCGCGCCATCATCGCCTCCTCGACCGCGGCCCTGAGCTCCGCGGCCGCCGCGCGCGCGTCCTCTCGGCCAAAGATGGCCGACACCACGGCCAGGCCGGCGCACCCGCCGCCGCCGCCGCCGCCGCCGCCGCCGCCACCGCCCTTCCTCGCCCTCCTCGGCGCCGCCCTCAGCACCTCGGCCGCGTTGGCCGCCCCGACGCCCCCGATCGCCACCACGGGGATGTCCACCGCCTCGCACACGGCCCGCAGGCCCTCCAGGCCGACGACGCTGCTGTCCTTCGTGCCCGTGGGGAACACCGCGCCGCAGCCGAGATAGTCGGCGCCGTCCGCCTGCGCCTTGGCCGCCTCGGCCGCGTCCTTGACCGAGACCCCGACGATCGCGCGCGGGCCGAGGATGCGGCGCGCGGCCGAGGCGGGCAGGTCGGCCTGCCCGACGTGCACCCCGTCGGCCCCGGCCGCGAGGGCGACGTCGACGCGGTCGTTGACGAGCAGGGGGACGCCCGCGGGGCGGCACACGGCGAGGCAGGCGCGCACGGCCGCCAGGAAGTCGCCGCCGTCGCAGTCCTTCTGGCGCACCTGCACGATCGTGGCGCCGCCCGCGACGGCCTGGGCGACCGACTGGGCGACCGTGCGCCCGCAGCGCGCGTCGAGGCCCGGGTCGGTCACGGCGTAGACGCGCAGGTCGCACGGGTTGTACGAGGCCCCCGTGGCCTGGAAGGCCTGGCGCGGGGCGTCGACGGCAGCAGCAGCAGCGGCAGCGGCATCAGCAGCACCCCGCGCACCACCGCGCCGCCGCAGCAGCCACGTGCCGTGGTCAAACGGCCGCTGGGGCCCGCCGCCGTACGAGAGCTCGGCGCTCGCCGCGAGCGCCTCGGTCAGGTAGGCCTTGGCCGCGGCGACGGCCTCGGGCACGGGCCTGCCGAGCGCGAGCTCGGCGGCCACGGCGGCCGCGAGCGTGCATCCCGTGCCGTGCGTGTTGCCCGTGCGGACGTAGGGGGCGCGCAGCTCGGTGAAGCTGCGGCCGTCGTACAGGACGTCGACCGCCTCCAGCGGGGGGCCGCCGCGGGGTTGGCCCCCCGCCGTCGCCGCCGCCGCCTCTGCTGCCTCGGCCTCTGCCACCGCCAAATGCCCGCCCTTGAGCAGCACGTAGCGCGGGCGCCCGGCCTCGTGCAGGCGCCGCGCGGCGTCGCGCATGGCCTCGAGGCTGTCGATCGCGCGGCCGCGCGCCTCGAACTTGGCGGCGGGACCGTCGACGAGCCTTGAGGCGGCGGCCGCGCCGCCGCCGCCGCCGCCGCCGCCGCCGTTGCCCCCATCCGCCGCCATCGCCTCGGCCGCCGCCAGCAGCGCGGCCGCCTCGTCCAGGTTGGGCGTCACGACCGTGGCCAGCGGGATGAGCTCGCGCAGCAGCGTGCCCGCCACCCCGTCCGCCGCCAGCGCGTGCCCGCTCGTCGTCACAAGGACCGGGTCGACGACCAGCAGCGGCCCCGCGCCCTTGCCCTTGCGCCCCGCCTCTTGCCGCGCGCGCCGCACGTGGCGCGCCACGGCCGCGACCGACGCGCCGTCCGGCAGCATGCCCGTCTTGATCGCGTCGGCGCCCAGGTCGCCCAGCACCGCGCTCAGCTGCGCCTCCAGCACGCCCGTCGGGGGCACGTGCACGGACGCCACGCCCGCCGTGTTCTGGGCCGTCAGGGCGGTGACGCACGAGGCGCCGAAGCAGCCGCGAGCCAGAAAGGTCTTGAGGTCGGCCTGGATGCCCGCCCCGCCGCCCGAGTCGGAGCCGGCGACGGTGAGCACGAGCGGTGGCGGGGGGCGGCGGGACGCGGCGGTGCGGGCGGCGGCGATGGTGGTGGCGAGGAGGGAGGCGTTGTTGCTGCCGTCGGCGCCGTTGGTGGCGGCGGCAGGAGCGGCGGCTGCCCCGGCGGCGAGCCTGTTTGCCGCCGCGTCTGCCGCCTGGGCCGCCTCGTCCTCGCGCACGGCGGCTTCGGACGCGACGCCGGGCCCGGGGCCGAACAGAAAAGCCTCGACCTCGGGCCACCCGCCGGCCGCCTCGAACAGCGCGGGCGCGGGCTTGCTGCTGCCCTGGCTGCCGCCGCCGCTGCTGCCCGCCCGCACCGCGGGCACCGCGCACAGCGGGAGCAGCGGCACGCCGTAGGCGGCGAGCACGCGCCGCAGCGTGCCGTTGCTGCCCACGACGATGCCGTACGTGGCGGCCATCAGCGCGGGCAGGTCGGACAGCGAGTCGCCGACGTAGACGGACGAGGCCGATGCCTCCGGCGCCTTGGCCGCCGCGGCCTCCTCCCCCTCCGCCGCCTCGATCTCCCGGAACACGCGCGCCTTGTCGCGCGCGCACTCGCAGCGCACGTTGATGAGGCCCGTGGTCAGGCCGTCGGCTCCAACGGCCAGCGCGTTGGCGTGCACGGTGACGGCGGCGGCACGGGCGGCGACGATGGCGGCGGCCGACGAGGCGCCGTCCGGCACGACGTCCACCCCGTCGACGCCGCCCGCGCGCAGGATCGCCGCGACCATGGACGCCGACCAGTTGACGCTGACGACGTGCACGGGCACGCCCTCGGCCGCCGCGCGCGCCAGCGCGCTCGCGCAGCCCTCGCGCAGCCGCGGCGGCGGCGCCTCGACGCCTCCGGCGCCGCGGGCGACGTCCTCCCCCGCCGCCAGCGCGTCGGCGCCCGCGAGCGCGCCCGCGCGCTCGACGACGCGGTTCATCTCCGCGTCAAAGTCCGACAGGCGCTCCAGGAGCTCCGATAGAGGGAGGGAGGGTGGAGCGGGGGCGGCGGCGGCGGCGGCAGCGGCGTCGGCAGGGGGAGGCAGCAGGCCGCGCATCAGCTCGCCGTACTTGGCGAGGTAGCTGCCCGACAGGCGCTCGACGAGCTGCGCGCGGCTCGGGCCGCCCGCGTCCTGCTTTCCCGCGCGGTCGGCCTCGGCGGCGATGCGCGCGAGCAAGGGGCTGATGGTGTCGCGCTCCGTGCACGTGTCGTCAAAGTCGACGACGAGCACGCCGGCCGCCGGGCGGCGCCAGAGGGGGGCGGCGGCGGACGCAGGGGCGCTCGCGCTGAAGAAGGCGGCCTCGAGGCGCATGGAGCGGCGGTACAGGCGTCGCAGGCGGGCTGTTTTGTTTGTTGTTTTGGGGGAGTAGTGAGTGGGGGGGGGGAGGGGGGGGAGGAGAGGCGTCGAGGGTGAGAGAGCGAGCGACTGTGCTTTCGGCCGCCATCTTTCTTGGCCGCGGCTTGTGACGCCTCACCGCCGGCGCTCGTGGCCGCCGCCGCCGCCGCACCAGCAGCGGCGGCGTTGGCGGGGCATGGCGCCGCCGCGCGCGACGCGAGCGAGCGGCCGCGCGCAGCCAGTGCCATCGCGCGCGAGGCCGGTCGCATGCGCCGGCAGGGCGGGGAGCGCGGGGCCGCGCGCGCGATCCAGGGGGGCGGGGGGGGGATCGCTCGCGGAGGCGGGTGTGATTGGGGTGTCGGGTGTGTGTGTAGGCGCGCAAGGGGGAGGCAATGCTGTCGTGTGCGCGCGCGCAGGCTCTGTGCGTGCGCAATCCGCACTGGGGGGAGCGTATACGTATGTCGAAGCCGGCGCCGAGAGAGCCCCCAAACAACAACAACGAATGCCATAAGTCTCACCGAAATCCGCGCGGCCGCCCCCGCCGTTGCCGCCGCCGCCGTTGCCGCCGCCGCCGCCGCCGCCCGTCGCAGCAACAAGCTCGTCCAGCAGCCGCTCGGCGTCCTCGACCATCCCGCAGTACTCGTCGCCGCTGTACGTCTCTATCCACTCGGCGTACGGGTTCTGCGCGCCGTCGTCGACCAAGGCGCCCGACCGCCGCGCCGCCTCCAGCCCGGCCTTGAGCGCGCGCCCGAGCCAAGCGTACAGGCGGGCGCAGGGGGCCATGGCGGCGAGGACGTCGGCCGGGGTCGACGCCGGGTCCGCCGCCACGGCCGCCAGGTACGAGGTGTAGGCGTCGGTGGCGGGGAGCGGTCCGCGCTCGAGCGTCGCTCGGGGCACGCCCCACCGCTCGGCGTAGCCGCCGTGCAGGCGCAGCTCGTCCGTCACGCTCGAGAGGAGCCGGCCGACGCGGGCGCGCGCGGCGCGCAGGGCCCGGGCGGCGGCGCCGGCAGCGTCGCCGTCGCCGCCGCCGCCGCCGCCGCCCCCTTCCGCCAGCTGCGCCAGGTGCTCGAGCTTGTCCATGCACGCGGCGTAGGACGCAGCAAAGTGCCGCAGGTAGTGCGCGTCCTGGGCGACGTACGACTGCCACGCCGAGCGCGGCAGGGCGCCGGCGCCGATTCCGGCGGCGACGAACGGGTGGTGGAGCGACAGGTAGGCGAGCGGCAGGGCGTCGCGCCAGAGGCGCGCGCTGACAGTTGAGGCCTCTAATGCCAGGCCGCTCCCATCCGCGGCGCCATTGGGCGCTGTTGGTCCGGGGCGGTCTGGCATTGTTTTTTCGGTCGGGCGGGTGGACGTGTCGGCTCTTGGTCACTAGACTTTGCGCCCGCCCCCGACGCAAATCGACCAGAGGACAAGCAGGACCGTCGTTCGATTCGCGAGAGAAGCGTTGGTTGGATTGGTTGGAGTGCACAAGTCGGGGGGTTGCGTGGCGGCGAGAGCGCGCCTTGACGCGGGAGGATGTGGTGCCGCCGCCGCGTATGTCGGTCGCTCGCGCGCGCGGCGCGCGCGCGCGCGCTGTGGCGGCCGGCTACCGCGCGACCTCGACGACGATCGAACAACTCTGAGCGACCGCACGCGGGTCGGGAGTCGCACACTCACTTCAGACTCGCACTCCTCTTCCTACTCGACGCGCGCGCGCTACGCGACGGACGCCCCCTGACGAACCGACAGCGACGCGCTCTCGTGCCCTCCTCTTCCTCCTCCTCCACCCCTCTTGCCTCTCTCTCTCGACACCGTCCGGTTTTGTCGTTCGAACGCGGACTGCCGCCATGGCCGAGGCAGCAGTCACAGCACCACCAACAGAAGCACCGGCAACAGCAGCAGCAGCAGCAGCAGCAGCAGCGGGCGCGGCCGCCCTGGCAAGAGCCACAACCACGGCCACCGCCGACGCAGCTGCAACGACCGCCCCGCCGCCGCCGCCGCCACCCTTCACCGTGCGCGTCAAGCGCTGGCACGGCGTCGCGACGTGGACGTGGGGCGCCGGGTCGGGCGAGGGCGACGTGTGCGGCATCTGCCGCTGCCCCTACGACGGCTGCCCGCCCGACAGCCGGTTTCCCGGGGACGACGCGCCCGCCGTGTGGGGCGCGTGCGGCCACGCGTTCCACCTGCAGTGCGTGCAGCGGTGGCAGGAGCAGCAGGCGGCGCAGGGCGAGCCGCGCTGCCCGCTTTGCCGGCGCGCGTGGGAGTTCCGGGCCGCTTGACAGAGGTGAAGCGAGAAACTGTGTTACATAGGTTTACGCGAGGATGTGACGGCGGAGCGGTGCGGGGACTCGTTGCGTGTGCGCGGGCGCTCAAAACCCGTGTGGCGGCTTTCGACGAGGACGGACGCGCGCGTGCGCCGCCAAAAGAAGCGGGAACGCGCTCTCAAGAGACCTCTGTCTCGATCAATCGATCAATCGACGCGACGACCAAATAATCTGGCCATGAATTCCATGTCTCGAGAATACATCGCGCCAAGCGCCCAGGCGCGCCATATGCGCGCCTGCGAGCAGCCAGTGCGGCGGGCGGAGTGACTCTCGCTCTCTCCGCCCGCACCTCGCGCCAATGCCGCCGCCCGCCCTCGTCGGCCCGCACAGCGGGTCGGCGGTGACGGGCCGGCAATGGGCAATGGGCCCAAGTATCAGCAGCCCGGGCCCGCTCGCGCGGCGGTGGCAGCAGTGGCAGCAGCAGCAGCAGGATGGCGCGCGGCGGCGAGCGGCGGCGGCGGCGGTCCCCGCGGCGGCGGCGCGCGGCGGCGATCGAGCCCAGCGCTTCGTCGTCGCGGCCGCCGCCACCACCGCCGCCACTGCTGCCGCGCCCGCCGCGCCCGCGCTTCAGGGCGCGCGGCTCACGGCGGCCATCAAAGCCACGCGCGACCCGCAGCAGCTGCTGGCGCTGCTGCGCGCGGCCGACCCAGGGCTGCACGCGGCCGCCGGCGGCGGCGACGACGACGACGCCGCCGACGACGACGACGACGCAGCGCCAGCAGCAGCACCAGCAGCCTCCCCGCGACGAAGAGCCGCCGCCTCCTCGCCGCTCAACGCGCTCCACGCCGCGGCCGCCTTGACGCACTGCGCGCAGCTGCTCGTCGCGGCCGAGGCCGAGGCCGCGCCGGGCATGTGGAGGAGGGAAGAAGGCAGACGACGATTAGGCCGCGGTGACAGCGTCGGCGCCGCCTCGATCTCTGCCGCCGCCCCCGCGCTGCTCGCGCTCGCCGCGCGGCACGCGCCGCGCTTCTCGCCGCGCCAGTGCGCCAACGCCATGTGGGCCGTCGCGAGGCTCGGATGGCTTGGCGACGATGCAGACGGCACCAACCGGCCCCGTGCCGCGCGACGCCTGCTGGCGGCGCTGGCCGCCCGCCTGGACGACGACGGCGGCGGCGGCGGGCGCGGCGGCTCGCCCTCCTCCTGGCGCCAGCTGCAGCCGCAGGAGCTCGTGATGGCGCTCGAGGCGGGCGCCGCCGCCGCCGCCGCCGCGCCCTTTGCCGGCCTTCCCTGGCTGCGCGGCTGCCTGTCCGCGCTGCGCGAGGCCGCGCCGATGCTGGGCGCGCGCGAGCACTGCTGCGTGGCCGCCGCGCTGGCGCGACTGCTGCTCCGCCCCGACGCCGCGGCCGCGGCACGCGCCTTTGAGCCGCTCGTGCTGGGTCCCGCCCTGCGCGCCGCGTGGATGTACGGCCCGCGCGACGTCGCGTCCCTGCTGCAGGCGCTGTCCCTGGCGAGCTGCGGCGGCGGCGGCTTTCGCCCGCCGGCCGCGTGGGTCGCGGCCTTTCTGCGCGCGGCCACCGACAGCGCCGATGCGCGGCGCGCGGCCAGGGCCGCCTTCTTCTTTGGCGGCGGCGAGGGGCAGCGGCGGCAGCAGCAGCAGCAGCAGCAGGCGGAGGGGCCGGACGGCCGTGACGACGACGACGACCAAGACGCTGCGCGCCAACGCGCCAACGACGCCCGCGCCACGGCCGCGGCGCTGCTCGCCCTCGCGCGCCTCGGCTTTGCGCCCCACCCGGCCTGGCTCGCGCCGCGCCTGCGCGCCCTCGTCGGGTCGGCGCCGGCCCTGCGCGCCCTCGGCACGGGCGGGCTCGCCGTGCTCGGCTACGCCGTGGCGCGCGCGGGGGTGCGGCCGCCGCCGCTCTGGACGCGCGCGTGGCTCCGCGCGACGCTCGCGTCTTGGCGGGACGACGACGACGGCGACGACGACGGCGACACAGGCGGCGGCCGCCCGCCGACCGCCCACGAGGCGGCCATGACGGCCTGGGCCCTGGCCAAGCTGCGCGCCCGCCCGCCCGAGGCGTGGATGGCCGCTTTGGCTGCGCGCTCGGCGCGGGCGGTTGCCGCGGCCGAAGGCGCGCCGCGCGGCGCCCGCGCGGCAAGCAGCAGCACGCTGCTCTGGGCGTTTGGGCGCGTCGGCTACCGCCCCCCGGCGCCCGTCCTGCGCGCCTTGTTCCGCGCGCTGCTGCTCTCGCCGCCGCCGGCGCACCAGCCCTCGCCGCGCTGCCTGGCCGTGGCCCTCGGCGCCGCCGCGCGCCTGGCGCCGCTGGGCACGCCGCGCAACGTCCTGCCCCCGGGCGCCCTCACCGCCTGGCTGCGCGCCGCGGCCGTCGCGGGCGGCATGTGCGACGCGGCGTCCACGGGTCCCGAGGCGCGCAGGGCGCGCGCCGTGGCGGCGTGGGCGCTCGCGGCGCTCGCGGCCCCCGCGCCGTCCGCGTGGCGCGGCGCCTTTTTCGCCGCCTCCGCCGCGGGGATCTTGGGGGACGAGGAGGCGGACGACGAACAAGGCAACGACCGCCTGCACGAGGCGGCGTCTCTGGCGTGGGCGGCGGCGCGGGCCTCGGCCGGCAGGCGGCAGAGGTGGCGGGGCGAGGAGGAGCAGGAGGAGGAGGACGGAGCGGGCAGAGGTGGAGCGGCCGCAGCCATCGACGCCGTCGTGCTTGCGGCGCTGCGCGAGGCCCGGCGCGCGCTCGCGCCCGCGCCGCCCGGCAGCTGGAGCGGCGCGCTGAGGGCCCGGCGCCGCGCGTCGGCCGCCGTCCTATGCATCTGGTCGGGCGCCGTGCTGGCGCAGCGCCGCGCGGCGGCGGCGGCGGCAGCACACGGGTCCTCGGATGGCGGCGACGGGCCCGCAGCCGCAGCCGCAGCTTCTTCTTCGTCGTCGTCGTCGTCGTCGTCGGCAGCAGCAGCGCTCCGCCTCTGCCGGGCGGTGGCCGCGACTATGCGCGCGCTGGCCGCCGACGAAGACGGCTGCGCGCGCGCCCTGCGCGGTGGCGCCGCCCCCGCGCCGCTCGCCC
>Ga0315905_10004698_pt1 | contig 13957 bp, 8 predicted proteins | sample LakEriMetagenome_5_FD_203522 | JGI IMG/M metagenome (GOLD analysis project Ga0315905, IMG submission 203522) | Freshwater fungal communities from buoy surface, Lake Erie, Ohio, United States - Buoy 4 MA121 | ecosystem: Environmental > Aquatic > Freshwater > Lake | place: USA: Lake Erie, Ohio... | reverse complement strand
CAAAGTAACTAAGGCGGTTTCAGGTTGTTAGCGAATAAAAGTTAGATATGCAGAGGCGGGGATTCATCTAGTCTGGTTTTACAACAAACTGACTATGAGAGAGAAATACCACCGCCTCTGCGCGGCAAACCGTAAAGTAATAGCAAACATGAAGCAAGCCGGAAGAACCCAGATCGAGATGGCGCAGGCCACCGGGTTGAGCCAGGGGACGATTAGCAAAGAGCTGTCGCGCAATCGAGGCCAACGCGGCTACCGCCCCGCCCAGGCGCACCGACTCGCGACAGAACGCAAGATTCAGAAACGGACCCGACCTAAAGTGATTGTCGGGGTCATGAAGGACGAGGTCGAAGCGAGGTTGATAATCAAGCACAGTCCTGATCAAATCAGCAAGTCATTTGCGCTAGAGGCCAAGAAGGTCAGTCATGAAACGATCTATCAGTATTTGGCAGCTGACCGGAAGGCCGGAGGCGATCTGTCGAGCAATCTGAGAATCAACGGCAAGCGACGCTACCGCAGACGCAGCAAGATCGGGCGCGTAGCGAAAATTCCAAACCGGGTGGACATCGAAGAAAGACCAGCGGTGATTTCCGGAAGGAAACGCTACGGGGACTGGGAAGCAGACCTCATACAGGGAGGTGCGGGAAGTGGATATCTGCTCTCTGTTTATGAGCGCAAAAGCCGTATCGGGAGGCTTCACCTGCTGCCCGACAAGAGCAGTGCGGAAACGATGAAAGGGATCGTAACATTGCTCGACGGCTTGAAAGTCCACAGCATCACCTACGACAATGGCCTTGAGTTCGCGATGCACGAATCAATCAATGAACTGTTGGGAAGCGAGAGTTTTTTCTGCAAACCATATCGTTCTTGGGAAAAAGGAGGAGTGGAGAACTACAACGGCCTGGTCCGACAGTATTTCCCCAAAGGGTATGACTTCACAAAAATCACTGCGGAGCGGCTACTGGAAGTCGAGGAGGAAATCAATCAGCGCCCACGCAACATCCTGGCCTATCGGTCGCCGAGCAATCTGCTTGACCATTTGAGAACAACCAACGAAACAAAACAACCAATCAGACGAAACGACTCCTCGCTGAGATATTCGCTAACAATTTGAATCCGCCCTCGCTAGTTTCAGGGCTTTGCTGGCTTTGCCGCCGCAGAATCCAGGATTACTCCGTGTCACTGACTTCTTCGGGGCTTTTGCTTTTTGATAGACCTAATGACGGCATCACTTTGCGCATGAGTTTTTTCAGGCCGCTGTCCTGGTCGTTGGCATTTGATTCGGCCTCTCGGAGCGCTCTTTCCCAAGCTGGGGCGAAGCCAGGGGCCTGTTCGCGCATGGCGCGCACGGCGGCTTCGGTGATCTGCATGTAGCGGATTTCCGCGCGACCAGGTTTTTGTTGGATCGCTGCTAGGTTGATGCGCAGCGTTTCGTTCTGCGCGCGCAGTTGATCGAGTTCCTTTTGTAATGCCTCGTTGCCACTGGCGTTTATCTTGAGATGGGTGTTCAAATGCGCCTGCAGGTCACGTAACTCGTTGTCGAATTTCTGCTTCTCCTTTTTCAAGAGCAGCTTGGCCGCAAAAGTACTTTTCCAGGCAAGGGCGCAGGGAAGAAAGCCGACGATCAGACCGAGCACGAAGGGATTGGAAAAAATGTCTTTGAGAGCATGCATGGCACGGATACGCACGAGCGCGTTGAAATCGTGCAACAGGTTTTGTCTGCTGTCGAGTCGGAGAATTGCACGAATCACGATCGTCAAACGAGAGGTGACCAACCCGCGGAAAATTTGTTACGTTTATTTCGGGCGAATCTTGTTGCCTCGGTCCCTCATGCTGACTAGCGTGCCGCGCCGTGTCCGCCTTGCTCTCCGCCAATGAAATCCGCCTGTGTTACGGCTACCAAACGCTGTTGGACGGCGTGACTCTTGCCGTTTCGGCGGGCGAAAAAGCGGGACTGGTTGGACGCAACGGCTGTGGTAAGTCGAGTCTGTTGAAAATCCTCACCCGTGAACAGCGGCCGGACTCCGGTGAGATTTCGCTGCGCCGCGGGCTGCGCATCGGATACCTGCCACAGGATTTTGAAATGGATGGCACGCTGAATGTTCTGCAAAGCATAGAACAGGGCGCGGCTGACTTAATCGAAGCAATCCGGCGCTACGAAAACGGTGAGGGATCCGAAGCCGAGTTGGCGGACTTGCTGCACTTGATTGACCACGCGGACGGCTGGAATCTTCACGCGCGAATCAAGTCGCTGGCCACCTCACTGGGTTGTCCACCGCTCGACGCTCCCGTGGGACCCTTGTCCGGCGGGGAAAAACGCCGGGTTTCGCTGTGCCGCGCGCTAGCCTCGCAACCGGATTTATTATTGCTCGATGAACCGACTAACCACCTCGATTCCGAGTCTATCTCCTGGTTGGAGGGTTGCCTGCGCAGCTTCCCAGGAGCGGTGATCTTCGTCACCCACGACCGCTATTTTCTCGATGAAATCGCCACCCGCATCATTGAGATCGATCAGGGGCGGGCATTTTCCCATCCCGGAAATTACACCGCTTATCTGGAATCGAAGGCCGTGCGACAGTCGATTTCCGAGCAGACCGAGCGGCGGCGGCAGCGGTTTTTGCGCGAAGAGTTGCAATGGGTCCGAGCCGGTGTGAAGGCGCGGACTACCAAGTCGCGGCATCGGCTCGATCAATTTTATGCTGTCGCCGGAATCGAAGCGCCACAAGAGGAACGGGAGATGGATTTGCTGATCCCCCCAGCGCCGGAGATCGGCAATATCGCGGTGGAAATGGAAAATGTTTGCGTCACGGTCGGACCTCCCGATGCACGTCGATCCTTATTTCACAATCTAACACTTTCAATCCGCCCTGGTCAATGTACGGGCATTGTCGGTCGCAACGGTGCTGGCAAAACCACCCTGCTCAATGTTTGCCTCGGCAAACGCCCCCCGGATCAGGGCACGGTGCAGATTGGTAAAAAAGTACGGGTGAACTATATCGATCAAGGGCGCATGCAACTCGAGGGCAAAGGCTCACTGCTCGACGAGGTGTCGGACGGCAACGAAAAAGTGCAGTTCGGCGACCAAATCTTGGGTGCACGTGCCTACCTGCGGCGATTTTTGTTCGATGATAAACGCATCAACGAGCGCGTGGATTTGTTGTCCGGAGGAGAAAAAGCGCGGCTGATGCTGGCCAAGGTATTAAAAAATGGCGGTAATCTTTTAGTTCTCGACGAGCCGACCAATGATCTCGACCTTCCCAGTTTGCGCATGCTGGAAGAAGCGATCGTTGATTTTGACGGAGCTGTTTTGGTGGTATCGCACGACCGCTATTTTCTGGATCGGATCTGTGATCAAATCGTGGCATTTGAGGACGGAGGAGTTGTCGTGCAACCGGGGAATTTTTCTTACTATCTTGAGAAACGTAAAGCTCGGGAGCAGCGCGAAAAAACACAGGCTCAGAGTCTGGCGCGGGATGTGTCGAAAATCAAACAGTCTGACCAAAGTAAAAAGCTGCGTAAGCGAACCCTGGCAGAAATCAAAGAATGGGAAGGCATGGAAGAGCGGATCATGCAAGCCGAGGAAAAAGTCCAGAGCTTAGAACAGCTTTTGAACGATCCGGAATTTCACAGCACCCGTTTTCATGAAACACCTGCAGTGCTAGAGCAATTGGAAAAAGCCAAAGCGGACTGCGCTATACTCTACACGCGCTGGGGAGAATTGGATAAAATTGCCGAGTAGAATTAAAAATTTTTTCTCTCAGAGCGGTTGTTAACTCGGCGACTCTTGACAGGAATGATGCATTCAAAGCATTTTAAATGTAGTGCGTAGAAAAAGTATGGAATGTCATTTTTTTTTCTGGCATTGCACAAGCGAAGCGTTAGTGTCAAACCACATTGTATAGTGTTTACAGTGACAATTCTTTGCGGCTTACCGATAAAGTTTTGTCGTTGTTCTATTCAATTCAATTAAACCAAGTGCTTACGTTAGTATGCCAAAAACCCAAAAAGCCAAGTTGAGCAAGTTGAAGAAGTCGCGCCGCGGCTTCACTTTGATCATCACCATCACCCTGATGGTATTGCTGACCCTGATCGGGATCGGTCTGTTGAGTTTGTCGAGTGTGAGCATGCGTGCCAGTAGTCAGGCTTATTCGATGTCGGTGGCCCGCAGCAATGCCCGCATGGCTTTGATTCTGGCGATCAACGAGCTACAAAAATCGGCAGGTCCGGACCAACGGATCACGGCCCGATCGGACATTTTAGGCGAGGACCTGGTGCGCCCGCGGCTCACCGGAGTGTGGAAATCCCGCAATCCCATCGCCGCGCCGCCGACTACTGCCGATTACTCGCCAAGTTCGAAAAAAGGGATGTTCCTGAACTGGCTTGTTTCGACCGCCAATTCCAGTGACACGACGAGTCAGGACTTTGCCAACACGCTCGCGAAAGATCCGATCCGTCTGTGGGACAAGGGAACGCTGGGTAACGATGCGCCCCAGGCGGATTTGATCGAAGCCGGGAAAATTCTGGTGATGGGCAGCGGCGACCGGAAAAGCGCGCTGGCTTGGGCGGTGTCGGACGAAGGCATCAAGGCGCGCATTAACACACCGTATGATAAAGTGGCACTGACCGACGGAGCGAAAACCGCACAGTTGGGATCTGGTGAGCGTGCCGGAGTAGAATTCATGAGCGGCCTTAATGCGTTGTCGCGCGACAAATTCGAAGTGACCACGCCGACTTATGCATCGATGAAAAAAGGTATCTCCAGCCTCAATTCACAGCTCGCGGCAAGCGACCTGGCTCCCAATGTGGCGGGAGCGATGAAACAGCACACGCATGATTTGACGGCGTATTCCACCGGTTTGTTTGTGGATGTGACCACCGGGGGACTCAAGGAGGATTTCCAGACAATTCTGGAAAACACGACTCTGCCTGCCGCGTATGCATCAAAGGGCGTCTATGCTTCACGGCTTGGTATGTCGGCGGTGCAGACACCCGCCGACCCGCGCTGGGAGTCGTTTTTTCAATACGGTCGGCTTTATCGGGACAAGGTCATCAATTCCAGCGGCGTGCCGTTGGTGAAAGCCCAGTCGCCCGCTGGTTGGGTGGCAGGAACCGTGCAGCCAGACGTCAATACCGGGCAAGCCGACGTGACGACGATCAACAAAACGCCACCAGAGGGCATGGTGATCATGCCCTCGGTGGCCAAAGTTCAGGTGTTGTTCAGCCTGCAGGGCAACGACACTCTGTTTTACCCTGGTCCGATCGGGGCACCGGTGCCGGACACGGCCCCGCAGTTGCACAACCCCCAAGGCAACTACTGGCGCGGTACGCCTTTCCATTACGAACTGGATTTGGAATACACGCCGGTCATCACCCTGCACAATCCCTACAACGTGGCCATGGAGTTTACCAACATGAAGGTGGTGTTCAAGAACGTTCCCTTTGCTGCCCAGGTTTATCGCAATGGCATAGCCCAGTGTACCGACGGCCCGCCCGAGGCCGGCACCGGTGGGTTGGTGCCGATCGATCAAATGTTCTTCCGCGCTAACGAACAGGGCCTGGTGAGCAAGAAATTCGGGATCACCCTCAAGTCGAAGGGTCCCAGCGGTCAACCTGACTCGACGACGATCCGCTTGTTGCCGGGCGAGGTGAAAACATTCGCTCCGTATCTCGATCCGAACCACACCTGGTTCATGGAACATAACGGCAACCGGATTTGGTGGGACTTCGACAGCAACGACACGATGAACATGACCCAGAACATCGTTGCGATCCCCGGCTGGCGTGGGCACGGCACGGGGTTCGTGCTCGACTGGTGGAACGCCGCGCCCTGGCGTATTACTGATCTTCCCGATAAGGAAAACGGGCGCTGGGCCGGCTGTATCGGCATGGCGCGGAATGACAAAATGCATGTGCGTTTTGCCCCGCGCAGCGTGCCCAATCTTTGCCAAAACAAATTCACGATCCTGCTGACTGCGGACATGGCAAGCGGCTCCTCCACAACTGCTACCTTGTCAAAAATCATCGAAGTTGATTACGAAAATCCCAACGGAATGCAGACCTTCCTCTACGGAGCCGGTGGATCCAAACGCTATCCGAAAACGGGAACTGTCACCGCGTTGGATATTGTCGATCACTCGAGCACCCCTCTCAAGGAACGGGTCCGGGCCCGGCCGTTTGCGCTGCTCACCGTGCAGGCGAAAACGACCTACGGTGCCTTTGATGCCGACAAGCGCGATGGCCGTCATGCGGCCAAACCCTGGTCCTTTGCCCATGCGGTGAGCAATGGAACCTCCGGCAAAGTGATCAGCGAGCATCCCGCCAATCACGCTTACGAACTGGATTTGATTGCCTTGGAAAAACAGACCGACGTCGCAGACCTGATTGAAATCGATGGCTCCGACCGCAGCAATTTCATCAGCGGCCATACCTCGCAGAAAGGGGCGAAGTTCGGCGTGATGTATGACATTCCACTGACACCGGTGCAGACGCTCGCCAGTCTGAACGGGGCCAACCCCGGCGGTTCCTCGGGATTCCTGCCGCGTATTGCCCAGCCGATCGGCAATTCCTGGGCCTGTCCGATGATTGCCCCCTCCTTGTTCAAGGAAGCGGGCGCGGCATCGTTCCTCAACGATCATACGTTCCTGCTCAACATTGCTCTTTATGACCGCTTCTATTTTTCCGGTCTCGCCACCCAGGTGGGTGCGTTTTCGACAGGTAAGAACTATGCCCAGTTGGTCTCGGATTTTTCGAAAGGCACAAGCCTCACCGACCCGCGCATGATGCTGAATCTGCCCGACGGCGCCAAACCTGCGGACATGAGCTCCAAGCTGGTGGCGGGCAACGCCAACCGCTACGCTCAGGTCGCGGCCTGGCAGAAAATGAACGGTGCCTTCAACATCAACTCGACCTCGGTGTCGGCGTGGAAGGCGATGTTGGCATCGATCCATTCGAACGAGGCAATCTATAACAAGATCACCGGCATCAACACCTCGGCACTGACAAAACTGCCCGCCACCGGCAGCACAGATGCCCGCATCAGCCGCCTGCGTCTTCCGGTCACCGCGGCAGGGGAAGTCGGATCGTTCTGGCTTGGACCACGCGAGCTTTACGAAGGCGACCTCGAGACACTGGCCACGGAAATTGTCAAACAGGTGAGAAATCGCGGTCCGTTTCTGTCGATGGCCGAGTTCGTGAACCGCCAGCTTGGCACCGATGCCAAGGCGCAAAATGGCGCGCTGCAACAGGCGATCGAACTCTCAAGAATCAATCAGAAAAGCACGCCCGAGGCAAAACTGCTAGTCAACCAATACAGCGGATACAACATCGATGCGGCCAAGGTTGCGACCTACAAGTATAAGAATCTGACCGCTGGTTCGGGGTCGAGTTCCCAAGGAGCACCTGGAGCGATCAGCCAGGCCGACCTTTTGAATGTTTTGGGAAATGCGGCGACTCCGCGATCTGACACTTTCACGATCAGAGCCTATGGCGAGGCCCGCGACAGTAGCGACAAGATCACGGCGGTGGCGTATTGCGAGGCGGTGATCCAGCGTCAGCCTGAGTATGTCGACCCTGCCGACCCGGTGTATGCAATGATCAAGCCGCCGCCTCCATCGATCACCACCAATCCCATTCTCACGAGCGCCAGCAACATCAACTTTGGCCGCAAAATGAAAATGATGTCGTTCCGCTGGCTTGCCAAGGATGAGGTCTGATGTTAATTCCCTTCCTGAGGCGAGTCCGTCTACTCAAAACCATGCGCGTTCTATTTGCCCTTCTGTTGGTTCCACTGTTTTGTCACGCCCAACAAACGCGCACGCTGTCGTGTCGTTTCCTGGGATTCCAGGCTGCGGAGGATGAGAACTCGCTGACCTGCGTGGCTCCCAAAGTGGAACTCGCCTGTCCGTTTCAGGATGCGGAAATTTCTCCGCCAGTGATGGTGGTCGCCGTGGACAACGTGATTACTTTTATCGATACCAAGACGCGCAAGCCGGCCTGTTCGATGACGGTGCCGGCGAACCTGCGGCAGGCGATTCTCGTGTTGATGCCCGCACCCAAAACTTCGACCCTATCTTGGCGCGGATTTCCCATCGAGGACACCCTGAAAACATTTCCGAACGGTGGTTCGTTGGTCGTCAACATGCATGCGGCCAGTGTGCGTTTTATTATCGGCGAATACAAAAACGAACTCAAACCCGGCGGGCAAAACATTTTGGAGATACCAAAAGAGCGCGACGACTTCAACATGGCCACTGTGGCTTTTCAATTCAACCAGGAGGAGCAATGGGTCACGGCCAAGGAAACCCGGATGCGTTTCACCCAGGGACTGCGCTATCTGATGTTGTGCTGCTCGGATCCCGAAACCAAGCGGCCAATTATTTCGATGTACCAGGACCAGCCCTATGTCGCGCCGCCACCGCCGCCGAAGTAATGGGAGCGCACGGTTGATTCCGAACCGATGAAAACAGGAAAACCGATCGCACTGGTTGCCTGCGACAAGTTCAAAGGTTCGCTCGATGCCATCCAGGCATGCTCCGCCGTGCAGCGTGGTCTCGGCGAGGCATGGCAGGTCGATCTCTGCCCTATTGCTGACGGCGGGGAAGGATTTGTGGCGACTATGGTTGTGGCACTGAGCGGAAAAATGGTTAGCTCTCGCTGCAAAGACCCGCTAGGCCGGGAAGTTATTGCGGAATATGGCATCGTTGAACAGGACGGCCAATCCACGGCGCTAATTGAGATGGCGGCCGCGAGCGGACTGTGGCGGATCGAGCCCGCAGACCGCGACATCGGTTGTGCTTCTACGTTCGGCAGCGGGCAATTGATTGTCGATGCCATCCATCGTCATGCGGTAACAAAGATCATCATCGGCCTCGGCGGGTCCGCCACCAACGACGGCGGCGCTGGTTTAGCCGCTGCACTCGGCGTGAAATTCCTCGCCGCTTGCGGGCCGCTCGATGTCGTTAATCCGCGGACTTTGCGCGATGTGGTGGCGGTTGATCTCTCCGAGCGGATTGCCCTGCCGGAAATCATCGCCGCCTGCGATGTTGATAACCCATTGCTCGGACCTAGCGGTGCCTCGGTGGTTTATGGCCCGCAAAAAGGCGCGACATCGGTTGATGTGCTATGGCTGAACGAGATGCTGAAAAAAATCGTCGTTCTAACAAAAGGAGAAGTCCAAGCGTTCACCGCCGGTGCCGGTGCCGCCGGTGGTTTGGGTTTTGGATTGATGCGTTTTGCCGACGCTCGATTGCAACCGGGTTTTGAACTTGTTACCGCGGCGCTGCACCTCCGCAATCGCATAGCCGCAGCGGATCTGGTCATTACCGGCGAGGGCTCGCTGGACGATCAATCGCTAGCGGGCAAAGGTCCGGTGGCGATCGCGCGGCTCTGCGCGGAATACGGCAAACCATGTGTCGCGGTGACAGGAAAAATCTCCGCCACCGTCGAGAATGCCGGGATATTCGCCGATGTGGCCACTATTGCTCCCTGTGGAATAAGTCAGGAGAAATCGATGGCCAGGGCTGGAGAATTCCTTGAAACCGCCGTGCGCAATCGGGAATCACGCTGGTGTACGATTGTGAGGTCGGTCTGAGCATTGTTGTTGCAGTCCGCTCCGATCCATTATTATTCTGCGCCGACATGAAGGTAGTTGCGTTGTTTTCAGGACAAGGTGCCCAAAAAGTAGGGATGGGTAGGGATTTTTACGAATCGTCCGCCACGGCGAGGGCGATGCTGGATCACGCGGACGACGAACTTGGTTTCGCCCTATCGCAAATCATGTTCGAAGGGCCCGAGGAGCAATTGATGCGCACGTCGAGGTGTCAGCCTGCCTTGTACTTGCACGGCCTCATTGCCTTGGCTCTGTTGTCGGAGCGAGTTGCGGAGTTCGACATTGTTGCCACCGCGGGATTGTCGCTGGGTGAACTCACTGCGCATGCGGCGGCGAAGACCTTCACGTTTGAGGACGGCCTGCGTCTGGCAATGCGACGCGGGGAGTTCATGGAAAAATCTTGCGAGGAGACCGATGGTGCGATGGCGGCATTGATCGGCGGAGAAGAATCGGCGGTTCGCGAACTTGCCGCACTGTGCGATGTGGATATTGCCAATTTGAACGCGCCAGGGCAGATCGTGCTCTCCGGCACCGCTGCGGGAATCGATGCTGTGGCAGCGAAATACAAGGACTTTGGGATTCGTCGGGCGATCAAACTCAATGTTGCCGGTGCCTACCACTCGCGACTGATGCGCAGTGCCCAGGAATTACTGACTGCTGAAATGGCGGGGATCACAATGCATCGCCCACAGATCCCGGTGATTTGCAACTACTCAGCGGGCAATGTCAGCGATCCAGCGGAAATCCGGACCATGCTGGAAAAGCAGGTGACAGGATCAGTGCGTTGGACCGAATCGATTCAGGCATTGTGTGCTCAAGGGCATCGACGATTCATCGAATTCGGTCCTGGCCGGGTGCTTGCGGGTCTGATGGGGAAAATCAACCCAGAGGCCGAGTTGATGAGCATCGAGGATCTCGCAGGATTGGAAGCGGTGATCGAGAAATGGGGCTGAATTGTAGAAAGTTGATTTTTTCAATTTAGATATTGCAAAAACAAACAATTCTCCTAAGTTCTCGCCCGTCCGAGTGAACGGGGAGCGGTAGCTCAGTTGGTTAGAGCGCCAGCCTGTCACGTTGGAGGCCGCGGGTTCAAGTCCCGTCCGCTCCGCCACTCACTCCGGTTGTTTCATTGTTCTTGTTTTTTTTCGGCTTCCCAGTGCTCCTGGGAAGCCGTTTTATTTTATGCTAGGATGTTTTGCACCACCTTGCCCGGCACGACGCCAAAGGGTTTTAAATCGACACCCAGGACGCGTTTCGACAGTCGGTTGGCATCAATGCCCAGCACATGACAAAGGGTGGTGGTGAGGTCGCGCACGTGTACCGGGTTCTCGACCGTGGAAAAGGCGAAGTCGTCTGTCCTGCCATAGGCGGTGCCGCCTTTGATGCCGCCGCCGGCAAGCCACATGGTAAAGCATTTGGCATGGTGGTCACGCCCATCGCCGCCCTGTGAATAAATGGTGCGTCCAAATTCCCCGCCCCAAACAACGAGTGTGTCCTCGAACAAACCAAGACGTTTGAGGTCGGTGATCAGCGCGTAGGCTGGGCGGTCGGTGGCAGCCGCCAGCAGGGGCATGTGCGCTGCCAGCGCCCCGTGCACGTCCCATCCGCGCTGATACACCTGGGTAAATCGCACACCGCGCTCTGCGAGGCGGCGCGCCATCAGGCAGTTGTATGCAAATGATCCCGGCACTTTGGCTTCCTCGCCGTAAAGATCCCAGGTGCTTTGCGGCTCTTTGGAGAAGTCTGACAGTTCCGGCACGCTCATCTGCATTTGGAATGCCATTTCATACTGTTGGATGCGCGCATGGGTTTCGGGATCGCCGACAGACTTGTAGGTTTCTTCATTGAGCGCGGCAACGCCATCGACTAGAGCCCGTCGCATGTCGCGGGTCATGCCTTCGGGGTCGCGCAGATACAACACCGGGTCTTTGCCGGTACGCAGCGGCACTCCGGCGTATTCGGTGGGTAGAAATGAACTACTCCACAATTTGGGCGTGACGGTCTGGGTGTTGGTGCCGGGAATGCTGTTGGAATTCAGCACCACGAAGGCGGGAAGGTTTGCGTTCATGCTGCCAAGGCCGTAGGAAACCCACGCACCGAGGGCGGGACGGCCGGGAAACATCGCACTGGTATTCATCAACAGGATCGCTGGCTCATGATTGATGGCATCGGTGTACATCGAATGAATGAACGCGAGGTCATCGACGCATTTGGCGGTCCATGGCAGCAGGTCGCTCACCCAGGCCCCGCGTTGTCCGTATTGCTTGGCCGCCCATGGCGATGCGGTGACGACATAACGCGACTGCCCGGAGGTCATGCCCGTGGGGCGGAAGTCGGGCGGAAATGCCGAGGGTGGCATGTCCTTGCCATCCCACTCTTTGAGCCCGGGTTTGTAGTCGAACAAGTCCATGTGCGGGGGACCGCCGGCCATGAACAATTGAATGACCCGCTTGGATTTTGCAGGTCGATGCGCCGTGCCCAAGGCACTATGGCCATGGTTCGATTCCTCCGCGCTGGCGGCGTGATCGAACAGGCTCGCCAAGCCAAGTGCTCCGAGCATCTGTCCGGACTTCGTCAAAAAGTGCCGACGGGTGGCGGCGTGTTTCCACTCGTATTTCAGCGCCGCCGGGATCGGCAGATTCCAAGGGCTGGATCCTTCGCCGTGATGGTCGGAACAGAGTGATCGGGGCATGGTCTGAATGGGTTTCATTTGTTAAGCGCGGCGTCCGAATTCATGAGCATGCTGGCGAGGCCCATCCACACCGCATGGTTCACCGGGTCGATGGATTCATCGCGTTTGATTTCGCCAACCGCTAACATTTTGCCAGCGCGTTCGGCATTCATTTGCACGATAAAAATTTTCTGCGCGTTGGTCAGCGCCGCGAGTTCTTTCGTCGTTAGCAGTCGACTAAGCAAACGCGCTGCCATGAAATTCAGGCGTGCGGCATCGTCGGTCGGCACTTCCTTAATCGCCTTTTCCGCCAATGCGCGGGCAGCCTCGAGAAAAGTGGTATTGTTCATTAGCGCCAGCGCGGCGAGTGGCGTATTGGTGCGATTGCGGCGGGCGCATGATGTCAGCCGGTCGACGCCATCAAACACCTCGAGGTCTGGTTGGGGCATAGTGCGTTTGTTGAGAATGTACATGCTGCGTCGATACAATACCGGTCCGTGGTGGTTTTCATAACCGCAGCAGTTGGTGCCGACAACCGATGAAAAAAGCCCTGGTGGCACGTAGCTCTTGAAACTGGGGCCGCCGATTTTTTCGATGTTGAGCAAGCCCGCCGCCTGCAGCGCGGCATCGCGGATTTGCTCTGCATCCATGCGGTAGCGCGGCCCTCGGCTCACCCAGGCATTGTGCGGGTCGCGTTCGGATTTTTCCGGGCTGAGCACGGCGGACTGGCGGTAGCTGGCCGACATCAGCAGTATTTTGTATAGGCGTTTGGCATCCCAGCCGTGTTCGAGGAAATCAACTGCGAGGAAATCTAACAATTCCGGATGCGACGGGCGCATGCCGACGACGCCAAAGTCTTCAGACGACTCGACCAGCCCGGTCCCGAAAATTTCCTGCCACATGCGGTTGACGATTACCCTAGCGGTTAGTGGGTTGTCGGACGAGGTTACCCATGCCGCGAGGCCGAGTCGGTCGGGTGTCGAGCCGGGTTGCTGCGGCGGCAAAAAGGATGGAGTGTTTGGATAGACCCGCTCTTTGAGTTGGGTGTATTCGCCGCGGGCCAGAATGTGTGAGAAAGCCGGTGTTTCCTTTTCGCGGCACACCAGGGTCAGCGCACCGATTTTTTCTTCGTAGGCATCGCTCAGCATTTTGTAGAGCAGCTTCGGGTCGTTGCCGCTTTCGATGACCGGCGGGGTTTGCTTCGCGGTCAATGCGTCCATGTCTTTTTGCGCGGAAGCAATTTCTGCCAGCAAGGCATTGCGCTGCTCGGGACGACGCGAGAAATAGGCTTCGACGGCGCTGCGTTTTTCGAACGGAGTCCACACCCGCTCATACGGGTCTTGTCGCCCAGCTATCGATTTCCTGACATCGGCTTGCGCCAGGAAATCGGGCTTGCGATCGAGAATGCCCGTTACCGGATCTTCAAACGGCAGACTCGCGGCTTCTTCTTCGCTCAGTGCCCGATTGTAGAAACGCACATCTTCGAAACCCGTTTGCCGCGAGGGCAGCGAACTGGTGTCGGCTCCGGAGCGACGGGAAAACATCAGTGGTGCCGTGGTGCGGATCGATCCGCTGAGGGTGTCCGCCGTGACTGTTAGCGCCATCGCTTTGCCGTCGCGATAGACTTTCACGCCTGCTGCTTTGCCGGATCCGTCGTAACTTACGGTGAGATGGATCCATTC
>Ga0315905_10004697_pt1 | contig 13957 bp, 11 predicted proteins | sample LakEriMetagenome_5_FD_203522 | JGI IMG/M metagenome (GOLD analysis project Ga0315905, IMG submission 203522) | Freshwater fungal communities from buoy surface, Lake Erie, Ohio, United States - Buoy 4 MA121 | ecosystem: Environmental > Aquatic > Freshwater > Lake | place: USA: Lake Erie, Ohio... | reverse complement strand
AAACCTATAAATAGTACAATTTATGGAATGATATTAGGTGGTTTACTTTCAGATTTTTTGAGAGGAATAAAAAAGAAATAAACCTATTTTTTTTCAACTGTCATTAGGTAATTTTTATAAATTTGAGATCAAATTATCTATTATGGCAATTGATCCTAAAGAATTGGAATTCAATATAAATGAAGACCAAATGCGTTTGAAAATTTCACGACTTGAAAGTGAACTTCAAAAAATTTATAAAGGTGGTGGTGAAAAACGTATCGCTGCACATCACGAAAAAGGAAAATTAACCGCAAGGGAACGTATTGATTTACTTTTAGATAAAGATTCGGAAAGAATTGAAATTGGCGCCTTAGCAGGTTACGATATGTATAAAGAACACGGTGGATGTCCATCTGGCGGTGTTGTAGTTGTTATTGGTTATATTCACAAAAAACAATGTATAGTTGTAGCAAATGATGCAACAGTAAAAGCGGGTGCTTGGTTCCCTATTACAGGAAAAAAGAACTTACGTGCTCAAGAAATAGCAATGGAAAACCGACTACCAATCATTTATTTGGTAGATTCAGCTGGAGTTTACCTACCAATGCAAGATGAAATTTTCCCTGATAAAGAACACTTCGGGAGAATTTTCAGAAATAATGCACAAATGAGCTCACAAGGTATACTACAAATTGCCGCTGTAATGGGAAGTTGTGTTGCTGGTGGTGCTTACTTACCTATAATGTCAGACGAATCTCTAATTGTTAATAAAACAGGAACAATCTTCCTAGCGGGCTCATACCTTGTAAAAGCAGCAATAGGTGAATCAATTGACAATGAAACATTAGGTGGGGCAACTACTCACACTGAAATTTCTGGTGTATGCGACTACAAAACTGAAAACGATGAAGATTGTTTAGCAACCATCAGAAAATTAGTTGATAAAGTTGGTCATTCAGAAACAGCAGGATTCGATAGAAACGAGCCTTTACCTTCTAAAATAGGATTAAAAAATATTCACGGTGTAATACCAGTAGAGCGATCTAAACCTTATGACATGAAAAAAGTCATCGATTGGTTAGTAGATGATTGTGATTTTACCGAATACAAAGCTGATTATGGTAAAACTATAATTTGTGGATATGCACGCGTAGATGGTTGGAGTGTTGGAATCGTTGCAAATCAAAGGGAGGTAATTAAAAACAAAAAAGGTGAAATTCAAATCGGAGGTGTAATCTACAATGAATCAGCAGATAAAGCTGCGAGATTTATAATGAATTGTAATCAAAAAAATATTCCATTAGTTTTCCTAACTGACGTAACAGGATTTATGGTTGGTTCTAAATCAGAACATTCTGGAATTATTAAAGACGGTGCTAAAATGGTAAACGCTATGGCAAATTCAGTCGTTCCAAAATTCTCAATTATTATAGGAAATTCATATGGCGCAGGAAATTACGCAATGTGTGGTAAAGCCTATGACCCAAGATTAATCGTTGCATGGCCAACAGCTGAAATTGCTGTAATGAGCGGTGCTGCTGCTGCTAAAACGTTGTTACAAATTGAGGTTGCCACCTTAAAAGCAAGAGGTGAAGAAATCACAAAAGAAAGAGAAGACGAAATTTACAATACTATAAAAGCACGATACGACGAACAAATTTCTCCCTACTACGCTGCAGCAAGACTTTGGGTAGACGGAATTATAAAGCCAGAAGAAACACGTAAAGTTATCTCTATGGGTATAGAAATGGCAAATCATAAAAAAGCAGAAAAACCATATAATGTTGGAAATATTCAAACGTGATTTGTGATTCGTACTTATGTAATAAAACATTTTAGCGATTTAACTGCTTTAGAATACCATAACCTTCTTAAACTTCGGGTTGAGGTATTTGTAATCGAACAAAATTGTCCTTATCCTGAAGTAGATGGTATTGATCCATTTTGTTTTCATTTGTCTGTAAAAAATAACGAAAACGAAATCATAGGTACCTCTCGTATCATACCTAAAGGAATAGTTCATCAAGAATGGTCTATTGGAAGACTGGTTGTAAAAGAAAATTTTAGACGAAAAAAGATTGCAAGTAATATCTTAATTAAGTCTATTGAGTTTATTTATAATCAAGAAAATAACAAAACTGAAAAAATCAGAATTGACGCTTTAAAATATTTAGAACAATTCTATAAAAACTATCAATTTAGTTCCATAAAAGAATACAAAGAGTATGATTGGGACTATATTGAAATGATACTTAATTAAAGATTTAAAATGAAAAAATTCGTTTCTACATTACTTATAACAGGAGTAACAACTATGCTTTCCGCACAAAAAATCAGTATCGACACTTCTTTTATGGATAAATCCATTCGGCCAAAAGATGATTTTTACAAATATTGTAATGGAAAATGGTTAAAAAACAACCCTGTACCTTCCAATGAATCGCGTTGGGGAAGTATGAATGAATTAGACAAATCTAATAAAACAAAACTTATTGAAGTTTTAGAAAGCGCAAGAAAAAATCCTAAAAACACAAATGAAAAACTTATTGGTAATTACTACACTTCCTATATGGATACAATAACTAGAAATTCATTAAATATTTCACCAATAAAAAATGACCTTAATAAAATTCAATCTATTCAAAACAAACAGCAATTAAGTGAGATAATTGCTTATTTTCAACAACAAGGGATTAATGTTTTCTTCTCCGTTGACGTGCAACAAGACCTGAAAAACATAACTAAAAACAGTCTTTACATAAACCAAGCTGGTTTAGGGCTACCAAATAATCAATTTTATATCCAAGAAAATAAAAAAGCACTTTTAAATAAATACCAAACTTATCTCGAAACATTACTTTCAGCAATTGGAGTTAGCAACAATCAAAAAATGGCTTCCAATACCGTTAACTTAGAAACAAAACTTGCAAAACAAATGATGAATCCTGCAGAATTAAGGGATCCTGAAAAAACATACAATAAAATGTCGATTTCACAATTTGCTAACGAATTCACCACTTTTGACATTAACCACTATTTTTCTAAAATCGCAATTCCATCTTTAGAGTTTATTGTTATCGGTCAACCCGACTATTTCAAACAACTAAATTCTATCATTGAAACTACATCGTTAGAAGAAATAAAAGATTACATTTACTGTAGAGTAAGTTCTTATTATTCAAGTAAATTATCTAACGATATCGCTAAAATCAATTTCTCATTCTATTCCGTCACATTAAGCGGAAAATCAACAGATAAACCACTTTCAGATAAAGCAGTAAATGAATTAACAAATTTGGCTGTAAGTGAATTATTAGGTCAATGTTTTGTTCAAAAACACTACTCTAAAAATGCTCAAAAGAAAATCAATACTATGGTTGATTTACTCATCGAAAGCTATGATGAACGACTAAACACCTTAACATGGATGAGCGATAGCACAAAAAACGAAGCAAGAAAAAAATTACACTCTATTAAAAGAAAATTAGGTTTCCCTGAAAAATACGAAGATTTCAGCGCTTTGAATTTAAACCCGAAAACTTATATCGAAAACTTGAAGAAAATAAAATTGTGGGAGTTTAATCACGCTATCGCATCACTCACGAAAGAAGTCGACAAATCGAAATGGGAAATGCCTGCTCACATGATTAACGCTTATTACCAACCCTTAAATAATGAAATCGTTTTCCCTGCGGGAATTATGCAAGCACCTTTCTTCGATGAAAATGCTGAAGACGCTGTAAATTACAGTCGTATTGGAATGATTATCGGTCATGAACTAACTCATGGATTTGATGATATGGGTGCAAAATTTGATTTAAATGGTGGTTTCAAAAATTGGTGGAGCGAAAAAGACAAAATAAAATTTGAAGACAAAACGAAACAATTAGGTGAAACCTATACTCACTTTTGCCCTATCGAAGGACATTGTATTGATGCTCAACTTACAATGGGTGAAAATATCGCTGATTTAGGAGGGGTAATATTAGCATTCAATGCATATAAAAAAACAAATGAATATAAATCAGGTAAAAAACTTTTTGGTTTTACTCCGGAGCAACGTTTCTTTATTGCTATGGCACAGATTTACAAAATAAACTTTACGGAACAAGAATTAAAAAACAGATTGTCAAACGACCCACATTCGCCTGGTATGTACCGTGTTAATGGTCCATTAATGAATTTTCCTGCATTTTTTGATGCATTTGAAATCAAAGAAGGAGACGCAATGCGTAATCCAAAAGAAAAGTTAGTAGAGATTTGGTAATCAAATCTCTACTAACTAATTTAAAATAAAGACAATTGTCTTTCCGTAATTAATTCAATTCCTATTTTTGTTATTTGATATTTTTGCTGTTTACTCTTTAGATAATTCAAATCAGTAAATGATAATAAACCAAGATCCAATAAAGGTTTCAAATAAATGGTTTTGTTTCGAGTTTGATAAGATAAATTCAGTAACCCCTCAATAATTTCTTTTCCTTTTTTTGGTTCTTCCATACAAAAACGAAGTATTTCTTTGTGTGTGTCTGTTAATTCATACAAAGAAGATACAATTTGTTCTTTTGGTCTTTTTGGCTTCAATCGTTGATAAACTGCAGACGGTTCTTGAACTGAAGAAGAACTATTCGAAGTTTCTATTTGATATTTTAGCCATTGAATATACTCCTCTATTTTACTAACTAAAAAATACGGTAAACTCAATAAATAAAATCGTTTCCCTTCTTTTGTGTATAAAGTATCTAATTGGATTTTTCCAGCATAAAATCGAATAGCATAATTCACTTTAGTATTTTCCATATACAAATGAAGGGATTTTAATTTCCCTGTAGGACCAGACTTCACTTCGATTGGCACAACCTCACTTTCAAATGGATAAACAAAATCTATTTCTGCTTGAGATTGATTTTTTTCTCGAGTCCAAAAATAAATACTTCTTAAACTCAAGGTTTGCATCGACAACAATTCTTGACCTACCAAATGCTCTATTAATTTCCCTTCATAAATGGTATTTAAATCTCTTGTTCCAATAATATCCTTTTGTAAACCAACAAAATAATTAATTATTCCACTATCTAAAAACTGAAGTTTGGGCGACTTTTTAAAATCTTGCTCTAGCGGTAAATCATAACCTATCACAGGATATAACAAATGTATCAAATGAGTTTTTTGAAGCGCATTTAAAACCTGTGAGATATCATTTGAACTATACGTTGAATTTCCAAATTTTGAAAACGTAATTCTTTTCCCTGCATTTGGTATTACTTGATGGATACAATATCGAATTAACTGTAATTGGTTCTGCGATTTCGAATATTTTTCAGCATCTATCAAATAAGAGTTTAACAAACCGTCAAACACGTCACCTAAACCAGTAATATCTTTTGTTTCTATGTATTTTTTTAATACTTCTGGCATTCCACCTACCAATGCATAGGTATGAAACAATTTTAAACACGCTTCCAAAGCAAAAGATTTAAGCGGAACGGTATTTAATTGCTCTAATATATCTTCCCGTCCTAAAGCATTTAAAAACTCTTCAAAAGAAAATGGTCTCAATACTTTAAATTCAACACGACCAACTGGAAATGTGATATTTTTACCCAAAAGTGTTTCTAACATACTTCCTGCTGCAATTACAGGTAATTCAGCAACTTCCTCTTTAAAATAGCGCAACAGATTAACTACAAATACTGCTTCCTGAATTTCATCGATAAATAAAAGCGTACTTTGAATCAACGAACGTTTCATCCCTTTGATAATGAATATCCTATCAACAATTTCATTTATATCTAAATTTTCATCAAACAAATCTCTATCTGATTTTTTTTCTAAATTCAAATAAATATATTGTTCAAACTGTTGACCGAATGTGTTTACAACCGTTGTTTTACCAACTTGTCTCGCACCACGAATAATCAAAGGCTTTCTAAACGGTGAAACCCTCCAATTCTCTAACTCTTTTAAAATAGATCGATAAAACATAAAACAAAAATAACAGTTAACAACACTAAATTAATCATTATTTTAATAGTTACAAATTTAACCCAAGATAATTTACCATTAAATAATAATAGTTAACATAAATATAAAAAACCCAATTATAATAGTTAAAAAATACAACCTATTAATAATGAAGCTAAATAAATCACCTACCTTTCCAGATTGCAATAGGGACTTTCAAAGAGGAAAACTTAAATTAAACATTCACCACATCCAAATCTTTCACAACCATAACATTGTCAAAGATTTCTTTTGCTTCTGAAAGATGTTTTTTATCGTTTTCAAAACGAGCGCTTAAATGTCCAATCAATAACTTTTTCACACTTGCTTTTTGAGCGATTTGAGCCGCTTGTTTAGCTGTAGAATGCATGGTTGCTCTTGCTCTATCTATTTCTTTTTCAGTGAATGTGGCTTCGTGATATAAAATATCTACCTCTGAAACATATGGTAAAATAGTTTCGGTGTATTTTGTATCGGAACAAAAAGCATACGATTTTGCAGGTTTTGCAGAAAAGGTGTAATCTTCAAAAAAATGTTCTTTTCCATTTTCATCCACATAGTTTTTTCCAGACCTAAAAAAAGGAATAGCCATTAACGATATTCCAGATGATTTGAATTCCTCTCCAATTATACTTCTATCCTTTTGCTTTTCCTTAATTAAAAATCCATTTGTTGGAATTTTATGCTTTAAAGGAAAAGTATGAATTTCAATCATTTTATCTTCAAATAGTAATTTATGCTCATTACCAAAAAGTGGAATAAAATCTATCGAAAAATCCAATTTACTTCCTCCCACTTCTAATTGCAAACGAATAATTTGCTCTAATCCTTCTGGACCATATATGGTTAACCCTTGATTTCTTCCGAGTAAATGCATCGTACTCAACAATCCTACTAATCCAAAAAAATGATCTCCGTGTAGATGTGAGATTAAAATATGGGTGATTTTTTGGAATTTAACTCCTGCTTTTCGAATCTGCATCTGTGTACCCTCTCCACAATCAATCAATATATGACGATTATTACATTCTATATAATGCGAAGTTGGATTTCGTTGTGCTGTAGGTAATGCAGCTCCAGAACCTAAAATAGTAATTGAAAATGACATTAATTATGCACTCAATACTTCAACAGCATCTGAAATTGTCAAAGTAATGGTTAACACTTTGTCTAATTGAGAAATTGAAATTAGTTTCTGAACATTGGGTTGTAATCCACTTAAAACAAATTTACCATTCGTATCCTTACAAATTCTGTTAGCGACTAATATCGCACTCAAACCAGAAGAATCACAGTATTTAGTAGATGATAAATTAATAACCAATGTATTAATCCCTTTTTTATTTAACGTAGTTAGTTCATCTTTTAACAAAGAAGCATTGGAAGCGTCTAATTTTTCAACGTTAGACGTTATCATTGTATACTTGTCAAATTCTTCAACTAAAAAACTCATACACTAAATTTCTACTCAAATATACTACAAATAGTCAAATAATGAGTAAATACAATCAAAAGTATCTACCTTTCAATTTTTGAAGCCAACAAATAAGTAGCAGCCATACGAACTGCAACTCCATTTTCAACCTGATCTAAAATAATTGATTGTTTACTATCGGCAACATCAGAAGTAATTTCTACCCCTCTATTTATTGGTCCTGGATGCATCACTACAATTTCTTTATCCAAAGAATCCAATATTTCTTTATTTAAACCAAACTGCATAGAATACTCTCTCAATGAAGGGAAGTATTTAATATCTTGTCTTTCCAACTGAATACGAAGCATATTGGCAACATCACACCAATTCAAAGCGTTTCTTAAGTTGTGTTCTACTTTTACCCCTAACTCGTGGATATATTTAGGAATTAAGGTTGTAGGACCACAAACCATCACTTCTGCTCCTAATTTTTGAAGACAATAAATATTTGAAAGCGCTACACGTGAGTGCAATATATCACCAACGATAACTACCTTTTTACCTGCCACATCTCCTAAACGCTCTCTGATTGAAAAAGCATCTAATAAGGCTTGTGTAGGATGCTCGTGGGTTCCATCACCAGCGTTAATGATTTTCGCTTTTACTTTCGTAGATAAAAACTTCGCTGCTCCTGGATTTGGATGGCGCATAACAACCATATCTACCTTCATAGATAAAATATTATTTACCGTATCGATTAAGGTTTCTCCTTTTTTTACAGAACTTGAAGAAGCACTAAAGTTAATTACATCTGCAGAAAGACGTTTTTGTGCTAATTCAAATGATAAACGTGTTCTTGTAGAATTTTCAAAAAATAAATTTGCAATCGTAATATCTCGAAGAGAAGGTACTTTTTTAATAGGACGATTGATAATTTCTTTGAAACTATCTGCTGTTTTGAAAATCAAATGAATATCGTTTTCAGTCAAATCTTTAATTCCAATTAAATGCTCTACACTTAAATTCTCCATTGCTTATTTATCTTGTGTAAATAATACTACTTTATCTTCTCCTTCTATTTCTTTCCACTCCACATTAACACGCTCTGTCGCTAACGTATCAATGGTTTTACCAACATAATCTGCTTGAATTGGTAATTGTCTTCTAAATCTTCTATCTACTAGTGCTAATAACTCAACACTAGAAGGTCTACCATAAGCCATCAACGCATCAATTCCAGAACGGATTGTTCTACCTGTATACAATACGTCATCCATCAAAACTACGCGCTTATTCTCAACAATGAAATCAATATTTGTAACACTTGGAATAATCGGTTTTTCCCTACGTCTAAAATCATCACGGTAAAAAGTGATATCTAATTGACCACATAGTACTTTATGACCCAATATCTCTTCTAATTTGATTCTCAAACGGTTTAATACATGTATACCTCTCGGCTGTAAACCAATCAATACTGTATCTTCAAATCCATTGTGATTTTCAATTAATTGATAACAAAGTCTATTTAAGGTTAACTCAAATTGCTTTTCATTTAATATCACTTGTTTCTCCATAGTCGCAAGTTCTGATGGTTACCTTAATTGTGCGTTTAATTTATTTTCTAATTCTTGACGGATTTTTGACATAATTCCATCCACTTGTTCGTCTTTCAATGTTTTTTCAGCATCTTGAAAATGAAACGATACAGCATATGATTTCTTCCCTTCATCTAGATTTTTACCTTCATACACATCAAAAAGCCCGATTTTTTTCAAGATTTTTTTATCCACGCCCAACGCTAATTTTTCAATTTCTGAAAAACGTACTTGTTCATCCAATAATAAAGAGAAATCTCTTCTAACCTCAAACGTTTTTGGCAATTCTTTATACAATACTTTCACTAATTTCAATTGGTCTAACAAAGCATCCCAATCCAAATCAGCAATAAATACAGGCTGTTTAATTCCAAAATGTTTTTTTGTAGTATTAGAAACCCATCCCATCTCTCCTACTTTCTTTTTCAAAACAAACAAAGAAACACCATCTTCTAACAAACTGTTTTCTAACGCATTTTCAGATAAAAATCCATCTAATCCTAAACGAATAAATAAAGCAGTTACCAACCCTTTAATAGAATAAAAAGAAACTTTATCATTTACACTGTTCCATTGTTCTGCTTGTCTTTTACCACTCAAACCAAACACCAATCGTTTATTTTCTAAATAGTTTTCGTCTTCTTTGCGATAAACTTTTCCAAATTCAAATAATTTCAAATCTGAATTTTGTCTGTTTTGATTATAAGCAACAGATTCTAGTGTACTAAAAATCAATGTCTGACGCATTACATCCAATTCATTGCTTAATGGATTTAACATCTCAACATTATTTGTAACACCAAAAAAATCGTTACCAAACTTTTGAATATAAACTGAAGACGTTAATGAATTATTCATCATCTCGCTATACCCCAATCCTACTAGAAATTCCGCTACAGAACGTTGAATTTTATCTGCATCAGGTTTAATTCTTAAAGTTATCGTAGAATTTAACTTTTCAGGTAAAGGAACATTGTTAAATCCGAAAATACGCAGCACTTCTTCTACTACATCAATTTCTCTTGTAACATCAACTCTGTAAAGTGGAACGGCTAATTTCCATTGAGTTCCATTTTCCTCCAGTACTTGTATATCTAAATTTGATAAAATCTGTTTTACTTTTTCACTTGGTATTTCTAAACCGATGATTTGGTTACAACGATTTACATCAAATTCAACTATTTTGTTTTCAAATTTTTCACTAACAACTGAAGCAACATCCATAGAAACAGTTCCTCCACAAATTGATTGAATTAAGGAAACTACTCTTTTCAAGGCATATTCTGTCATTGTTGGGTCAACTCCTCTTTCATACCTAAAACTCGCATCTGTGTTCAATGCGTGACGCTTTGCTGTTTTACGAACTGATATCGGATTGAAATAAGCAGATTCAATAAATATATTTTTTGTTTCGTCACTAATTCCAGATTCTAAACCTCCAAAAACTCCTGCAATAGCAAGGTTTTTAGAACCGTTTGTAATCATTAAATCATCTTCATGTAATGTTCTTTCTACACCATCTAGCGTTGTGAATTTATCTCCAGCAACTGCTTTTTTGACTTCAATTTTAGCTCCTAATTTATCAGCATCAAAAGCGTGCAAAGGAGTTCCTAATTCACGCATCACGTAATTCGTACAATCCACGACTGCATTGATTGGTGATAATCCTACAGCGCGCAATCTTTTTTGCATCCAATTAGGTGAAGGTTTTACTTCAACAGACTGAAGACTAACACCAATATATTTAGGACAAAGTTCTGGTTCTTCAACCATAACAGAAACTTTTACCTCTTGATTTTTAGCAACAATTTCTTCTACTTCAGGAAAATCTAATGAAAGTTGAGCGTTTTGATGCACATTTTGGTGAGCAATCACATCTCTAGCAACCCCAATATGCCCCATTGCATCAGCACGGTTTGGCGTTAAACCAATCTCTATTTGGTAATCCTCCTCTAATTCAAAGAAAACAGCAGCAGGCGTACCCACTTTTGCATCTTTATCTAAAACAATAATCCCATCGTGAGAAGTTCCCATTCCTAACTCATCCTCAGCACACAACATCCCTAATGATTCTACTCCTCTGATTTTAGAGGCTTTAATTTTAAATGATTCATCTGGATTCGGATATAATACCGAACCAACTGTAGCACATATAACCTTTTGTCCTGTAGCAACATTTGGAGCCCCACAAACAATTTGTAAAGGTTCTCCTCCTACGGTTACCGTAGTTACCTTTAACTTATCTGCATCAGGATGTTTTTCACAAGAAAGTACTTCTCCTACAAAAACACCTTCTAACCCACCTTTAATATTTTCTATTTTCTCAATCCCGTCAACCTCTAACCCTGTATCTGTCAAAACTTTACTTAATTCCTCTGGGGATAAACTTGTTTTAACATAATCTTTCAACCAATTGTAAGATACTTTCATTGCTTTACAAATTCAAAAATGCTCCGCTAAATTAAGCATTTAAGAGAAAGTTTGCTTTGACTAATCGAATATTTTACTCACAAATTAACCAACCATTGCATCGTATCTACACCATCCGCAAAATCTGTCAATAAAGGACATTGTGCTTGACCAAATTCCTCATACCCCTCCCCAACAATAACTTGAATATCATCACTATACTTTTTCAAAAATAAATCTATTTCATTTTTACTTTCATAACGCTGATAGTATAGCATAGCCAATGGAGAGAATAATTCATCACTTTCTTTCAATAATAAAAACCCATTATCTAGGATTTCTTCCAAATTCATTAGGTAAATTGCACGATTGTAATCATAATTATTTGCGTATTTATGATGATTTATAATCGGTCCAAAATCAATGATAGCCTCAAAAAAACGATTTAATTGAAAATCTTTCGGAATCAATAATTTAGAAACATTTCTACAACCTAAACCAAAATGAGTAAATATATCCTCTCCAAGCGCTTTTAATTCTTCGGTAGTTTCATTTCCTGTTAAAATACCAACAGAAGTTCTATTTTTTCTAAAAATATGTGGTAAATGACCAAAATAACTTTCAAAATAACGCATTGAATTACCACTTCCCGTTGCAATCATAGCATCTACTTCACCTAACTTCCCATCTGGTATAGAAATCAAATCTTTTAAATCAGGTTCAAACTTATATAGAATTTGAATTAGCATTGGTAACAAGGTTTTATCATCAGAACTTAACTTAACAACAATTGAATTTCCTGATAATAAAACACATAAAAAATCGTGAAAACCGACCAAAGGTAGATTTCCTGCCATAATAACACCAACTTTTTTAGGTTTTGCCGAGAAAGAATAATTAGATGAAAATTCAGTAAGCACTTCCTCTTTCAACTGTTGACCCCAAACCTTTAAAACGTGGCATACTGCTTCCTCTGTAAACCAACCATTCCACTGAAATTGTCTTTTCACATTTTCTTGTAGCGCTTTATACTCATCTTCGGTAACACCTAATTCATAACCAACCCATTCTTTCTGGTTACCAACACTATATATCACCTTACCTAATGTACTAAAAGCACTAATAATCCTTTCTCTTGTCATTTAAAACTTTTTTAAAAATGTAAATCTTTTCACTAATTCGTCTGAACTTAAAAATATTGGCCCTTCTACTTTTCCATCTTGTCCCGCCTGTCCATTTCTACCTGAAGTTCCATTTTTACCATTATTAGAATTAAACACTCCGCCTAATTTTCCATTCGTATTCATTCCACGACCTGAGGCACCCGAATTACCAGCAATTCCGAATGTACCACCTCTGTTTTCAATATTAATATTATTTCTAAAATCAATTAATTTTTCATCTAAATATACATACACATTTCCACCTCTCCCTCCGTGTCCACCATCCCCACCATTCCCAGCATTTCCTCCATAAACTGAGGGTTGTGTGGTAGTTGTTTTACCATCTTTCGTGGTCGTGGTAACTGGATAAGCAGCATCTTTTCCATTACCTCCATTCCCACCGTTACCTCCATTTCCTCCTTGTGCATAAATTGAAATTCTTGCTGAATTTCGAGGTAAAAAACGAACTTCTCTATGACCATCACATTCAAAAGTCAAAACAATAAACTCTTGATTGTTTTTGGTATACAACTGCGCATACATATAAATATCTCTTGCATTTTCTCCATTACCGCCATTAGTACCATTTTCTCCACTTTGAGATGCATTCACAGCATTTGAACCGGACCTACCTTCACGCCCCGAATTACCTGAATAGTTATATGATTTTTCAGTTGGATACACTATCTCTAATTCCGATTTCCAAAGTGTATCCATTTTATTCTTACTTAACAAAGTAAAATTTGGCTTGATATCAATCAAAGGAATCTCACTGTTTAATAGTAAGTATCCATTTTCAAACTTTAAATCTACATTTGACTTTAAATCAACACTATCTAATGAAAAATGATTTAAATTTTCTGGAATTATTTGATCTGTGTTTAATACCAAATCGTAATCAAAATCAGTTTTGGTATTTAACTCTATTTTTTTTGTTCTAACTATAATGCTTTTAACATAAGGTACATTTACAGAAAACGTTTTTTTAAAACCATATTTTTCTGAATATAAATCCACCTTGATTGCGTGATTATCTTTATTCAACCCGTTCATTCCATAATAAAGCAGCCCTTTATTACAACTTAATACATTCTTCCCTGTAAACTGTAACCTTGACCATTTGATAGGATTAGTTCCCGAAGAAAGATGTTTGCTTCTACCACTTGGCTTTACCAAATCCACCGAAATTTTCACTACTCCTGGATTATTATATCCTGGATCGATTTCTACTTCAGCACTCTCATACTTTCCTCTGGTAGCACAAGAAAAAACGCTTAATATTAAAACTATTAAAAATAAAAACTTCATAAATTTATACATTAAAAAGAAATACTTATTTTACACACAATCAATTTATAATAAAAAATTAAAACAAACTAAAACTA
>Ga0315905_10004693_pt1 | contig 13963 bp, 1 predicted proteins | sample LakEriMetagenome_5_FD_203522 | JGI IMG/M metagenome (GOLD analysis project Ga0315905, IMG submission 203522) | Freshwater fungal communities from buoy surface, Lake Erie, Ohio, United States - Buoy 4 MA121 | ecosystem: Environmental > Aquatic > Freshwater > Lake | place: USA: Lake Erie, Ohio... | reverse complement strand
ACCCCCTCCGCCTCCTCCTCCTCCTCCTCCTCCTCCTCCTCCTCCCCCTCTCGCCTCTGCCGCTGCCGCAGCTCGTCGATCGCCGCCGACGCCTTGGCCGCCTCCTCCGGGCTGAGCGCGTCCGGAGAAGGCCCTTCTTCGTCGCCGACGCTGCTGCCCCCCGCCGCTGCCGCCGCCGCCGCCGCCTCTGCCCGGCGACGGCGATTGGCCTCGAGTCGCCGCCTCCACCCCGCCCTCGTCTCCGCCAGCGCCCGCTCCGCCTCCTCCTCCTCGAGCGCCTGCGCCGGGTTGAGCCAGCGCAGCCACTGCATGTCGCGCCCCTGCACGGCGCGAAGCAGGTAGCTGGCGGTCAAGAGGCGCACCTGCTCCGGCGGCAGGTCGCCGAGCCCGCCGCGCTGGCGGTACGCCTCGCCGAGCACGAGGCTCGCGGCGACGCCGACGTTGAGCGACTCGCTCATGCCGCCCATGGGGACCGCGACCTCGCCGTCGGCGGCGTCCACGGCCTCGCGGGACAGCCCGGACGCCTCGCACCCAAAGACCACCGCGGTCGGCGGCGCGCCGAGCCGCGGGCCGCCCAGGTCCGTGTCCCACGCGGCGCGGGCGCGCTCCGACGGGCGCGCGACGAGGACGCGGAAGCCGCTCGCCTTCAGCTTTGCGAGCGCGCCGCCCGTGTCGGCGCGCCAGCGCCACAGGTCGCTCCACTTGTCCGCGCCCTTGCTGGTTCGGCGCGAGCGCTTGAAGCGCGTGCCCTCGGTCGCCACGACGTGCAGGGCGCCGAGCCCGAACGCGTCGGCCGAGCGCGCGACGGCGCTGATATTTCCGCAGTCGTACGTGCCCTCGAGCACGGGCAAAAGGGAGTACGTGCGGCGCGAGACGACGGCCGCGATGCGCCGGCGGCGCTGCTCGCTGACGACGGGCCAGAGGAGGTCGATCACGGTGGCGGCGTCGACGCGCTCCTTGGCGCCGTCGCCGAGCCGAAAGGCGCCGTCGACGTGCGGGAAGACGATTGGCGGGGCGGGCGGGAGGTGCAGGCGCGCGCGGCACTCGGCGTCGTCGAGGACGCTGCAGGGCGACGAGGGCGGCGGTGGCGGTGACGGCGACGGCGTGGAGGAGGAGGAGGAGGACGGCGCGACGGCCGACGACGCGCTGAACCGGCGGCCGACGAGGCCGACGAGGCCGACGGGGCGCCCGATTCGCCGCCGCTGCGTGGAGGCGGCCACGCTCGCGACGGCACGGAGTCGGCCACCGGACGCGAGCATCGTCGTGGCGCGCGCGCGCGGGCGGGTGGGTGCGTGTGTCTCTCCGACACCGCACGCGATTCCGCCGCAATCGTCGCGCAACCAATGCGGCTCGATGCACGAGTTAGCGATGTGGGAGTCAAACCTGCTAGTAAAGCGAATTGCGTTGTGCCGCGCACCGCGAGAGGGAGCGGCCCGGTCGCGTTTACGGTGAGGCGGCGCGGCGCGGCCGCTGCCCGGCCGCCGTCGCTCGGGCGCCATCGTTCGTCGCTCCTCCTCTTACACCTGATTTTTTTTTTTGGGGCCGTCGACGGCGTCCCTTCGCTACTTTACTTGCGCAGCGCCCACAGTCCCGAGTTGGCGGCTGCCCCGGGGGTCTGGGGCGCGCCGCTGCCGGGCGCGGCCGGGGCGCCGAACGCCCCAAATCCGCCGCCCGCCGCCGGCGCCGCCCCGCCAAACGCCCCAAAGCCGCCGCCGCCGCCAAACGCGCCGCCGCCGCCAAACGCGCCGCCGCCGCCGGGCTGCTGCTGCTGCTGCTGCTGCCCAAACGCCCCAAAGCCGCCGCCGCCGCCGCCTCCAGCAGCGGCCGCGGCGCCAAAGCCGCCCCCGGAAGCCGCGGCACCACCAAAGCCGCCGCCGCCTCCGGAAGCTGCTGCCGCCTGGCCAAAGGCGCCCCCGCCGCCGCCAAAGGCCGGCGGCTGCGGGGCGGGCGACGCGCCTGCGGCGGCGCTGCCAAACGCGCCAAACCCGCCGCCGCCGCCGGCGCCGCCGCTCGCGAACGCGCCAAAGCCGCCGCCGGTGGCCGCGGCCCCGCCGAACGCCGGCGCGGTGGGCGCGGCCGGGGCGCCGCCAAAGGCCGGGCTGGGCGAGGCGGGCTGGCCAAACCGGGTGGCGGCGCCGAACAGCCCGCCGGTCGGCGCGGCGGGCGCGGCTGGCGCGAGCGCGCCAAAGGGCGAGGCCGGCGCGGCGGGCTGGCCAAAGGCGGGCGCGATGGCGGGCGACGAGGCCGCTGCTGCTGGGGCGGGGGTGGTGGTGGTGGTGGTGGCGGCGCTGCTGCTGCCAAACAGCCCGCCGCCGCCTGCCGAGGCGCCAAACGCCGGCGCGGCGGGCGCGGCAGGCGCCGCTGCCGATGCTGCCGCCGCCGCCGGCGTGCTGCTGCTGCCAAAGAGGCCGCCGCCGCCGCCGCCGCCGGCCGCGGGGGCCGCCGCCACCGTCGTCCCGCCGCCGGCACCAAAGCCAAACGCCGTCGTCCCGCCGCTGGCCCCGCCGCCGCCAAAGCCGCCAAAGCCGCCCTTGAAAGCCCCGGAGAGGGCGTCCGCGCCAGTCGACGCCGCCGGGGCCGCCGCCGGGGCGCCGCCAAACAGCGACGGCGCCGCCGCCGCCGCCGCGGGCGCTGCCGGCGTCGTCGTCGCTGCAGCGCCAAAGATGGACCCGCCGCCGCCCGTCGTGGTCGCGCCAAACGAAACCGGGGCTGCGGTGCTGGTGGACGCCTTGAACGCCGATGAGAAGAGGCCGCCGGTCGCCGCCGCCGCGGGGGCAGCGGCAGCGGCAGGCGCAGCAACGGTGCCGCTGCCACTGGCGCCGGCGCCGGCGTCGGCGGCAGCAGCAGCAGCAGCAGGCTTGGGCGCCAGGGCCGTGGCCGCCAGCTTTTGCGCGGCGGCCATCTGCGCGGCGGTGGGCATGGGCGGCATGGTTGACGACGCCTTCTTCGGCGCCGCCGCAGCCGCTTCGCCTCCCGAGAAGCCCGCCTGCTTCTGCTTGGCCGCCGCCAGCAGCGCCATGTCGGGCAGCGGCGGCGCCTTGGCCTTGGGCGCGGCGGGGGGCGCGGCCGGGGGGGGCGCGGGGGCCGCGGGCTTGGCAACAGGCGCAGCGGCGGCGGCGGCGGCCAGGGGCGTCGGCGCGGGGCTCGGCGAGGACGCCGTGTCGAAGAGCGGGTTGGTCGCCCGGAGCGGGAACGCCGACGCGCTGAGCGGGGCCGCGCCGCTGCCGCCGCCGCCAAACGCAAAGCCGCCGCCGCCGCCGCCGCTCGGAGCAGCCGGCGTCTTGGGCTCTGCAGCAGCAGCAGCGGGCTTGGGCGCCGCGGGGCGCGGCGGGGGCGCGGGCGACGGGGCCAGCGGCCGCGTGGGCGGCGGCGGGGGGCCCGGGGTCGCGGCCTGCTCGAGCGCGGGCCGCAGCGCCTCGAACGCGCCCGTGAGCGGCGGCAGCGGCGGCGGCAGCGGCGGCGGCGACGCCGCCGACGGCGTGAAGGCGCGCGAGCCGCCGCGCGAGCCGCCGCCCCCCGCGCCCCCGGACGCGGGCAGGGGCGTCGCCGACGTCGTGCGCACCGCGCTGCCGCCGCCGCCCGCGGCGGGCGACGAGCGCGCGGCGGCCTCGTGCAGCTGCGACGCGGCCGCGCGCCAGGCCGAGCCGCCGCCGCCGCCGCCGCCGCCGGGCGAGCCGCCGCCGCTTAGCGGCGAGGGGCTGCGCACGGCCGACAAGCCCCGGCGGCCGCCGCCAGAGGCAGCCTGCCGCTCCTGGTGGCGCTGCCAGCCGGGCGACAGCCACTGCTGCTGCTGCTGCTGCTGCTGCTGCTGCTGCTGCGCCGACAGGGCCGAGGAGCCCGCGCCAGGGCCGGCTGCTCCTGCCGCCGCCGCCGCCGCCGCCGAAGGGCTCGGCCCGCGCAGGGGGGCCGCAAACGGCGACGCCGACCCGCTCGCGCGCCGCCGCGCGGCGGCGGCGTAGGCAGCGGCGGCCGCCGCCGCCGCCGCCGTGGGCGACGCGACCGCCTCGGCCGCCGCGCGCGCCGCCGCGCCGCTCGTGCCCCCGCCGCGCACGGCCTCGGCCGTCAGCTCGCCGCGCGCGTCCTCGGCGCTGCCGCTGCCCTCGCTCGCGCCGGCGCCGTACTCGTCCTCCTCCTCCTCGTCGTCCTCGCCCTCCTCCTCCTCGTCCATGTCGCGCCCGCCGCCGTACATCCCTCCTCCCCCCGCCGCCACCGACGACGAGGGCAGGCCGGGGACGCGCCCGGCGCGGCGCCCGCGGCGCACGGGCGCCCCCGCGCCCATCATCGACACGCCGCCGTCGTCGCCCGCCCAGCGCTCCAGGGCGCGCGCCCCCTCGGCGGCCGAGTCGGAGCGCACGGCGCCGAGCCGCTCGAGCTCGGCCACGAGCCCCGCGACGCGTGACGCGAGGTTGTTGGCGGCCTCGCGCTGCGCGGCGACCACGTCGTAGATCAGGTGGGACGACATCGCCGCGGCGGCGGCGGCGGGGGTCGGGGAGGCCATGGGCGCGCCGGCCGGGGACAGGGGCTGCGCGGGGGCCGCGAGCGCCGCGGCGGCGGCGCGCGACGGGGCGCCGAGGTAGGAAGCGGCGGCCGCGGCGCTGGCGATGGGCGCTCGGCCGGCCAGGGCGCCGGCCGTGGCGGCGGCGGGCCTGCGCGCGCCGCCAAAGAGGCCGCCGGGGAGGCCGCCGGCAGCAGCCGCGCCAGTGCCGCGCAGGGCCGACGCCCACGCGGGCGGCCCGCCAGCGCCGGCCCCGGCAGCCGCGCGCCGCCCGTACAGGTGCGGGGCCATCTGCTGCTTCTGCTGCAGCCGCTGCGCCTGCTGCCGCTGCCGCTCCTCCTGCGCCTCCTCCCACCGCTCGACCTGCGCCTCCAGGTCCTCGATGTTGGCGGCCGCGCCGTCGAGCCGCGCGCGCACGTCGGACGCCAGGCCCGCGAGCGCGGGCTCGAGCGGCAGCCGGCGCGCGGCCGCGTCGCGCCGCGCTGATGCTGATGCTGCGGCCGACGCCGAAGGCGCGCCGAGCGGCCCGCCGCCGCACGCGCCGCCGTCGTCCACGAGCGTGCCAGCGCCGGGCGCACCCGCCGGCAAAAAGAGCGCGAGCGCCGCGCGCCGGCGCGACAGGTCCTCGCACCCCTCGGCCAGGCCGCGCACCTCGGCCGACAGCGCGCGCCCGCGCGCCTGCAGCCGCCCGACGCGGCCCGCCAGGGCGACCGTGGCCTCGCGCGTGGCCGCGTAGGCCCTGCGCGCCCCGGGGGCCGCGGCCGGGTCCGCCTCCTCGAGGGCGCGCGCGAGCGCGGCCGTGTGCGCGGCCATGCGCCGCACGTCGTGCACGAGGCGCAGGCACCCGGCCTCGGCGTCGGCGACCTCGGGCGCCTCGGCGTGGAAGGCCGAGGGCGGGTAGGGCACGTTGGCGGGCTCGGGCACGCGCACCAGGGCGGGAGGGGCGGGCGGCTTGTCCGCTGGCTGAGGAGGGGGCGGGGGCGCGGGAGAGGTGGGGTTTTTGGGGGCGGCGGCAGCGGCCGCCGGCTTGGCAGATGCGGCGGGCGGCGGCCGCGCAGGCGCCGGCGCCGCGGCAGGGGGCTTGGCGGCCGACGCCGACGAGGCCGTGGGCTCGGCCGGGGGCTTGGGCGCGGGCGCGGGCGGCGGAGCAGCGGGCGCGGCGGGGACGACGGGAGCCGGCGCCGGCGCGGCAAGGGGCGGCGGCGGCGACGGGGCGGCCTCGGCCTTGCCGCCCCATTGGAACGCCGCGCTGCCGCCGCCGAAGCCCGACACCGCCGCCGTCGCCGCCGCCGCCGCCGCCGCCGCCGGGGGCGGCGCCTTGGGGGCGCCGGCCGGGAGGCCGCCAAAGCCGCCGCCCGTCGCCGCCGCCGTGCCGGCGCCGAACAGGTTGCCGGTGCCGGTGCTGCCGCCGCCGCCAAAGAGGTTGGCAAAGCCGCCGCCGGCGGCGGGGGCTGCAGCGGCGGCGGGCGCGCCAAACAACGAGCCGCCGCCGCCGCCCGTCGCCGCGAGCTTGTCGGGCGCGGCGGGCGGTTGGGGCGGTTGGGGCGGTTGGGGCGGCCTGGCGGCCCCCTCTGCCTGCTCCTCCTCCTCCTCCTTCTTCTTCTTGCCAGCAGCAGCAGCAGCAGCAGCAGCAGCAGCAGCAGCAGCGCCGCCGCCGCCGACGGCGCTGCCCCCGTCGCTCTGCTCGTCGTCGTCGCCGTCGTCGTCGTCGTCCTCTCCCTCGAACGCGCTGCCGCCGTCGCTCGCCCCGCCGCCGCCGCCGCCGGGCAGCGCCACGCCCGCCGCCTTGTTGGCCGCCGCCGCCAGCCCGGGCGCCGCAAAGAGCGCGGGCGCGGGGCTGCTGCCCCCGCTGCTCGCCGGCTCGTCGGCCTGGTCGGGGTGCTTCTGCGCCGTCGCGGGCTCCTGTTCCTGCTGCTCCGACTCGTCCTCCAAGTCTTCCTCGTCCTCGGACGCCAGAGGGATCGCCGCCGCCGCCGCCGCCGCCGCCGCCGCCGCATCCTCTTCGGGGGCCGCCGCGCCGACTCCTGCTCCCGCGCGCAGCCACGCCGGCCCTGCGTCCGCCGGCAGCGCCTCGGGCGCGCGCGCGAGCGCCTCGCGCCGCCGCGCAAAGCACGACAGCCGGTGCACGTGCAGGCAGCCGTCCGCGGCCGCCACCAGCAGCACGGCGCTGTGCGGCACCAGCGGGCGGACGCCCTCCTTGTCCGTGGGGTCGGGCAGGCCCTCGTCGTCCCCCACGGCCGCGTAGTCGACGTCGAGGGCGAGGATGTAGTTGTCGAGGTCGCCCGGGCGCATGGGCAGCGCCGGGGCGAGCGCGGTCTCGGTCAGGTCGAGGCCGACGACCCGGGCGCCCGTCTCGGCGTCCGCCTCCTCCTCGGCGACGGGCTTGGCGGCGTCGGCGGGGACCTGGTCGCGCAGCTCGGCCAGCAGCGCAAAGTGCGCGTCGTACGCGCGGCGGTGGGAGACGAGGTGCAGGCCCCACTGCGGGACCGTGGCCGCGCGCAGGTAGGGCCACTCGCCCGGGGCGCCGGTGCCGCCGCCGTTGCCGCCGCCGCCGCCCTCGCCCCCCTCCGGCTCGGCCATGTCAACGTGCTGGAACGCGGCCGCGCGCACGGTGGGCGCGGCGGCTCCGCTCAGGAGCGCGGCGGCGCCGTCGCCCTCCCAAGAGACCACAAAGGTGCGCGCGCCCTCGGCCTCGGCCTCGACGACACCGTCCGGCGACGACGACGCCGCCGCCGCCGCCGCCCGCGTGGTGGCGGCGAGCGCGCTGCCGACCAGCGTCGTCGGCGCGACCCAGGCGAGCGAGTCCACCACGGCGCGTTTGTCGCCCCCGTCGGCGACCTCGTCGGCGACGGGCTCGGGCGCCTCGAGGCGCGCGACGGCCGCGCCGGCGTCCGAGGTCGCGCCCGCGCGCCGCACGACGACGCGCGCGGACGCCGCCGCCGCCGCCGACGCCCCTCCTCCTCCTCCCCGCGCCGCCAGCGCATAGTGCGCGCCGTCCGGCGACCACGCGGCCGCGTCCACTCCCGAGGGGGCGAGCGTCACGGGCGCGGCGCCGTCGTCACCATCAGCAGCGGCAGCAGCCAGGTCGTACTGCACGAGCGCGCCGGTCTGGAGCAGCACCATGAGCTGCCCCACGCCGTCGGCCGAGGGGCGCCACGCGAGCCAGCGCGCGGCGGCGGGCAGCGCGAGCGTGCGTAGCGGCGCCGCCGCCGCCGCGTCCTCCTGCGAGGGCAGCGCCATCACGCCCGGCAGCGAGTAGACGTGCACGCGCGCGCCGCCCTCGGCCAACACGGCCACGGCCCGGTCGTCCGCCGACAGCGCGACGACGGCTGCGCGCGGCAGGGGCAGGGCGCGCGCGCTCGGGACGCTCGGCAGCGGCACGGCGCCGTCCGGGTCGTCGGCGCCGCCCACGTCGCGCGAGGCCGCCGCGAACAGGTCGCGCGTGCGCGCGAGGTAGACGGCTGGTTTGTGTTGTTTGGTGTTGTTGTTGTGGGATGGCGTGGTGGGTTTGGACGGCGGGGGCGGTCAGTGTTGTGCGTGCGTGTGCGTTGGGCGCGCGCGCGCGCGATCGCGCGCGCGTTTGCGATCGCGACGTCAGACGCCGACGCGCGCGCCGCCGCCGCCGCCGCCGCCGGCGATTGGCCGCCACTCGCCCGATCCAAGCCACAGCTCTCACCATGCTGGTCACTCCAGACCGTGACGCCGTAGCGGCGCGCGACCGCCAGCGGCCGCGCGTACCCGGGCACGGCCGCTCCGGCCGCGGGCGCGGCGAACCGAACGGCGCCCTTGAGCCGGAAGAAGTAGCCGTACTCGGGCGCGTCGCGCGAGGGCACGTCGCGCGCCTCGTCGAAGCGCAGGTCCATCGGTGTGATGAGTCGGGGTCGCGTCAATGGATGGACATGCTCTCGGCTGCCGGATTGGTCGAGCCGACGGCGATCGGCGTTCAAAACAACCAAGTTGACGAAACGAGGCAGGTGTGTTTGGGTGCGCGCGGGCGTGGTGTATATCGACGCTATGCTGCTGCGTGGTTGTCGTGTGTGTGCTCGGACGCTGCTGCTACTGCTGCTGCTGCTTGCTGCTGCTGATGATGTGGGTCATTGGCCGCTGTGTTGGACGCGCCTCGCTTTTGGCAAAGGCAGGAGGAGCACAGGCAAGTGCGATGCCTTTCGACGCCGAAAGTCGCGCCACGCGCCCCTCCGCGCCCCCTACACACACGCAACAACGATACTACTAGCCCACACGCATCTCGTGCACGCGCAAACACATCCACGGCCGCCCCCGCGCGCGCGCGCCACGCACACATCGACGCCCCGACACACAACCACAACCAGACGCGCCCCACTTTCCGATGAGCAGCGGAGGTCGCCTCGGCGCCTCCGCGTGACCGCAACGATGCAGACGCGTCGCCCCAAGCGCACAGCAGCAGCAGCAGCAGCAGCAGCAGCGGACCCGCAGCAGCGGCAGAAGAGCAGCGACAAGCTCGACAAGCAGGACGAGGAGCAGCAAGAGCAGCAGCCCAGCCTTTCCCCGCCAAGCAGCAGCAAGCGCCGCGCGCGCGAGCAGCAGCAACAAGAGCAGGCGTCGAGCAAGAAGGAGCGCGCCAAGCGCGCCAAGCTCACGCCGTCGCCATCCGCCACGCCCGAGGGCGGCAAGCGCAGCAGCGGCGGAGGGAGCGAGGGGGGCAAGAAGCAGCAGAGGAGCAGCAAGAGCAGGGGCAAGGACAAGAAGGACAAGAAGGACAAGAAGGAGCAGCAGCAGCAGCAGCAGCAGCAGGCGGCCGAGATGGACGCCGGGCGGCGCGGCGCCGGCGGGAGCGGCGGCGCGGGGCCGTCGTCGACGGGCGGCGCGGGCGGAAACGAGGTGGGTGTGCTTTGTCACCACACGGCCGTCGTCGCCGTCGTCGCCGTCGTCGTCGTCGCTGGAAACCCACGCCACCCCCCTCCACACACAACAACAACAACAACACAGGACAACGCCAACCCCTCCGGTGGCGGCGGCGGCGGCGGCAACGGCGGCGGCGGCGGCCGCACGTCCGTCTCTGCGCTCCAGGGGCTCCTGCGCAAACTGGGCGCGGGCCTCGAGGACGTGCTGCCCGGCCTGGGCGGCGGCGGCGGCGGCGGCGGCGGCGGCTTTGGCGGCAGCCTGGCGATGATGATGGGCGGCGGCGCGCTGACGGGCGGGCGGCTCAAGGACATCATCGCGGGCCTGCGCGCGGGCGACGACGGCGGCGAGGCGGGGGGAGCCGGCCACGGCGGCGGCAGCGACGAGGGCATGAGCGACGAGGAGGGCGAGGAGGGCGGCGGCGGCGGCGGCCGTCGCGGCGGCGGCGGCGCAGGCGGCGGCGCAGGCGGCGACGGCTCAAACGCTGGCGGAGGCCTCGGCGGCAGCGCGCAAATGGCCGCGCTCAGCTCGCTGTGCGAGCTGCTGTCGGTCGCGTCCGAGGAGCAGCTCGTGGCCTTTCCCACCGAGACCATCGTGCCCCTGCTCGTGCGCGCTCTGTCCGCCGAGCACTCGCCCGACACGATGCTGCTCGCCGCGCGCTCCCTCTGCTTCCTCGCCGACGCGCTGCCGGGCCCCGCCGGCGCGTCGCTCGTCCGGCACGGCGCGCCCGCGGCCCTGTGCGCCAAGCTGCTGTCGATCGAGTACATCGACCTGGCCGAGCAGTCGCTCCAGGCCCTCGAGAAGCTCTCGCACGAGCACCCGGCGGCCCTGCTGCGCGCGGGCGGGCTCGTCGCCGCGCTCTCGTACCTCGACTTTTTCCCGTCGGGCGTGCAGCGCTCGGCCGCCGCCACGGCCGCCAACATCTGCGCGGGCCTGAGGCCCGCCGCCGTGGGGGGCGTGGGGGGTGGCGGCGGCGCTTCTCGCGCCGCCGCCGGAGCCACCTCGCTCCTGCCGCCGGAGCACGCGGCCGCCGCGCGCGAGGCGGCCCCGCTGCTCGTGCCCCTGCTGCGCAACGCCGACGCGCGCGTCGTCGACTCGGCGGCGAGCGCGCTCGGGCACGTGGCGGCGGCGGCGGCGGCGCTGCCGTCGGCGTCGGCGGCGGGCGCGGCGGCGGGCGGGGCGGGCGGCAGCAGCGTGGGCGGGGCGGGGTCCGGGGCGGCCGACCCGGGCCTGCTGGACGCGCTGCAGGCGGCCGGGCTGGTGGACACGGCGCTCGACCTGGTGAGCGCGGCGTCGCCGTGCGGCCGGGGGGGCAGGGGCGGAGGAACGGGCGGGGGCGGCGGCGGCGGCGGCCAGCAGCAGCAGCAGCAGCAGCTGTCCCCGGCGACCTACTACGGCCTGGTGCGCGTGCTGGCCACGTGCGCGAGCGGCAGCGCCGCCATCGCCGACGCCCTCCTGGCCTCGGGCGTCGCCGACACGCTGCAGTTTCTGCTCGCCGGGTCGCCGCTGCTCGAGGGCAGCTCGGTCGGCGCGGCTGCTGCTGCTGCGGGGGGCGGCGGCGGCGGCGGCGGCGGCGGCGCGTCGCCGCTGCCCCCCGCCGCGCGCTCGCGCTCGGCCACCCCCCAGCAGCAGCAGCAGCAGCAGCAGCAGCAAGGGGGCGCGCCGGCGTCGTCGCTGCGCACGCCCGACCAGCTCTACGACGTGCTCGGCCTCGCGCAGGCGCTGCTGCCGCCCGTGCCGGACGCGCCCGCGGCCGCGATCGCCGCGTACAGCGGAGGAGCAGCAGGTGGGGGCGCGGCGGCGGCGGCGGCGGCGGCGGCGGCGGCTGCCCCAGCCACCGCCGCCGACGCCGGCGCATCTGCGAGCGTCGCGAGCGGCACCCTGCTGCGCGACAACCCGGAGCTCGTCGCAAACCTGTGCGACGCCCTCCTGCCGCTGCTGCTGCGCGCCTACGGCGCGTCGGTGCTGCCGGCCGTGCGCCTGCGCTGCCTCGCCGTCATCTCGGCCCTCCTGCACGCGGCCGAGCCCGGGCAGCTGGCGGGCGCCCTGGTCGACCTGCCCATCAGCGCGTTCCTCGCGTCGCTCCTGGGCGGGCGCGACCTGCGCGCGGCCGCGTACGCGCTCCAGGCCGCCGACCTACTCATGCGCGCGCTGCCGGCCGTGTTTGGCGTCGCGTTTGTCAAGGAGGGCGTCGTGCACGCGCTCGAGCAGCTGGCGCTCAAGGGCGGGGCGGCGGCGGTGGCGGCGGGGGCTGCGGCGGCGACGGCGGCGGCGGCCGCGGCGGCGGCGGGCGGCGGGTCGGGCGGCCCGAGCCCCGCGGCGGGCGAGGCCGGCGGGCGCGTGACGCGCGCGCGCAGCAGCGGCAGCGCGGGGGCGGCGGCCGAGCCGGCGCCGCCGCAGCCGCAGCCGGACGCCGCTGCCGCCGCCCCCGCCGCCAGCCCCGCCGCCCCGCCCACGCTGCGCGACGCCGTCGCGGCGAGCGCGGCGGCGTTCCGCGCGCGCTACTTTGGCAGCAGCGGCGCAGGCGGCGACGGCGGCAGCGGGGCTGGCAGCGGCGGCGCCGGGCGCCGCCGCAGCGGCGCAGGCGGCAGCGGCGGCAAGGCGGCCGGAGCCGCCGCCGGGGCCGCCCGCCGCAGCGAGGACAACGGCGCCAAGCCGCACCCGCTCGAGACCGACACGCTGCGCGAGCTGCGCGCCGTGGCCGCGCGCCTCGACGCGGGCGGCGACGCGGGAGCGGTCGCCGACCTGCTGCGCGCGCTGCGCACCGGGGACGCCTCGACGTTCGAGCTGCTGTCGAGCGGCGCGGCGCGCGCGCTCGCGGCCTACCTGCGCGGCGACGACCTGGACCGGCAGCAGCAGCAGCAGCAGCAGCAGCAGCAGCAGCAGCAGCAGGCGGAGGGGGGCGGCGCGGCCTCGGCGGCCGAGGCCTACGCGCGCGACCGCGCGCTGCTCGAGCGGCGCGACGCGCGCGTGCTCGCGCGCATGCGCGCGCTCGTCGAGGCGGCCATGGTCGCCGGCGGCGGGGGCACGGGGGCGCCGCTGGCCGACCTCGACTGGGGCGGGGCCACGCCCGCCGCCGACCTCGTGCGACGCCTTCAGGCGGCGCTCGCGGCGTCCGAGGCGTTCCCCGTGGTGCAGAACCGCGTGGGAACCGCGGGCGGGGGCGGCGGCGGGGGCGGAGGCGGGCGCAGCTACGGCGGCGCCGGCAGCAGCGGCGGCGCGGCGCCCGGGTCGCTCGGCGCGGGCGGCGGCGCCTCGCTCGGCAGCGGCCTGGCCGCGCTCGCGCAGCCGTTCAAGCTGCGCCTGGCGCGCCACCCGCGCGAGCGGGGGCTGCGCGAGTACCCGCCCAACGTCGTGCTCATCGAGCCGCTCGCCACCATGTCGGCCGTCGAGGACTTTTTGTGGCCGCGCGTGCAGCCGCCGGCGCCCGTGGCGGTGGCGGGCGTCCCCCGGGGCTCGGGCGGCGGGGGAGCAGCGGGAGGAGGCGGCGGGGCGGCTACGGCTGCTGCCGCTGCCGCCGGTGCTTCCGACCGCGCGGCAGGCGCTGGCGCGGCGGGCGGGTCGGCGGGCGCTGCTGCCGCCGCCGCCGCCGCCGCTCGGCAGACGCGCGCCGCGGCCGCGCGCGCGCGCACCGGCCGCGAGGCGGCGACGGGGGCTGCCGCCGCCGCCGGCGACCCCGACCGCATGGACACCGAGCACGACGAGGAGGATGGCCTCGAGGAGCACGGCTACGACGAGGACGAGGACGAGGACGACGAGCCCCCGCCCGACTTTATCGACGAGGAGCGCCCGCCGGGCGCGGGCGGCGACGAGGACGGCGAGGAGGAGGAGGACGCGATGGTCGACGGCGAGGAGGAGGAGGAGGAGGCGGAGGACGACGACGACGACGACGACGGCGCCGAGCTGGGCGTGTCGATGCCCGTGCACAGCCTGCACCTGGGCGGCAGCGCTCCTGGCGGTGGCGCGGCGGCGGGCGCGGCGGGCGCTGGCGCCGAGGCGACTCCTCCCGGCCGGCGCGCGACGCGCGCGTCCACGGCCGCCGCGGCGGCTGCCGCTGCCGGAGCGAGTGGTGGCGCGCGCGGCGCCGCGGCCGCCGCTCCTGCCCCGGCGGCGCCTCCCCCCGTGCCCCCGGCCCATCCCCCTCCGCAGCAGCAGCAGCAGCAGCAGCAGCAGCAGCAGCAGCAGCAGCGCACGGCCGCCGCCGTCGCCGCGCAGGCGCCTGCGCGCCTGGCCTTCTACCTCGACGGCGCGCGCGTCTCGAGCGCCACGACCGTCTTCCAGGCCGTGCAGCGGCGGCGCCTGGCCGCGCGCGCGGCCGTCGACGCCGACGACGACGACGACGACGACGAAGACGGCGGCAACGGCGGCGGCGCGGCGGCGGGCAGCTACCTCGCCCGCGCGTTTGGCGCGTCCTTTGGCTCGCGCTACGGCGGCGGCGGCGGCGGCATGTACGGCGGGGGGAGCAGCGGCCCGGGCGGGCGGCTGTGGGACGAGGTCTACACGCTGCACTACACGTCGGCGCGCACGGGCGAGGAGCTGGAGGACGAGCAGCAGCAGCAGGGGGAGGCGGCAGCGCTGGCAGCGGGC
>Ga0315905_10004691_pt1 | contig 13965 bp, 10 predicted proteins | sample LakEriMetagenome_5_FD_203522 | JGI IMG/M metagenome (GOLD analysis project Ga0315905, IMG submission 203522) | Freshwater fungal communities from buoy surface, Lake Erie, Ohio, United States - Buoy 4 MA121 | ecosystem: Environmental > Aquatic > Freshwater > Lake | place: USA: Lake Erie, Ohio... | reverse complement strand
ATGTATTCGGGTCCGAAGGCGAGGCCCGTGACATCGGGATAGGCCTTGATCACCTCTGCCGGAACACTCTCTTTCGTGAGATCGGCAATCGCATGCGCTGCAGCAATCTTCATCTCTTCGGTAATGGCGTGCGCTCGCACATCGAGCGCGCCACGGAAGATGAACGGGAAACAAAGCACATTGTTTACCTGGTTCGGAAAGTCCGAGCGCCCAGTGGCCACGATTACATCGTCGCGGATCGCCCGCGCCGCTGAAGGCCGAACCTCGGGCTCGGGATTCGCAAGCGCGAAAATCACGGGCCGCGGCGCCATAGATCGAAGCAACTCGGCATCGAGCAAGCCCGCAGCCGAAACGCCGATGAACACGTCAGCTCCCCGCAACGCATCCGCCAGCGTGCGATGAGGACTCTCGTTTGCAAACTCGGCCTTGTAGTCCGGCAGATTTTCACGACCGGCGTGAATGACACCCTGCCGATCGACTGCCGTCATATTGGCAACCGGAACGCCCATCGATCGCAATAGTCGCAAGGTCGCGGTACCGGCAGCGCCGCTGCCAAGACACACGATCTTCACTTCGTTGAGGCGCTTACCCTGCAACTCGAGTGCATTCAATAAACCAGCGACCACGCAAATGGCCGTGCCGTGTTGATCGTCGTGGAAGACGGGTACTTTACAACGCGCTTTCAGCGCTTCTTCGATGGCAAAGCACTGCGGAGCACCCACATCTTCTATGTTGATGCCGCCGAAGCTATCGGCGATTCGCGCGACCGTGTCGATGAAGCTTTCAGCCGTCTCTGCGTTGATCTCGATATCCACGCAATCGAGATCCGCGAATCGTTTGAAGAGCAATGCCTTGCCTTCCATCACGGGCTTGCTTGCCAGCGCACCGAGATTACCGAGACCCAAAATCGCCGAACCATCGGTCACGATGCCAATGAGATTGCCCTTGTTGGTGTACTCGTAGGCTGCTTCAGGATCTGCGGCGATAGCCAACACGGGCTCTGCGACGCCAGGGCTGTAGGCGAGCGCAAGATCACGGCTCGATTCCGCTGGCTTGAAAACGTGGGTACCAATCTTTCCCGGCCGCGGCATCGCGTGGTATGCGAGCGCTGCCTGGCGCAAAGCCTCATCAGACATGTCATCTCCCCCTGATATGGTCGGCCACTATAGAGGCTCGGCCCGTCGGACGGCAGGGGTTTGAATCCCTCCCGAGATCAAACTAGGATCCGGAACACAACATCAACAAGATCCAAAGGGGATCAATATGGGGGAGCGCGGGTTTGACTACGACCTCGTAGTCATCGGATCGGGTCCGTCTGGTCAAAGGGCGGCTATTCAGGCGGCCAAATTAGGCAAGTCTGTTGCAATCATCGAACGAGCCAGAACCGTCGGTGGAATCTGCGTCAACTACGGCACGATTCCCTCGAAGACCTTTCGAGAGGCCGTTCTGCATCTGTCGGGATATCGCGAGCGAGGCATCTACGGCTCGTCGTACCGAGTGAAGCAGGAGATCACTATCGACGATCTGCTCTACCGTGTTCAGCAGGTCGTGCGATCCGAGATCGACGTCATCCGTAATCAGATGACCCGCAACCGCGTCGAGCTCATCGAGGCGACCGCGACGTTTCTCGATCCGCACCTGATCGAGCTGACCACCGAAGGAAGACATGGCAAACGTCAGATCACCGCTCGCAAGGTCGTGATCGCCTGTGGCACCGAAGCCGCGCGCGACACCCACATCCCATTCGATGGTCAAAGGGTCTTCACGAGTGACGATGTACTTGGGCTCGAGCGTCTGCCGAGATCGATCATCGTGGTTGGTGCCGGCGTCATCGGCATCGAATACGCCACCATGTTCGCGGCACTCGGCGTACGTGTCACCGTCGTAGATAAGCGGCCGACGCTGTTACCGTTCCTCGATCATGAGATTTCAGCAGCACTCACTTATGTGGTGCAACAGAGCAATGTCACCATGCGCCTCGGTGAAGAAGTCGCTGAAATCGACGTCATCAATGGTGTTTCGAAACCCGTTGAAGTTCGCTTGAAAAGCGGCAAGGTGTTGCACGCGGAAGCCGCGCTGTATTCAATTGGTCGCGTCGGAGCGACGGAACGCCTGCAACTCGGCAACGCCGGCGTGCAAGCGGATGATCGCAACCGTATCCCCGTCAACGAGCACTTCCAAAGCAACGTCGAGCATGTTTATGCGGTCGGCGATGTCATCGGTTTCCCGTCTTTGGCATCCACATCGTACGAACAAGGCAGAGCTGCGGCACGCCATGCTTTCGGTCTGCGCAACGATCACGAAGGCGGTATCGGTCTCTTTCCGTATGGCATCTACACGGTCCCAGAGATTTCGACGATCGGAAAAAGCGAAGACGAGCTCACTGCCGCCGGCATTGCCTATGAGATCGGCAAAGCCAACTACCGGGAAATTTCGCGCGGCCAGATCATCGGCGATCGAACTGGCCTGCTGAAGATCATCTTCAGCCCGGAATCCCGGCAGTTACTCGGCGTACACATCATGGGTGAAGGCGCGAGCGAGTTGATTCACATCGGACAGGTTTTGATGGCTCACAACGGCAAGATTGATTACTTCGCCGATGCCGTCTTCAACTTCCCGACTCTCGCGGAGTGCTATAAAACCGCCGCGCTCGACGGCCTTAACCGACTCAGCATCTAACTCCGCATCTAGAAGTAGCCCAAGACACCCTGGAGGCGGCAGAATCGTCAGGTGAGTGATCGCCTGACGACAACGGGACTGAGCGAGTCCGAGGCGCGGCAGCGCTTGACCGAGGATGGGCCCAACGTCATCGGCGGACGCACTCGTCCGCCGACGCTCACCGTTGCGCTCGATGCTCTGCGTGAGCCCATGTTCATCATGTTGGTTGCTGGCGGCGGCCTCTACCTTGCGATGGGCAAGCTCAGCGACGGGCTACTTTTATTGAGCTTCGTCCTTGTCGTCATCGGCAGCACGATCCTGCAACGTCGTCGCACCGAGAAAGCCCTCGATGCGCTACGTCAAATGTCGAGTCCGCGCTGTCTTGCCATTCGCGATGGCAAAGAAATCCGCATCTCGGCAACGGAGCTTGTGTGCGGTGATTTGATTATTCTCAGCGAAGGCGATCGTGTCCCCGCAGACGCGCTACTTCGTCAATCCACGCACTTGTCGATCGACGAGTCATTACTCACCGGAGAATCGGTCCCCGTCAGTAAAACTCCATCCGCCGAGACGGTCGAACTCGGCGAGCCTGGCGGAGACCATACGAGCAGTCTGTACGGCGGAACACTGGTCACATCGGGTGCCGGCCTCGCCGAAATCGTCGCCACGGGCGAGCGTACCCGCGTAGCGGCAATCGGTGCCGCCCTGACAAGCATCGACAGCGACCGCTCACCACTACAGAAGGAAACTGATCGCTTAGTACGCTGGCTTGCGAGTGCTGGCATCGTCGCCTGCGTCACGGCCGCCATCGTCTACGCGTTGACTCGTGGAGGAAGTCTCGACGCATGGCGCGAAGGAGGCCTCGCGGGAATCGCGATGGCGATGTCGTTGATACCCGAAGAATTCCCGGTCGTACTGACGGTATTTCTCGCCGTCGGCGCGTGGCATATGTCGAAGCGCAATGTTCTCACTCGACATATTCCAGCGATCGAAAGTTTAAGCGCTATGAATGTCTTGTGTGTCGACAAAACGGGCACACTCACTCGCAATCAACTCCAGTTGGCGCACTTGGCTGACATGACCCATGAGGTCAACTTAGCTGCTGTAGACAACCTTGATTCGCGATTCAGCACGCTGCTAGCCACCGCGTTTGCCGCGACCAAACCTCAATCCAAAGATCCACTCGATAAAGCGATCCGCCTTGCGGCAGAACGACTAATCGACGTTGCGGACGCAGAACAACACGCCCTGCTTCACGAGTATCCGTTGACGGCCACGCGTCCGGCCATGGGCTACGTCCGGCACGACGGTGAGATCCGTGTTCGATTGGCTAGTAAAGGTGCGCCTGAGGTCATCGCGCATCTGTGTGCCTTCACGGAACAACAGAAATCGGAGCTGCATGCGATCGTAAGTCGTCTTGGCGAGCAGGGCCTACGCGTCATCGGTGTCGCGCAAGCATCCGGAAAGGTCGACCCCCCCTATGTCGATCTACACACGGACTTTGGTCCACTCGAGTTCCTCGGGCTGCTCGCTTTCGCCGATCCGCTACGCACCGAGGTTCCCCAAGCGGTTGCGGACTGTCGCGACGCCGGGATACGCGTGGTCATGATCACGGGTGACTACCCAAAGACGGCGCTCGCCATCGCGCGCCAAGCCGGCATCGTCGCAATCGATCATCCATCCGTGCTGACCGGCGCCGCTATGGATGCCCTCGACGATGACGAACTGACGGAGGCGGTTAGACAGCACGAGGTTTTCGCTCGAGTACGCCCGGAACAAAAGTTGCGTTTGGTTAAAGCACTGCAGGCAACAGGCAACGTGGTGGCGATGACCGGCGATGGCGTCAACGATGCGCCGGCGCTGAAAGCAGCGGATATCGGTATTTCGATGGGGCAGCGAGGCTCAGAGGTGGCGCGAGAAGCCTCGGATCTCGTCCTGCTTGATGACGCGTTCCCCTCCATCGTCGCCGCGATTCGCCAGGGCCGAAAAATCTACGACAACATCCAGAAAGCTAGCATCTTCATCATCGCCGTACACGTGCCTATCGCGGGGCTTGCGCTGTTGCCTCTGCTCGACTCCGCTGCGCCACTGATTTTGCTGCCGATCCATATCGTCATCATCGAGATGATCATCGATCCTACCTGTGCCTTGGTCTTCGAGGCCGAACAGCCCGATCGAGATCTGATGAAGCGGCCCGCGCGACCGCTGGATCAAAAACTGTTCTCCCTTCGCGAAGTGACGCTGGCGCTCTTGCAAGGACTGAGTGTATTTATCGCCTGTACCGTCGTGTACCAGATTTCGGCACCGACTAACGGGTATGAGGTTGCAAGGACTCTGGTCTTCTGCACTTTGATTTCATCATTGATCGCACTGATTTATTTCAATCGATCTTGGACCGCTTCGTTTCGCGAAGTGCTTTCTAGGCGTAATCCTGCACTGTATGCCGTCACGGCGTTCGCCGTGATATGCCTTGTTTTCGCTCTATTCATTCCGATCATTCGAGATCGGTTTTCGTTCGCCGTGATCACTCTAGATCAATTTCTCTGGAGTTCACTGATCGGACTAGCGAGTTTGCTCTGGTTCGAAGTCACCAAGCATCGACTTTTAACTCGATAGTCGAGACCAACTGCTACAGTCGAGTGTCTCGCGATAACTGTGCCAGGCCGAATATGCCAGCCACGGCATCAGTAAACCCAATCCGATAAAGGCAGTCGCAAACCCAAGAGCGGTAATCAGTGCGATCAATAACGCCCAAAAAACAGCGACTCGCTTATTGCGAAGGACGGCATTCACGCTCGACACCACCGCGGTGACCATATCGACGTCGCGATCGGCAATCATGGGCAAGCTGAACACGGCGGTCGCAAAGGTCACTACTGCAAAAATACTCCCGAATGCCGAGCCCACCGCTAGAAATTCAATCAACGATTGAATGTTATGCGGCTCGATCGGCATGAAGGCACTGACCATCATGCCCGAGCGCGACCACGTGAAGAGGATCACCATTTGGATCAAGGCGAATACCGCAGCCTGGCCGGGAATGCTGCGTACTAAACGAAAGCTGTCCGAGAGGCGTGGGCGTTGACCCAGCTCTAACGCACGACTGACACTATAAAGACCGACGGCTATCAAGGGCGCAACGAAAACGAAGCCCGACAGCAACGCGGCGAGCAAGGCGAATCGCCCGAGTTGCCACGCCAAACCGCTGATTGCCACACTGACAAGGACGATGACCGCGCCATACGCAGCCGTCAGCGCCGGCGCGCGGCGAACATCCTGCCAACCCGCTGCCAGCCACCGTAGTGGCGCACGAGCATCGAGACGTCGACACGGGACGACGAAGGGGCGTATTTCTTCGGGCGCGTGAGGCGCTGTCATACACTGCTACCCTACACAATCCGGTCTTACGATACGAGGCAGAGATCATGAGGCGCCTATCCATCCCGATTTTGATAGTGACCATTGGCGCCCTGCTGCCGAGCCTGGGGTACACCCAAGCCGATATCGACATCACCAGTGCGGCGGAACTTTGCACGAAGCTGCAGCCTCCCGCTGACGTCAAACTCATTGGATCGCCGCGATGGGTCGACAAGGGCTCGCTGCCCGCGCATTGCGATGTGCGCGGTATCAAAGCACATAAAGTCGAGTTCCTCGTACGTTTACCGACCCCATGGAACGGCCGTTTCATGATGGCGGGTTGCGGCGGCTTTTGCGGCGAGCTGCTCGCTGACAGGCCCGGCTATAGCAACTCGATCAATGAGGCGGTCAAACGAGGTTACGCAGCGATTGCTCATGACGGTGGGCATAAGGCTGCCAGTTGGGATACGGACTGGGCGGCCGATTCGGAAGCGCTCGAGATCTGGGCACATCGGATTTTGCCGCTGATGGTCGATGTCGGTCTCGATCTGACTCGACAAGCTTATGGCAAAGATCCCAACTACAAATACTTCTCGGGCTGCTCTAACGGCGGGCGTCTCGGACTAATCGCTGCACAAAGATATCCGCACCTGTTCGATGGCATCGCTGCGGGCGCGAGCATTTTCGATCTGAGCGGCACGGCAGGGCTATGGGGCAACTGGCTTATCAGTCATGCCTATACAGACAACACACTCTTGCTGGATTCGACCATCCAGAACCCCTTGAGAAAGATCGTCTTGCAGCAATGCGATGCCAACGACGGCCATAAGGACGGCATGATCAGCGAGCCGAGAAGCTGCAAGATCGACTTCATTAAAAACGCTTGCGAAGACTCGAATTGTCTCAGTCGAGAACAAGCAACGGCGCTGAACGCTCTCTACACGGGCGTCAAAAACAAGCGCGGCCAACTCATCTACCCCGGTGCGGAATTCGGTTCAGAACATTATGGGGATATCTGGCTATTTGGCAGCGCTGAGAAACCCGCCTGGGGTGTTCGTGCTTCAGCAGGATATCGACGGATACTCGAGCGCAGCGTGCAGCAAGCACATGCGAAATCTGCGCTTTCGATCGAGGCGATGCAGGAGTTAATCGCACGCTCGCCGGTTCCGGCATTGGCGGACGCCAAGGATGCCAATCTTCGACCTTTCGTCGATAGCGGCAATAAGCTGCTGATCTACCACGGCTTGGCTGATCCTTTGATCGTCCCTAAGCCGGTGGAGGACTACTTCGACGCTGCGGCTGCCGCCACCGGTGGCCGAGCCCACCTCGAATCGGCGGCGCGATTGTTCATGATTCCCGGATGGGGGCATTGCTGGGAAAAACCTGCTCCGGTGGCCGACATCTTCGATCCTTTAGAGGTTCTGGAGCGCTGGGTTGAAGAAGGCCGCGCGCCGGAACAACTCGTCTTAAAGTCTCGCGATGGCGTACAGACGCTGGTTGTACCCAAGCACTAGGGCTTACACTCCTCGTCTATGATCGACGAGCCACAGCAACCCGAACAACCGTCACAACCGGACTTCTTCAGTTCGGATGCCAAGGTGGCCGAGTGTCGTCGGCAGAGTGATCAACTCAATTACTTTGCACACTCGTATTGCAAGATCTACGGCGAGTGGCTAGATGCGATCGCACGTCTGCAAGAAGAGCGGCAACGACAACCACTACTCCTCATGCTGATCACGGCGATTGCAGCGGTGCTGATGGCGGCGGTTTACGCCGTAACGGAGAGCCCCGTACTAGCGTCCATGATCGTCGTCGTCGGCGCAGCATTGGCGTATGGCGTGCTCGAGCGGGTACGCCGAGAAGAAGACCGATTCGACGAAATCAAACGATCGAAAGATCGATTCAGCACCACTTTATATTTAGCGGGTGTTGATCTACATCTGGCCGTTCTCGAAGACGCCATCACGAAAAACACCGCGGGCGAATGGGTGTTCAACTCGAAGTTCAACGACTGGCGAGCTGATCGCCTTAACAGTATTTTCTATCGCGTTTACGGCGTGGCCGTGCCGAAAAACGTCATCGATAAGATCTGCAGCTACGGCGCTTGAGCCACGGGCCTCGTTAGATCGAATTCGACTCGGAACAGTCGGCCGGACGGTCTTCGCAATTCGTAGACGAACGTGCGAGCGTCATTCAACTCCAATGACCACACGTTCGGCACGGAGACGAGTCGATCTTGCTTCGTGAAGAGCGCGACGGTCTCTGCATCGGACGGAAAACTTTGACGGCGCGCGGTTCCACTAGAAAGCGTGTCACCACCGTACATAGTGAGATCGTCCGGTGTGCCGTCGGCATGCCGATGATCGTGCTTTAAGCGAAGACCCGCTTCCGTCCGACTGACAATCCAGGTTCGACTGCGATCCTCACCGACTATGAAGGGAATGCGCACCTCTCGCGCCTCGCAATCACGCACGTGCATGAGCAAGCGCTTACCGACGAACGGATCATCTGCAGCAGGCGGTGGCTGATCGGCGACGATTTTCCCTTCGAACGTTTTTCCACATAGCGGCTTTAGCCCATCAAAAAATGCCGCGGCAGCTTCGGTCGACTTCGATTCCGCTACCGACTCCGCTTCGACATCGATTAGCGCACGAACTTGCGCGTAGAACGCCTCACGCGCTTTCGGCTCGGGGCCCAAGGTGGCGCGGGACCAATTCGCGTTACTAGCGATGACCAAACGGCGTGAGGGGTCGATGAAGATGCCCTGCCCAAAAATACCTTGTGCAGCGACTGCCCCGTCGTCATATGTCCACCACTGGAATCCGTAACCGCGCCCCGGCTCACCGATCTCTTTTTGCTTACGAGTCGCCTGAGAAAACCAATCAGCAGGAACCACTTGAACTTCATTGGCTCGGCCGTTGGCCAGCACGAAAAGTCCGAAACGCGCAAAATCTCGCGTTGCAGCCTGCAGACAGCAACCCGCAATTTCGTGCCCCGTCTTGCCCTGCAGCCACGTCGCTTGGGCTTCCATACCGGCGGGATGCCAAATTTTCTCCTGCAAGTACTGCGCGAGCGGCTTGCCCGTCGCCGATGAAACCAATACTCCGATCAGGTTCGTTTCGCCCGTGTTGTAGTGCCACACCTCACCCGGCGGATGAGCGCGCGGTAACTTGCGCATGTAGCTGACGGTGGCATCGACACCGGAGTCGGGTTTGGCGTTATTGAACTTGGCGACATCGGCTTGCGGGTCTTCATAGTCTTCGTTCCAACGAACGCCCGAACTCATCGTCAGTAATTGACGGATGGTGACATCGTCGTAGGCTGACCCACGCAGATCCGGGATGTACTCGCTCACTTTGTCTTCGAGGCTACGTATAGACCCGTCCTGCACCGCCGCACCAACCAAAGTCGATGTGAACGACTTGGCGACGGAGAAGCTGGTCCAACGCCCTTTCGAGTCGAAATCCTGTCCGTAGCGCTCTAGACGGACCTTGCCATCTTGAATGACGACGAGCCCGGCGGTTCCCTGCGCCTGAAGGTATTGATCGAGGCCCGGAATCACGAGTGGATCACCCGCCGGCAATGGCATTGGAGAGGGCGATGGCGTGATAACGGCTGCCTTGGCCAGCAGCGGCAAACGATCCATCGCACGAAACGCGGCGTGCCGCTGGTCTTGCTCCCAACTCAACACGTCTGCGTTGGTCGGCAACGCCTTCAACAACCCTCTCGTCTCCTGATCGAAACTCGCATACCAAGCGCCGCCCGCGAGCGCGGAAACGGAGAGCAATGCCAACACCACGGTTCGAATACGCATGATCGTCTTACCTTACACGAGGCCAGATGTAGAGAACGCTGTCGGCATTTCCGAACAGCAACTTGCCATCGATATCGTAACCCCTCTCCAATTGCCCAACAGAACTCGGCGTGATCTTCGTCTTGCTCTCGATGCGCCGCCGGTCGCCCCGCTTTCCAGTGATGATGCAGGTAGCCGGATCGACGACACCGACGAAGCCCTCGCCTTCGCGAACCCAGCGCGTGTCACATCCCTCCACCAACGCCGTCTTTGTCGCGAGATTTTGATTCACCCAAACCGTCGGGTCACTTACCAGGCCAGCTGCTGCAGTCGGATCGTCAAACGTCAGTGCCTGCATGATGATAGGGTCGGTAGCGATCACATCGAACAGATACGCACGTTGCCGATACAAATCGCCATTCGGGCCGTCATGCCGCATCTCGGCATACAGCGCGACTTTATTCGGCACAGGCGATTGAATCGATCGGATACGCATGTAGATCGGACGACCCTCTTTGACGCCACCATCGGCGGCTGAGAAATAGTCGCCCACGAGCAGCCGAGTAAGACCCTGCAGGGGCGACTCTTCCGCATATGAAAGAGGGGCAAATGCCGATACACCGAGTATCACCGCTATGAGGGGGATACGCATCGCTGACCTCACCAGTTGACGTTCTTGGGATCGTTCAGCCACTCACCCGCTTCGCGCAGATCGGCAGGCAATTTGTTCGCGAATTTGTTAGATGGGTATTTCCGCACGTATTGGGAGTACACCGGCGCATACAAGTCCCAAGCGAAATCCGGCAACTTGTGGCTCGCTCGGAAAGACTTGATCGGGATGTTCGCAGCGACTAGCTGCTCGAACTCGTTTCGCGCGATGGCGACGGCGACTCCGTTCGGGTCATAGATTGCGCTGCCACCCGCGCCGCCGGGCTCCTCAAAGAATTGATTTCCGGGCGAAACTGCATTGTTGCAGACCGCGGTATAAACCCGGTGGTAAACCGAGTTCATCTGCATGTCTGCTGGAACAAAACTTCCGGTGGCCGTGCGCAGAAAGAGTTCACCGCCTTTAATGGCCATGGCTCGGAACAGCTCGGGCTCGCGCTGCATGGCACCCGTACAGATATTGCCTAGCGGTGTACGTGTTACCGGTATGACCGCATCCGCACCGTACATCTCAATATAGCGATCTAGACAGTTATAGATCGTGCTTGTCATCAGTTCGATCGGCGACTGACCGATGCGAAACACGCCCATGATGTTGCGTACCTTCCAATGCTTGTCGACGATTTCACCATCTGGCCCGATGATGGTAGTGATCGACAGTACGTGGCCAGGCCAATCTTTTTCTCGGGCGTACGATCCGAAGACGATATAGCAATTGTATTTTTTGGCCGCTTTGCCCAGCTCTTCCGTCTCGGGCCCTGGCAAATCGATCGACAAACGCAGAATGTCCTTTCGGGTCCAGTCGTAGCTAAAGCCGGTGATCGGAAATTCGTGGAACAGCAGAATATCCGAGGGCGGATTCCACTCCTGCGCGTTGGCGATCAACTTCAGCATGTGGTCGAGATTCTCGCGGCGCCCTTTCTCGGGATTAGCGGGATCGACCGGGCGAACTCGCGTCTGCATCACACCGAGACGGATATTATCTTTAGCGAGCGGAACCGTGGCGTAACGACCGTCTTGTCGTACTGACAGTTGCTCGCTTCCCTTGCCGATTGCCGCTTGCGCAGCTGGTGCTCCCCCAAAGGCAAGACCCACCGCCCCCGCGGCGCCACCTCGTAAAAAGCCGCGGCGACTCAACTCCTCGGTGAGGGTGGTGCTGCCATCCGGTTTACCAATACGCCCCTTCTTCATGACTCGCCCTCATGCATGTTGTTGTCGATACAATCGCGCTAATGAAAATTTTCAGCAAGTTATATGACCGGGTTTTAGGCTGGAGCGCCCACCCTCATGCCACGCGCTATCTCGGCGTCGTCAGCTTCACCGAGTCTTCGTTCTTCCCGATTCCGCCCGATGTGCTGCTCGCGCCGATGACACTCGCCCAGCCGAAGCGCTGGATCTATCTAGCCGCACTGACGACCGTCACCTCGGTAGTCGGGGGGCTGTTCGGCTATGTCATCGGCCAAGTTGCGATCGATGCCGTCATGCCTTGGCTACAAAAGGTCGGCTACGTTGGGCACTTTGAAACGGCCCAGCAATGGTTCGCCGACTACGGTTTTTGGGCTATCTTCGCGGCCGGCTTCACGCCGATTCCCTACAAGGTCTTCACCGTGGCAGCGGGCGCCGCCTCGATGGGGCTCGCCCCGTTCATCCTCGGCTCCGTCGTGGGACGTGGAGCGCGATTTTTCTTGGTCGCTGCCCTAGTGCGATTCGGTGGAGCGCCGATCGAGCGCCAGATTCGCCGCTACATTGATGCGATCGGCTGGACGGTGCTCGTCTTGCTCGCCCTGCTACTGCTCCTCTGGCAGATCTAATCGAGCTCTTCGCCGAGAATCTGCACGGCATCCCAAACGTCGACGAAGCGTAGATAAAGCGGCGTCAGCCCGAAGCGCAGCAGATCTGGCGCACGGAAATCACCGATGACGCCGCGCTTAATGAGTCGCCGCATCACCGCGCCGGCATCGGCGTGAGCGAACGACAGGTGACTACCGCGCCGAGCGGAGTCACGCGGCGAAACGAGTTGCAGAGAACTCGCCTGCGGCAAAGCCTCTACGAGCGCGATGAATAGATCTGCAAGTTCAATCGACTTTCGCCTAACACTGTCGATATCGACACCGTCGAACGCATCGAGTGCACCCTCCAAAGCGGCATAGGCCAATACGGGCGGCGTTCCACACCGATGGCGATCGATACCGGGTGCCGGCCTATAGTCATCCAGAAAATCGAATGGCCGCGCGTCGCCTAGCCAACCACTCAAAACGGGCTGCAGGTCAGCCTGTAAGTCACGCTGCACGTAAAGGAACCCTGGCGCACCTGGACCCCCATTCAAATATTTGTAGGTGCAACCTACGGCAAAGTCAACTTTGGCTGCACTCAGATCGACCGGTAGCGCACCGGTCGAATGGGACAGATCCCAAATGATGCGGGCACCGACCGAATGCACGTGCGCGGTCATTGCCGCCAAGTCATACATTTCGGCCGTTCGATAGTGAACATGGGTGAGTACGACGAGCAAAGTATTCTCGTCGATCACCGCCCACAGCTGCTCACGCGGAACGGCGACGACTTCAAGCTCGGGAACGAGTTGTGCAAGCCCCCGCAAAATGTATAAGTCGGTCGGAAAGTTGCCGACCTCCGTGACGATCTTGCGACGAGTACCGCGCTGCAAGGCAACCGCTGAGGCAAGTTTGAATAGATCGACCGACGTTGAATCACAAACCAGCACTTCGCCGGATGACGCCCCGATCAAGGTTGCAATTCGATCGCCTAGTCGCGCTGGATAGTCGAGCCAACCGTTGTCACTCCAGCTTCGAATGAGATCGACACCCCATTGCTCGCTCATGACCGTGGCCACTCGGCGTTCTGCCGAGAGAGTCAAAGCGCCCAACGAATTGCCATCGAGATAAATCACGTTGGGAGGGAGCTGAAACAGCGCTCGATGTGTCGCGAGCGGATCAACTCGATCCCGCTCGACACACTCCGCTCGACTGCGCGGCAGCATCAGATCCACTCGCGAAGCACCGCCCGCACCGGCGTTGCTTCAATGCCGAAAATAGGCAACGGCAGAGCGATCAGTTCATACCGCCCCTCCGGAATTCCATCGAGTACCACCCCCTCGAGAATCGCCATACCTGCCCGATGACAAGCATGATGGGAGCGAAGCTGCTTGCAAGTCTCCGGGTCGATCGATGGTGCATCGGTTGCAATCAGGCGACAGCCACGAGCGGCGATCGCCTCAATCAGTTCCGGATCGAGCGCACGAAATCCGGTAGGCCACGTATTCCAGTTGGGCGTTGTAAAAGTGCGTAGCACGAGACGCTCGACTTGCGGCGGCAAACGTTCGAGCACCGCTGATGCGGGAATGACACCCTGTGAATTGACGTGCTGCGCACCGCTGACATCGCGTAACTCGCACTCACCCATGAAAGCGGTCAGATCCAGTGCCGCCAAATCGACGGCATCATCTCTGACATGACGCGAACACTCGGCATGGG
>Ga0315905_10004690_pt1 | contig 13968 bp, 13 predicted proteins | sample LakEriMetagenome_5_FD_203522 | JGI IMG/M metagenome (GOLD analysis project Ga0315905, IMG submission 203522) | Freshwater fungal communities from buoy surface, Lake Erie, Ohio, United States - Buoy 4 MA121 | ecosystem: Environmental > Aquatic > Freshwater > Lake | place: USA: Lake Erie, Ohio... | reverse complement strand
AAAAGACAGCCCAACAGAGCTTTGACTAGCTAGATTATAAATCTCGTCCGGGCAATAGTCCTTAATAACCGTTAATACACTATGAAAGTCGGTTAATGTGACAGATACTGTCTTAACTCTGCTTTGGACACCGAGACGAGCCAAACCGGAAAATGTGGACGCTTCTGCATCTCTAGATGTACCAATGACGTCATACCCGTGTTCGATAAGGTGCTTTGCAAGATACGAACCATCTTGCCCACTGACACCAAAGATAAGAGCACATTTACCCATTTTATAGTAACGTTCGATATACGTCCACTGTTCCTCTTGCGCAGGCATCCCACGAAAACATTCCTACTCGTTCTTTACCCTTCTGTATTAGGCGCTCGCGAAGACTAGAATCAAAGACCACAGACTCTATGCCGTCACGGATTTCATCCACACATAACGGTGAAACCATAACTGCAGCGTCTCCAACTACTTCTGGCATTGAACTTGAGTTACTACAAACTACCGGACAGGAAAAACTCATAGCCTCTAAAGGAGGAATTCCAAAACCCTCATATTTTGATGGATAAACAAAACACAGAGCATTTCTATAAAGAAATTCCAATATCCGATCATCGCCACTTATCTGTACAACGTTGATAGGTGGGATACCCAGTTTTTCGATATTCTGAAGCTCATCGACTGATAACTCACCGCCTCCAAATGCGACGATAGAGACCACACCCCTAAGGGCTATGGATGAGGAATATGCATCAAGAAGGGAACGAAAGTTCTTGTATCCAGAACGATTTCCAACATAAAGGATGTAAGGTTTATTAAATGAAGGTAACATTTCCAAACCACCAACGGCGTTTAACGTAAACCCTAAATGTACAACGTGAGTCTTTTCAACAGGAACATCGAATAAACGAATCAAATCCTGACGAGTATGTTCTGAAATGCATATGATCGCATCAGATCTTGATACAGCATCTAGCTTTTCAAATGTTTCCAATTTCTGCGCCGACTCATTGAATATATAAATCTCATTTATCATATCAAAAACAGTTAGAACTCTTGGGCATTTAGCTTTTGATTTCGAGCCCTTCTGATAATAAGTATCATGAATCAAATTAGGCTTGAAGTTATTAATAATAAATGACGTAACATTTCTATTAATCTTAAGCGCAATTGACCCTGGTATTCTTCCAAACGACTTATTATATATTCCGACTTTAGGCGAAGAAGCGGACAAAAGATGTTGATTGGCGTGTATAGGAGCGAAAACCTTCACATCGAAGCCATCGGACAGCGCAACACGACTTGCAATCTCAGAGAAGTAACGTGACACACCTCCAAAATCCTGCTGGCAGAATATTTGGAAATCGTACGCTATTTTAACTCTAGCTGCCATCATCAGACTTTCTTAAGCTGAGCTCGAATAGCCCGGTAAAGAGATCTAACAAACGTAATTCTTGCCATGGTTTCCTTGAAGTGCGCGAAGCTTGCTTTCGTGAGTATCGTTAGTAATGCTAAAGCGGAGTAGATTAATTTATTAAAATGATACTGTGAAGGCGAGTTTTCGAGCTTGAAGTGTGATAGAGATCGTGCAATCCCTAATGCAATTGCAAGCATAGGCATCTTTGCTGCCCAATTCGAAAAACCATAACTGGAAGCTAGCCTCACGTAGGTAGCTGAACTACTGTCACCAAACAACCGGTTTACGTAAGTATTCGACACGACATCAGCCTTGCCATTCAATGCAACTTGACAAAACCAAGCCCAGTCACCCGCTAGAATTCTGGGAAAAGTGCAATTTCTCACATCTTTAGTGCGATAAACCCCGTAAAAAATTGAATTTTCTTCCACTAGCCATAAGTATTTAATTAGCCTAACAATTCGATACTTACATAGCAACTGAATCCTATTACCAAAAAACTCAATTTTATTCGGACTGCGATAATAGGCACCCATACCCGATACCAATATTAACTCGTTGTTATTCTCCAAATGACCAACGCACTTGGCAACATAGTCTTTATCCAACCAATCATCATCACTAAGCCACATAAAGTACGTTCCGTTTACCACTGATCTCACAAACTGAAAATTCGCTATCGGCCCGATATTAACTTCTTGACGAAAGTATCTTATATTCAAATATTGTGATTTAAGCAGGTTGCATATTTTCTCAGTTTCGTCAGACGACGAGTTGTCTGAAATAATAATCTCAAGGTTTCGATAGCTTTGGCTTAGTGCCGAATCTACCGCGCGCGGAAGAGTCTCCCCTCGATTGTAGGTTGGGATGCATATACTCACTAACGGGACGGAAATGGACATTAAGATTCTCTATCTTATCGGATAGCAATCGATCCTTTTTCGTTTGGATCAATTACATTCGACACACTAATCGCCAGCAGCATCAATAGGGGTTAATCGAAATTCACGACTTTTAATAAATACTTCTAAATTATTGAGTACCCTGGTATCGAGATCTGGGTCCCACTCTTTCAACCAATAGTCGTAAACTGCTGGTGTGAATTGAAGTCTATAACCACCAAGCGCAGCGATCATTTTCGCGTAGTCTTTAAAAAGCCAGTTGTTATTGTTGTAAATGTTTCGCATGAAGTAATACTCCTGTACTTCACTTTGCTTTATATCAATCTTGCGATCTGGCAGAGATAGCAGAATATCTTCAAATTCTTCTATATTGTTTGGATGAATATTGAAACCATATGCAATATGCGGGTTGTTCATCGACGCATTTACAACCCTAACACCCATTGAAGCGTATTCAAAGCCAATCGTCCCGTATATCGTCAATGCAACGTCAATCCCTTCGGATACTATCTGTCGATGAGACGAATCAGATGGTAGCATTGTGAATTTCGGATAATTTCTAAAAAATTCCTCAATGAGAAGCTTTGTTTCTGGAATAAAGTCCGGGTGCGTTTTAACATACCAATCATAATTTGTCTTCTCAGCTATCGAAGTAATGAAGTGGAGCCACTCATAGCAGTCCGGGAATAAATTATGCCCATAGGGGTGGGGGCTATCAAAAAAGCAATGGGGCGCGATTAGTACCTTAAGTCGATCGCTTTCCTTTATTAAACGCAGTGGCTTGAAATTACCATAGGCAGACTTTGTTGAATACGGCATATCTACGCCAACTTCTCCGGAAAGCCTTATCTCAATACGTTCTTTGGCCTTTCGAAGTCCATCCTCCCGCGTCGCAATCGGTAGTTTTTTAAACTGTTCAGGAAAATAATGATAATCTGAATATGCAAAGCGGTTTTCTTTGCTCAATCTATAAACATGTGTTGCATTGACTTGATAGGAGGCTATTTCGCGTATCAAAGCTATTCTCAGTGGAAGTGCATTCAGATAGACACAATGACTCACATTAATAGCAACGACATTATTTTCATCAAAATACCGGCTCCAGAATACATAATTTCGAATCGAATATTTCAGATACTGATTAAACTTATCAGATTCCACATCAAGTGTAGTTGTGCGGTAATGTGCCAGGTAAGAGTCATATACAAGATCACCTATCTCAACGCCATCAATTGAAAGATTCTCTACGTCTTGTTTTGTTTTTAATGTAGGTCGTATTTTCCGATATATTGCTTCTGCTTCGCTACTCTCTGTACCGTCAAGGGTTGGCACAAGTAGTTCCGAAATCCCGAATGATTTGTATATCGCCAGAAGTCTCGAACCAATAAATTTCTGTATTTTCCAATAAACTCGACTTAGAAAATTTATAGGCTCGCTTGGATGATACGCGATAAACACTGTGCTTTCATCCTTTGCCAGAGTTCTTGCTAAATAGCTGTATGAAATTATTGCGGACGCTGCATCGTTTAGCTCTAACAGGATATAGGATGCTTTTTTTTGTTTCTCTACATTGCAGTTGGCGCACTTCCCAGAGGCCTGAAGGATATTGTTGTGTCGCATAAACCGCTTTTCTTCCGCCGACAAAATGAATCCACGTGAAACTTTATCGAACAGCATATTATTAGAGATCTTTCAAATGAATTAGACCGCTATGTGGTAACTGACAGGGAGGGGCCCATGGTGGCAGGGTGCAGAAGACGACACGTTTGGCTTTTAAGGCCAACGTCATCGCGTATGTTTGACATCCGGCAACCCAACGAGCATTTGATATTGATGAAACAAGATCTCCCTCATCCAGTGCGATATGGTAATGATCTTCTGAACTCATAAGATATAAGTCATATTTCCCCTGGTAGTCCGATGGGTGGGGACGAAGCCTCACCACTAGTTGTCTCGGCAACTCTAACTGTGGCAAAACCTTGAGAAAATATTCCAGCGCTTGGAACTCGCCTAGTTTTTGACCACTCCAATACGATCTATACGGCTCAAATAAATACAACAGCTCATTTGGTGTCTCTGCGTCTATTGGTGTGATTTCGTTCACAATTCTTTCAGAATAATAGTCATGAATTTTGACAACTTTCAATGAAGGAAAAACTTTCCGCGCAAGCACTAGCGCATAATTGTCGACAACCCAAAGTTCATCTGGTAAGATTTTTTGCTCATCACGAATAAACCTTTCCTGATAATTTGTCCAGTGATCAATAATCGCAACTGTATAAATTCCACGGTTTTTAGCCTCTCGCCGTGCGTTATGTTCTAAGTCACTTGCCCATCCGGTGCCAGTAATTAGCATATTTACATTTGTAATGGTTTCTAATAAATTGGAAGACAAGGTGCACTTTGGAAAGTTTTTTTCCCAAATAGTCTTTGCAGGTCCCTCCATATACGCGAAAACAGTAGATTGTGTTAACTCCTTTAAGAATGCGAATACCTGATTTGCACCACCGGCATCGTGACAAACTATCCCAATTGGGTCAGAAAGGATACTTTTCACAAAATAATCCAAAGTAAAGCAGATCCTCAGGTACGCCGTTCAACAATTCTTGCCTCTTTCTTCTTGCCTCAAATACCATTCCTGACCGCACTATTAGATTGATCATACCGGTATTAGATTGCATCGTTCCTGCAGTAATTTTCCTTATGGTACTTTGCTGAATAAACCATTTAATTAGTGCATTCCATGCATCTTGACCAAGGCCGTTGCCCCAGACACTTCTTAACCCAATCATAATTCCAATATCAACTGTTTGATGCTGAGTTGAAACATAAGCAGTCATAGTACCGATGAATTGACCACTACCTTTACGCACTATTTTAAGAAAAAAATTACTCGTTCGATCGAAACTGGCGAGATAGCTTAGGCAAGAAGATATTGAGTGTATTTTGAATCGCTGATTACTGTATTTAACAACTTCGGGATCATTTAACCAAGAGACATATTCCGTAGTTATGTCATTTAAAGTAAATGGTAACAGATAAACTTTTTCACCCTCACACACTGCGTTATCAATTTCCATAAATCTCTTAATTCTTTGCAAATTAGTCCCGTAACGCTTGAAGATTCTTCCAAACTTTCTTAAATGCACTAACTACCAATTCAATATCATTAAGGTCTAAATCGTATACACACATTCCAAAACCCATATACGACTCATCGTTCAGGCGTTCTGCAACTGGGCAGATGCCCTTTTTATATGAAATCTGTCGATGGCAGATTTCCGATGTCCAAGGAAACCCTTTTGATCCAAAAGCTATTTTCCGTTGGTAGACAGGCAAAAGATGGATGTTCTGATATCGGCGACCAATGCTGAGGCCCTCAGCAATCAGTGCATCGCAGACACGATCTCGCGAAACACCCAGCTGTGCCAGATCTAATTGCATTGGATAGACATAGTAAACATGGGTTCGGTCTTGTACAGTCACAGGGGTACTTAGTCCAGGCAGATCGCGTAGCCCGTTTGTCAGAGCATTGGCTAATGTCTGGCGGGTCTCCACCAATACAGAAAGCTTCTTCAACTGCTCTAGGCCAATTGCACATTCGATCTCGCCAAGACGGAAGTTGTGTCCCACCATATTGGCAATATCTGTCACCCCCTTGCCTTCGACGACTACCTCAGCATGATTGCGAATCAACTGTAAGCGCTCGGCAATTCGATCATCGTCTGTCACCAAAATGCCACCCTCTCCGGTATGGATGTGTTTATGGTAGTTAAGGCTATAGCCTCCCACGTGAGCACATGTGCCCGCATAGCGGCCCTTGTAAAGCGCACCGGGCGCCTGTGCCGTATCTGACACCACTTTTAGTCCATGACGTTTGGCAAGCGTCATAATTTCATCCATATCAGCGGATTGACCGAAAATATCGGCGACAACTATGGCTTTCGTATAGGGTGAAAGACAGCGCTCGATGGATGCAGGACTCAGATTGTAAGTATCCGGATCGATATCAGCGAAAACAGGGATGGCATTCCAGTGCAAAATCGCAGATGCTGTTGCGCTCATGGTCCAGGGAGTAACGATTACTTCATCACCAGGTTCGATACCAATCGCACCAATGGCAGCTACCAAGCCGGATGTCCATGAATTCACGGTGATCGCGTGTTTAACGCCAAAATACTCCGCAGCCGCGCGCTCGAATTCTTTGACCTTTGGACCACCAAAAAAATCTTCATGCCAGGCGCCGATAAACTGGGACAGTACACCACTTTCTATCACCGCTTTGGCTGCCTCAACCTCTTCAGTGCCGAGTGAGTTGTATTTTCTGAATTCATGAGGGATGGAACGCGGGCCACCAAAGAGGGCTAGTTTATTCATTTTTGATTCTTTCTGAATTAAGTTCTTGAATTAAGCGTTCCAGCCAAATCATGGTCCCAGCCGCTTGCTCCCCATCGCATAGTGCGTGTGATTTACCGCGCAAGGCGCGCGAGAGTTGCTCAGCCACATGCAGTTGGTATTTGTTCGTATCGTTGGCGAATGTTTCTGTAGTCGCCGAAAGCCGTCGATAGCCGGCCAAATTGGCATCGTCCTCCACCCCCTGCCACAGTAATTCGCCGCCCCTCTCATATCTCATGCGCCCATTTCGTGCAACAATTTCCACGGTGTAATGAGAAAAGTCCTCTTCCCTCACTGCACAAAAAATGACAGTCCCCATTTCGTAGTCGAGCTCAAAATCCGGTTCCGCATCATTTTCCCCAATACTACGCCCCATGGTGATCAGTCGGAACGAACGAATTGGACCTAACCAATAGCTTAACAAATCAACAAAATGTGAGCCGTTGTGCAACACTCCTTTGGAGTACCAAGCCACCCCCTTAAACGGACCTCGCATGCTCCCATCAACAATTCGCCTACGCGCTTCCTGCACACCGGGATCAGCGCGACGAATGAAATTAACTAGCAGTGGAACCCCGGCTTCCCGACATGCAGCAACCATCCCTTTGGCGTCATCCGCAGTTACGGCCAAGGGCTTTTCACAAAGAATCACGCGCGGATGATAACAATCGAGAACACTATCCAACACCTTCCTATGTGAGCTCGTAGGGCTGGCGACTACAATGATTTCTGGTCGATGCTGCGCCAACAAATCATCGATTCGAGCATAGGCAGGCTGACCAATCAGAGCCGTAAAGTCCTGCCGCAACTTAGGGTCGGGGTCAACCGCCGCCACAAGAAAAAAATCTCGATGAAACTGTAGCGCCCGCACATGACTCAACACATAATCACGATTATCCAACTGCATATCGTAACCCATGCCGATTTTGCCCAATCCGATTACAACGGCAGTGTATGCCTGCCCTGCTTTACTACTATTCATCATGGTTTTAGCTCAGTTCTCAAATAGATCCCAACGAGTAGCAGTACCGCGAGTCACATCGACCTTTAAACGCCGTCCGACCAGAGTGTCCAAATGCTTTGGGGATAAGCCCATTCCGGGACGAACACTACGGATATCAGCCTCGGCAACTACGCTTCCGGCGGGAAGATCACTTACGAAATAAATGGACCTCCTAAACTTGAGATTTCCACGCTCACTGGATTTACGCCCATAGTCTACTTGACCTAACGCTTGCCAGGCCGTTTTCACACCTTGACACAAGGCAGCCATTTCTACCGGTTCAAGCGAGAAGCTGTCATCCGGTCCGCCGCCGTTTCGATCTAGGGTGAAATGCTTCTCAATTATAGATGCACCTAGTGCTACGCTGGCGATAGCCGTGGCGTTATCCAGCGTGTGATCTGACAAACCTGTAACCAAACCGAATCGTTTAATCATGTCGGTAATAGTCTGCAGGTTGTAGTCCTGTGCCGGGGCGGGATAACCGCTAACACAGTGCAAAATCGCTAACTCCTTGCAACCACCTTCCCGCGCTGCATTAATGGCGTCCTGTATTTCATCGGCATCAGCCATGCCGGTGGAGATAATCATGGGTTTACGCGTGCTTGCAGCATATTTGATCAGTGGCAAATCTACCGCCTCGAACGAGGCTATCTTATATGCCGGTGCGTTCAGGCCCTCCAACAGATCGATGGCCGTGTTGTCAAAAGGCGAACTGAAAATAGTTATTCCAAGCTTACGGGCATGCTCAAATAAGGGCTTGTGCCAATCCCAAGGCAAGTGAGCGCTTTCGTAAAGCTCAAATAACGACTTTCCTGCCCATATTCCCTCCTTTATCATAAACTCTTCACAAGTTGAATCTAATGTAATCGTATCTGGACGATAAGTTTGTAGTTTTATAGCCTCAGCTCCTGCTTGTTTTGCAGCTTCAATAATTTTAAAAGCGGTCTCTATGTTTCCATTGTGATTAGCAGACATCTCGGCTATTACATAAGGAGAGTTTCCTTCACTTACTTCTCTACCAGCTATCTTAATTTTTTTTTCCATATTTATTTACCAATGATTCGATATTATTACAAAGAGCATTACTGATTTTTTCATCAGTTAACTGAAGATCACGCCGACTAAACACATAATAGTCGAGAGCATCAAATAGTTCTTGTGGAGTATATTCAGGGAAATCCGTACCAATGATAATTTTTTGGTCTAATGTTTCCAGTAAATAACCACAATCGAGTGCCAATGAACTTTTACGAAATCGCATAAACGTAAACGAAAGATCCAACCAGGCATGTGGATAATCCCTTATTACTTCGCCAGTGGAAAAAAGATCTGTATATCCACCATGGAGAAATACTATATCTCCAGAAGTATTGCGTTCTGCAATACGCGCAATTTGATAATGAATAGGTACTGCATTTGGACCAACAGGGGACCTAAGAATCGTACAAACATATACTAATAAGCCACATTTGTGCGCGACACCAATAAATCTATCCACCAAAGATACATCATTAAGAGAGATTTTTGAAAAGCGTGGATGAAGCTTGATTCCAATACAACGAAAATCAACTTTAAATCGATCAAAGAGATTGAACAGTTCAATTTCGGAGAAACCGAGCCACTCACTCTTGACAGATATAATTAAATTACAAAACTGAAGTTCTGATTCAATAATATGAGCGATCAATTTTGGGTCATCGTCAGGCATACACGTAATTACTGCGCCCTTAATTTCTTCGTGATTATAAAATTCTAAAATAGCTTTGGGATCTGCTAACCGTTGAGTTTTATACCATAATAAGTCAGTCTTTATATGCATCAGTGAGTCAAAAAAGTTATGTCGCACTTTACTCCACCTTGATAACGATTTTTGCGAGGGTATCAGTGATCAACTCATCTACTAATTCTGAAGAATCACCATTAACATAAAAATATCCTATTCTGTCCCCATCAGTTTGGGGCTCTAGCATAATCTCTCCATTAGGAATTAATTGTTGAAAACTAACCTTCGATTCATTTTCTATTGAAACTAAGCGGCCAGGAATGGTTTCTAGAAACCTTACTGCAGATATGATTTTAGGCAATCCTTCAACCGGCTTTGAAACCTGCATCCCAAGATCAAATCGGATCGAGGCCTCAAAATAGTCGTATCCCGTTGAGTAATGAATAAAGTACTCAGAAACTCCAAAGCCAGCTCCGCGACCGGCTGTTTCCACTAACCAGAACTTACCAGTCATATCCTCAATCAGTTCAGTGTGACATACACCATTCTCATAACCTAGTGCATCGTGCGCTGCTTCTACGAGTTGACGTATCTCATTACACTGACGATCTGTAATTGATGCTGTTTTAAGTAAATTTGACACAGTTGAATTGGTTCCAAATACTTTATCTTTCCATGTTACGAGTACTAGATGGGTGACCCCTGATAGTCTGACACTCTCGACGGTGTACTCCCTTCCATCTATAAATTCTTCAATAATAACTTCACCTGTACTCGACAACTTACTGGCACGTTCGAGATGGGCTGGTGCAACTAACGATATCGCAACTACAGAAACACCTCGGCTGCCAGAAGAGTCAACCGGTTTTATAATTATTTTTTCCGTGCGAAAATCCACAAGGTGCTTATTAATATCTTCAAATGGTGCCGCAAGCAAGGCAAATTTAGGAGATGATAACTCCTTCCAAGCTTGACGCTGCTCTCCCTTATTCGTAAGCTTGTGTGCGAGGGTTCGTCCAGTACCAGGAAGCCCATATAAATCGCGCAAATTGGCGGCACTTAACATTCCGGCTTCACAAGTTGTGCAAACCACTGCTGCAGGAACAATATTCCTTTCAGAAAAGAACTTCCTCACTGCTGCCTCTACCAAATCGCACTTACTGATATCAACCAATAGATACTCTTCCGCATGTTTGAACCCAGGGGATGTAAAAGAACCATCAATCGCTAGCGTCTTAAAACCCATCTCTTTCACCACTTGAATCGCGCTACTTTGCCAAGTTCCGGCTCCTACATGAACTACCCAATCACGCGTCATACCTGTATTCTTTCTTTGATTTTGCACAGAGCAGTCTCTATACGCTCAAGACTCTCGGTTCCAAAAGATAATCTGACAAAATGAGACGTAGTTTTCCCGTAAGCCTCTCCAGGTACGAGTGCTACGCCATCTTCAACAAGCAATTTTTCAGCAAGCTCACTAGAATTAATTCCTGGCGGACAGAGCTCAACAAAGAAATAAAATGTTGCATCACCATCCAAAACTCTAAACTCATATTTATTTAATAATTCACGTACTTTTTGTCTCTTATTAAGTAATTCATGAATCTGCTTGTTACAAGTGTTCCAGATTTCATCGAAGTTCTTTTCTACGTATTGTTGCAACATTGTCGGTGCACAGGTAATCAGGTGCTGATTAGCCACTTTGAGTTTTGCAATGATCTCTCGATCTGCCACGGCAAAACCGATCCTCCAACCCGACATTCCAAAATTTTTAGAAATTGAGTTAACGACAATCAAATTTGAATATTTCCGCACTAAGGATGTAACTGAGTGAAATCCTTGTCCGCGAGTAAATTCGCTATATGCTTCGTCAACTAAAACATAAATACCTTTTTCTTCCGCCAACGCAATCATATTTTTCAAACTATCGAAATCGTAAATCCAACCAGCTGGATTATTTGGATTATTAATCACTACAAGTTTCGTCACATCCGAAAAACTATCAGAAATTTCTTTCAAACTGTATTGATATGGCAAATATCTAACAGTTGCGCCACAAAGTGAAGCTTGATCTTCATAACTCAACCATGCTGGCTCATGTAAAAGGACCTCGTCTTCGTCATTCAGGGTTATCAACATTGACATATAAGTCAACAATTTTGAACCACCAGAAATTATTACGTTATCGTCAGCGTTGATTTCTTTTGCCGAATGCACCCGAAAAAGATACTCCGAGATTTTTCGGCGAAGTGCTGGCAAGCCTTGAGAGTCACTATAGTGATAGCCACCCAAAACAACTTCATCGTTAATTCCATAGTTAGGTATATCAAAATATGCTTCGCCAAGCGAAAGCACAATAGGATTCTTACCTGCGCGTTTTGCCGAATACACCAATTCATTAATATAAATTGATCGAGCTTGTTTAACCCTTTGCATTCTATCACTGAATTTTAATTTATTCATCAGTAGTGTCCCAACATTTTCACATCAGGTCTCCGTATGTTAATGATTCACTTTGAGATTTCGATTTTTCAGTCAAGTTTCGATTTGAAATTCGATTATATGACTTATGGTCTTTTGCGTCTACGCGCAAAGGACCGTACTGAATAAAGGCAAGGATACCGCTGCAAATCTACACAGACTTCGCGCAACACCTGATGGCCATGGCGCGCCCGTTGTACGCCAAAGAGCCTATGGCGATCGACTTGGATGCAACCGTTTACGCCTTCGATGCCACGAGGATAGACCGGTGCCTTTCGGTTTATCCGTGGGCACCGTTTCGCGCGCACAAGGCGGCTATCAAACTTCACACACTCTTGGACCTGCGCGGCTCCTTACCCACTTTCATTCACCTCAGCGACGGCAAGACAAACGAAGTCAACACCTTGGACTTGCTGGACATCGAGACTGGCGCCTATTACCTGCTCGGTCGTGGGTACCTGGATTTCCAACGACTCTTGGTGATTCATCAGGCCAACGCCTTCTTCGTCACCCGTGCCAAGTCCAATACCAAGTTCAAGCGGCGCTACTCCAGCCCCGTGAACCGGGCCAACTCGAACATCGTGTTCGACCAGAGAGGTGTGCTGACCATCTTTTATTCCAGCCAAGACTATCCTGCCACGCTGAGACGTGTGGTCATCAAGGACGAGACGGGCAAACGAATAACTTTTTTGGCCAACAATTTTGCCTCCAAGCCCAAGTTGATTGCAGACCTGTACCGCCAGCGTTAGCATGTCGAATTTTTTTAAATGGATAAAGCAGCACCTGCGGATCAAGACGTTTTATGGCACCGACGAGAACGCGGTCAAGACGCAAATCTGGATCGCGGTCTGCACTTAAGTGCTGATCGCCATTGCCAAGAAACACTTGCATCCGCCCAACAGCCTTCATAAAATCCAACAAATCTTGAGTTTGACCATGTTTGAATAACCCCAAATAAATCAAATACCTACACCAACCGACCCCGACAAACATTTAGAATTCGTGCCACAACAGCTCACTCTCTTCTGAAAAACGCTGATGCACCATTATTCATTCATGATAACTCAAACAGTTTATTTAAAACCCTAACGGTACCCATCCCATCGACTAGATTTATGCCATTTATTGATAATTTTTTTCTCATATTGCAATCCATATGTTTTATCTTATCCACAAGATCCCCACTATTTTTTGAAGAATATGTAAGCAATACTCCCGCCGCCTCCAATTTATGTGCACCATCTCTTTGATTCTGAGCAAGGACAGTAACAATTGAAGGACATCCAAGACAACATCTCTCCCAGATACTGCTACCGACCGCCCCAATGCAAAGATCGGCCCAAATTAGATACTCCCCCATATTCGATACATTTTTTTTAATTGTCACAGCATGTCTTGAGTTGGCCGCCTTTTTCTTTATTTCTTTATAATGGGTAGATATAGGGCCGAGTATCACAACTATTGACAAATTAGGATAATCATCTATTTTTTCGAGATCTTCTAAAGCCTGTATTATAACACTCCCCATATCCGATCCACCGAAAGTTATGAGAATATTTTTCAATGGTTGCTGATAATTTCTGATTGCCATTTTTATCCGCAATTGCGGAAATTCTGACCGAAGGAGACAAAACATTGGTCCAACATAAACCGGAGTATTGCTGTCAACTAAGCCTATATAGTCTTTAGCATCCCTTCCAAAACTTGAGTCTAAAATAGCGTTACACGCATGTTTTCGATTTGCCAAATCATCGATAACAAAAATACGTTTACATACTTGCTTAACAATATTTTCCCATCTTTCGTCTATACCATAGTGATCGGTGAAAACCCACTCGGGATTGATTGAGGTAATAATTGAATTTATTTCTTCAGCATCAGACTCATAACTTGCCCCCAACCATGACTCATAGTTATTGGGATCTACATCTGTATTGGATGAGGGACGCATACATATAGTATCGAATCCACTTTTCTCTATTAAATGAATCAAATTACCGTCAAATGGACGGCACGCAAAAATACAGACAACTCCTTTTTCCTGGAGGGCCGTTGT
>Ga0315905_10004689_pt1 | contig 13968 bp, 18 predicted proteins | sample LakEriMetagenome_5_FD_203522 | JGI IMG/M metagenome (GOLD analysis project Ga0315905, IMG submission 203522) | Freshwater fungal communities from buoy surface, Lake Erie, Ohio, United States - Buoy 4 MA121 | ecosystem: Environmental > Aquatic > Freshwater > Lake | place: USA: Lake Erie, Ohio... | reverse complement strand
TCTCCCACCGTTCAAAATGTGCACAAACCCAGGCACCAAGAATCCCAGTGTTTTGCCAGAACCTGTCTTAGCCACACCAACCACGTCACGACCTTGCAGCGCTGCAGGCCAAGCCTGGGACTGGATAACCGAAGGGATTTCAAAGCCCGCCCGCGTGAACTGTTGCTTGAGCACATCCGGAAGAGGCACATCGGAGAACTTGAGGAAGGGCTCTGAGAGGAAGACAGGGACAAAATGGCAGCCATGTGCCGTGTCAGCCAGTGTTTTCTTTCAACGTGAGGCGCTCTGCTCCTTGAAGCAGAAACCCTCGCAATCAGAACACAAAATTGGGCGCCGTGGAATCGGCCGTCCCCAAGCATCACGCTGCTGTAACGCTGAATTTACCCACCTAAACAGTTTCCGGCGACTGTAATGTCATGCTTTCTCCGCCATTCCTGGGCCTCCGTCGAGACAGAGGACGGGTCGTCCTTGGGGATGGTGGAAATGTCGGTGGCTGGCCCACGTCTGGCAACCGGTTGGTTGTATCCGCCGCCACCGCCACCGCCGTATCCGCCTCCACCGCCCCTGCCACCGGCACCCCCGTATCCGCCTGCGCCGCCGCCGCCGCCGCCATAGCCACCCCCGCCATAACCCCCGCCGCCCCCGCCCCCGCCCCCGTAGCCTCCCCCTGCATGCCCGTTGCCGTTCATGGCCGGCGCACCCAAGCCTGCAGGGGGCGCTGTGGGCCTAGGAAACTCCCACTGCGTCTGGTTCGTCTGCACGTTGTAGTAGTAACACTTTCCGGACGCTGGGTCGATGCCCATCTGCCATGGCGGCTGCGAAACAGGGAACATATAAGCCACGGGGACTGACGGAAAAGCACTTAACACACGCGGCGCAGCGCGCGGCGCATGTGGACTGCGCCCTACTCTCATGTTGCGCACCCCACCCTCCCTCGTTTGCGCGGATGCCGGCAGTCCCCGGACGGGTTGAGGCCGCTGCACGCCCTTTCTCGTTTTCGCGCCGAAAAAGGGCGCGCGAAAACGCGCGGGCACGCATGGTGCGCCTCAGGGTGGACCGAGCGCGAGATGCGTACCGGCAGGTTCGCAGGCCTTTCCGCATGGATGCCCGTGACGCCTCCGCCACCGTTCATGGTGTGTGCGCGCTGGCGCGAGTCCGCAGGCCTCCCTGCAGGGGTGTCCCCTTGTACGTGGAGAGGGCGCGCGCAGGTGCGGGAACGCCGAACGGCCGCCTGGAAGCTCAGCAGGTCCGGGACGGCCGGCCGGGATGATGGCACGGGATCACGCAGTGTTGGTCGGCAGCACTCGGGCCTCACAACGTTTCCCCGCAACCACCTTCTTGCGGTCTGGGTCTCAAGCTTCAAGCTCTTGCTTTTGCTTTGTTGTAATGTAACACGTGTATAAATGGGGGGCTCCACAGAACAAATCATATTAATTTAGTTTTTCCGTTTTGAGTTTGCCTTTACAGCAACCTGCGGAAAGCACGACGTTTGGTGTGGACTCTGCAGTCGCTCCCTTGGAACGATAATCGGCGATCCTGACATATGGCGACACGTGGTCGATCGCCCCCTTTGCGGATTCGCTTCCATCTGCATGGGTTCTGTGTACCATTGATGGTGTTCAACACGCTCTGCGCAGATCTATCTTCCCAGATCATTGCATGCGTCGACGTGTCGACATCTTCAGGCACTTGATGACGACAGTGCTGACCATTTCCCTTCCTACAACGACTGGGCTCCATCTCCCGCCCCTGCTCCCGACGCTCATGAACCAGCTCCTACAACCGGACGCGACGATGACAACGCTGTGTATTTCCCTTCCTCCGCTTACCCCTGCCACTTCCATGCGTGTTTCTCGGCAGGTTGGGGATAATATCGCTCGCCCGTCCATCGACAACTTCGAAAGGGAGCCCGGACCTCAGCCCGGAGTCCTCCTCCTGCCCCTGCACTCGACGCTCCTGCCACCAAAATCTCTTGGGGCCACGGACGCGACGCGAACGCTGATAATTTCCCTTCCTCCACTTGACCCTCCGCTACAATGCGCGTCTCGGCAGGATGAGGACAACGACTACGTTCCGGCTCGCCCGTGGCTCAATCCTGACACCGGGGTTATTGCGCTCAGAGACGATCTTGGTGAGGAGGGATACGATGGAGGCCCTACTCTGTACGGTGCGACCATGGTAGTCGACGACGCCACCTACCGCTGGGATCATGGTCGGAACCTTTGGCTACCTGTGTGCGCCCAAGTCATGGTCGTCGACGTCTACAACCACCGTGGTTGTGATCCTGGGCGAGACTTCTGGCGATCCCTGCGTCATCACCAGGTCGCACCTGCATGGTCAAAGAGTGCTCCCATCGACGAGAGCAGCGACCACGACCTCCCGCCTCTCGGCGAGAGCAGCGACGACGACCAGGACTAGTTACTAGTGTACGTACTAGTATGTAGAGCGAGAGGTGAGCGGACTACTAGGGGAGTGTAGGTACTAGGGCAGTGTAGGTACTAGTATGTAGAGCCCACTACTAGGGTAGTCAGCCCAGCCGCCTTCCGAGTGCTTTTCGATCTGTAGGTGCCCGTGGCGATTTTACCGCTATTTTGCTATGAATAAACAAACACATCTCTTTCGTTTCCGGGTTAGGAAGGCAGGGCTTCTTATAGTGCGCCGATGCGCGGAGCAAATGGGAGGCGCCGGGAGACGCACCTTTTACGAGACGTCCGAGGAGGCTGCCTGCCAACGAGGCTGAAGATGTGGCCATGGAGCAAGCGCTTCCTGCACGGCGCAGGAAGCGCTGGAGGCCCAAGAGGAGGAAAAAACAGGTATGCGCTCCTACTTTTGTGCTTCTCTATCGTGATCTTCAGTCAGTGATGTGGCAGCTGGCCCCCGCATACATGCACGCGCCGGTGTTAGTGTGTGCGTGCGCCAGATCTAGCACACACTCACATGTGGGGTTGTTGTGTGTGTGCATAAGTGTGCAGATATGGTGGTTTGTGTGATTTATGCAGGTATGTATGTATATTACATGTTGCATATATGTATGTGGGAATATATTGATGTTGGTAGGTAGGTAGGTAGGGAGGTATACGCCGTGGACGCCGAGACCCTGCGCGCAACCGCGCGCCGTTGGTGCAGAATGTCCTCGAGGCGCTGCAATGGGCGTGCATCAGATGGACGCGCTCTCGCTGTTCGGTGAGGAAGAACTGCGGGAGATCAGCGTGCCGCTCGGTCCCGGCGAGAAGATCCTGCACAGCGAGGACGCCGCGCCAGGATAGAGCACGCAGCGAGGCCGCGCGGAAAATTAGAGCGTGGGACATGGAGGCGGTGGCCGACGTGGAGGCGGGGTGTGAGGAGGAAGGGGGCGAACCATCCACGACGTTACAGCTGGTGTTACTAGGGGATGCGGGCAGTAAGGTTGTTTCGAGCTTTTTGAAGATTCGGTATTCGGACCACCTACAACTACATTCGCGTTGAAGTGCTTGGTGCACTTGGATCGCTCCGTGTCAAAGCCCAAGCGTCGCCGTGCTCGTGCGCAAGTGGCTGCTGCTGGAGGGAAGTAGTGGCACTCGGTGCGCCCTCTCTCTCGCAGCGAGAAAGCCCCCGCAAAAGGCTCCTTTGCCTTTTGTTACCTGCGGCGGGGACGCTACGGCACTAGTGCACTTGGTTCTCTTAAGCATCCTGGTTCTCTTAAGCATCCTGCATACTCCGGAGCAGCGCACCCACAGACGTTTCCTGCGACACGGTGAGAGACAAGAGATATTGCCGACAGAAAGCCCCGCCCTCAGGCACAGCGCGACGGAGCACAAGCGCACAACGAATGCGCAAGGCCTCTCCCTCCCGCGCCCCTTGGCCGCCATCGCCAGTCCGCCACAGCGGGAGAGGGGCGGGGAGGGAGATGATGGTCTGCTTCCAGTGCGTCTGCGCGTCGTATGGTCCGCTTGACAAGACGCTGCCCTCGTTGTTCGAGTCGCTTGGCGATTGAGTGCCCCCGTGGCCCGGCGATTGAGTGCCGCCTGCCCGCACTTTCCCTCGTCCTCCGACTCCTGCGCCTCCAGGCGCACCACCTCGCTTGCCAACTGCGCACTCGACAAGCGCGTGCATTGAGGGCGCCTGCACTGAAAACCAGAGGCAGATGCCATCGACGGCGCTGGCCATGAGGCTTGCGTCGCTTCCGTCGCGCGCGCTGCCGCCGAGTGTGAACTCAAGGTCATGCTTGCTGATCTGGTCGAGCTCGCGCACGCTGAGGCGCTGCAATTGGGCCTGCCACACGACCTGCCCCGGCGACAGCAGCGCTTCTTTGGGCACAGCGTCAATGATGGGCGTGGCACTCATTTCTTGGCTTGCCAGCGGCGCGGCAGACGAGAAGTTGAAGCCGTATGTGTGGCTTGCTCCCATCCAAAACTCCACGCGCTCCGCTCTGCTGCCAGAATTGCACACAGGGGCAGCCAAGAGGCGGCAGGACTGAGGGATCATGATCCCCGTTTGTTTCAGAAAGCGATCGCGCGCCACCAGCACCGAATCGAGCATTGACTCATGGAGGAGATAAAAGCCCATCCACTCGGAAACCAGAATGTCTACGCGTTCGGGCAGGTCCACGTCCTCCACCCGTCCGTGCACAACGCTCACACGAGACTGCAGTCCGTTATCTTCAACAACAGCCTGGGCCAGCGCAGCCATTTTGCTGTTGCTCTCCACCGCATAAACCTTGCGAGCGCCGGCTCTTGCAGCAAACAAGGCCAGGAGCCCGCATCCACATCCCACGTCTAGCACCACCGCATCGCGCACCACCCTGCATGCTCGCTCAAGCTCAGCCTCGTACCACGCGCATCGCGCCCGGTCCTGGAGCATGAGCTGGTGTACAGCCAGATTGCCGTAGCTCTCAACGTAGTCGTTCTCCTGCTCTGGAGCACAGGCGCGTCCCGCCGCCACACAGGGCACTTGCTCGTGCGCCCAAGCTTCTGGTGCGCTCCATCCTCCGCTCCTGTTCGCAGCCTGCACGTCCACGTGCATCTCCACAGGCAGCGAGCGTGCGCGCCAGGCTTCAAACTGCGCCTTTAAGGCCGCGTCTGTGAAGAGCAGCTGCGGGCACTGCGGCGAAACCACGAGCGAATCCAGCTGCTCCTGCGTCATCGCGCGGTTTGCCGCCACAAACACCTTGCCACACAGCTGCCCGTGCTCGTCTTCCTCTTGGGCCTGCCTCGTGACACGGAGCTGCAGGGGGGCGCGTGGCGGCGCCTGGGTCACCCTTCCCGCCAGGCACCCGCTCAACTGTGTTGCCAACGTCGCGGCAAACACCAGCCACAGCACTCCTGCGCCCGCGCCCATTCGCCCCCGCAGCGCCTGCGGCACCATCCTGGGTGCCCCGGAATGGTGGCTGCGTCCGCCACCTATCTCCTGCGCACGCTCTGCCTGCAGCTGCCTGCGCTGTCCTCATTCGCCGCCCATCTCCCGTCCCCGTCCTCTTGTCCTGTTATTTAGGCGTGTGGGTGTGTGTGTGTTGCGTGTGTGTGTGTAATGAAATTGTACATTAGTAGGGATGGCAAGGTGGAGTAGGGCAACCACGCAGAGGGACATCATGGGGGTCCATGTTGGTTTCCGGAAACCAACATCAACGTGTTCTCTTATAGAATGTGTTCTCTATGTAGAATGTGTTCTCTTATAGAATGTGTTCTCTATATAGAATGTGTTCAGAATGTGTTCAAGAGATACCGTTCTCACTTTTTGGTTCTCTCTCAAACGAGCGCCGGAACGCGGATGGTGGTTAAACAAATGCCGTTACCACCATCTGCGTTCCAGCGCTCGTTACTACAATCCGCGTTCCGGCAACCGAGCGCCAACGCAGAGCAAACGGGCGGCGGTAAGGAGGGTGCAACACAGAAGTTGGTATCATGTTGGTATCATCCAACTTTCCACACACCACATACAACAGACGACCAATACACAATACACAACGCACACGCCATTCACAAGACCTTTCTGTTGCGCCCGCGCTCAGAGCTCAGTGTTGGCGTCCTGGAGGGGTATGGTCGCGCCGTTGATCTCCTCCAGAATCTTCCACATTTCCGCTACCTGGCCGACCTCCTCCTCACACTCGAGCGCAACTTCAAGGCGCCCGTGCTCTCTAGCCTCGCGGCTCTCGCGCTCCAGGCGCTTTCGCAGCCGCCGCAGGGTAGCTGCAACCTCGGCGGCCTCAGGGTGCCGCCCGGGCCATACCTCGCCCTCGCCGGTGCGCCCCACCGTGCGCGCAGGAATGCCCGCCGCCGCACGCGGCGCAGACACTAAAAGAAGAAGCGACAGGGCGAGCACGACGTGTCTACAGCGCATCCACCTCTTCCACAGTCGTTTTTTCCGAAAATCCAACGGTTTTAAAATTCAACGGTTTTGTACGCACACACCGGGAGACGGCGGCCGGCAATGCGGGTGCAAGTCTACCATGAGGGCGAGTGCTTCCATCTGCAGTGCGGCTCGGGGATGCAGCGCGTGGCGTGGATCGGGCGCGTGGCGGCGCAGCGCCTGGGGTCCGCGGGCATCTGGTGTGCGAAGGAGCACAAGGTCGCGCGCCCGCTCGAGTTTATCCCAGGCAGGGTGTTTTCGTACCCCGAGGAGCAGGAGCTCGACCAGGAGGCGACAATCATCTCGCTGCTCGACCAGCTCGAGGTGGCCGAGGACGAGGAGCTCGCCTTCAAGGTCGAGCTCCGGGACACGCCCGGGCACGGCCTGCCGTCGCTCGCGGCTCGGGGCAGCGAGGACGCAGTGGTGCCACCAAAAAATGCCGAGGCGGCCAGGAGTTACCAGGTCATCCGGGGTGAGAACGGCCGCATAGTCACGCGCATGCCCGCACCGCTGTCGGACCCTCACCAGGGCTATGACCTCACGCAGCTCATGAGTAATCTGCAAATCGACGACATCGCAAAGGACAGCGACTCGATGGTCATTGCTGCCGTCCGGAACATACTCAGCAACAATTTTTCACAGCTTGTCGACATTTTCCTGCACTACGCGAGCCCGAAGCAGGAGGGCGGCGTGGAAAGCCCAGAGGCGAATGAGCTCGCCATCAACATGAAGGCGTTCGCCAAATTTGTGCGCACGTGCCGCCTCTCGTCAGAATCGTGCAGCTTTTTTGAGATCCAGCGCGCCAGCGTGCGCCCAAGGCTGCTCGCGCCCGTCGGCGATGAAGACTGGAGCCTGGGCATCTACGATGCCGACTTTGGGCTTTATGAATTTTTCGAGGCGCTGGTTCGCATCGCGCACATAAAAAACTATGGGCTATCTGCACTCTGTGATCAGGTCTGTGCAATGATCGGGGTCATAGACGCTAGGGTGCAAAAGCAAAAGGGAGACGCAACACAAGTTCGCTCCTGAACCGCGCGTGCCGACAAGGAGAGTGTCGCAAAAAGAAACAAGGAAATCTTGAACGACTGAACGGGTGCTCACAAACAAGCGTGCGCTGACGCTTTATGTGATGATGATGCGCAGCTAAACAAGTTGATACACTCTCAAATTCTGCCATACGCGATGGGTGACGACGAGGATAAAATACGTGACTTGACGCAGAAAAGCAGCGTGCAGATGATTTTTTATCATCAGCGCAATGGTCTCCGCAAATTCTTTACAAAGAGGTTGCTCTCCATCCCCCTTGCGGTCGAACATTTGCACGTGCCCTCCACCGCACCGCTTTAAACTCAAAGGTATGTCGTTGCTCGGCCTCTCCCTCGCAGGATGAAGCTGGACAAGCCTAAGCCAGGGGCAAGGTCAATCTCTTTAGCCGAATTCATCGCATGCCTCAAAACCTCCTCGCAGATTGAAGAGGAATTGACTACCTCGGTACCATTCCCAGTTGCACGCGGCCACCGCTGTCATTTGCTAATGACTTCCTCATTCGCTGATCCCTCCCACCACTTTGCGTGCGCCCTGCGGCAGGCTGTGAAAGAAATTTGGCTGGCGACGCTTTCTTTCGACCTCGCGCCTGACATGGTGACAGAAGACGACAAAAATCTCGAGGTAAGCTTGCTGTCAGTCCTCCTTCTGCATGTAGATGCTGTGACTAACCCGACGGGGTGTCTGGCACATTCTGCCTTGTGACCTTTGGCGTCGCGCGCAGGTCTCTTTGTCGGAGCTAGAGGAAATCATTACGCGATGCGTTCTACAGAAGAGCAAGGTGTGTGAAACAGTGTGCATGCGCGCTTCTGCGCGCCTCTATGCGTTCCGGCAACCAATGGGTGGGCGCTAGATGGACGTACCTCATCTCCCAAGACTCTCCTGTGCCTCATCTCCCCAGACTCACTTGCATTTCACACGCGAGACTCACTTCCATTTCACATGCCCCACACGGTGTGTCTCACGCGAATGCACACACACACACACACACACACACACGCACACACAAAGGTTGCGGAAGACCACCTGCCTCAGCAGACGGACTTGTTTCTCAAGAAGTTTTTGCGCAGCAACCTGTAAGGGAGCGCTTGATTCGTATCCTCTTGAGCTCCGGAGCGAGAATATATGCATGTGTGCAACACAAGGCTGTGCAGTGCACGTTCTACCTGGGTGTCAACCCCCCTAAACCCTAACCCGCTCATGTCTACGCCCATTCATCCATGCCCGAATACATCACCTGACAGACAAGAGAGGCCTGCACATGCACGTACGCTCACTGTGACATACTGCCAAAGTTTGTGCTCACAGATTTCTACGCACAACTATTGGTTTGCATGCGCATTCAAAGGCGCATGCGTCAGCGCGCATCCATGACCCATGATCGACCACCCGTCTCCAAGGTGTCTTGAAAATAAACATCCGACACGCACATCTGGATGACCAGCCTGAGCGCATCAGCGGAAGACCACCTCAGACTAACACAGGTGACCCGGTGCCACCGAGTGTTACCGGCCGGCAAACCCACCGAAGTGGGGTAACCTAGGGAGGGTACAAGACAGACCGTCTGCGAGAGACTGAATGATGTTTGGGTAAGAGGACGTTCGGCCTCTGACCGATTATATTGGAATACAACGGCATTTCACATATAAAGGTTCATACGGCTTTTGCCAAAACCAGTTCGTGTCGAGATAAACTTAGGCCTATCTCAAAGACCGTGACTCCCCCAAGTAGTCCTAAGGGTCTACTTCGCTCTCCCCTGTAGTGATGGATATTATCTATCCACCGATACACTTTGGAGGGGCTTTGAAGAAGGAAAGGCTGCCCCTTTTGCGAAGACCGAGCTGCGAAGACCGAGCTGACCAAAGAGCGGGAGGAAGCGGAGGGCAGGACCACGGCGGCACGCGAGGCGCTAGGCACAGGCATACGGGTGGAACTGAAGACAGAGCATGATGCTTGGGTGCAGCAACTTAAGCTGCATTCTGATGCTCGACACCAGGTCGAAAAGTCGCTGAGTGCGGCATTTGCTAAGGAGACGTCGGAACGTGGGAAAGGCCTCGTGAAGGCGACAGACGAGTACGGCAAGCTGCGTGCAGAGTTAGAGGGGGAGAAGAGCAGCAACAAGAGGGTCCGGGACGAGCTGGACAAGGAGCTGAGGACCGTGATCGAAAATGCTGGAAAATTCGCAAAGCAGCAGCGTAAGCAGCGTAAAGGAGCAGACAGACGTGGAGATCAAGGCCACAAAGGCTGTGGCAAAAACGACAGCCGAGCAAGTGGTGCAGATACAAAGTGACGTCCTAAAGCTTGGAGCCTCTGCCAATTTTGTCAGAGCCAACGGCCAGAAACTCAAGCAGGAGGCAGCGCTGGCGTACGGTACTGCAGGTTTACATTGTCTGTGTGTTCTGTCAGTATTCTCTATCTATCTTTGTTTCTATCTGTCAATATGACGAAGCTGCGGCAGTCAAGAACAAAATGAAGGGGTCCGAGGAGGTTGATCGCATCAAAGCCGATGTGGCTAGCAGCAAGAGAGCCCTCGAGAAGCTCCAATCAGACTACCTATCGCACCAACTCAAGATTCTCGAGCTCGACGGCGTGAAGCAGCAAATCTCTGGAGGACGCAGGCATTCAAAACTGAATACACACAACTGAGTAGCACACGCATCTCAATACTTTGGAGACCGAACTAACGAATTGATTGTAGAAATTGGCAAGCAAATGGTTATTGCTGACGGCTCTCTCACGCTCTCCCTAGTTAAAATCACAACCCTTGGTTCGACAGTTCGTAAGGTTGTTCGTGATTTTAGGTTTAATTAGTTTAGGTTTCGAATCCACCGGAAATAAAGTTACCTCAACTCAAGTAATGCTCTCGCATCCTCCCCCGCGTCCCCACTAGCCTCTAGCCCCTAGATGCCCCAGGGGTACGCGTTCTAGCTGATTATGATCCTTCTGTTCACGCTCTTACCTACCCTCTTTCCGCGAGACTCTAGATTGTATCTGTGTCGATAGCTCTCTGTCCGCCGTGCCCGTACCCCGCACCCATGCACTCTCCCTGCATCAGCGTAGATAGTTTTCTGTCCGCGTGCAAGTACACCACACCCATACACTCTACCGGCCCTCCACCGAACACTTCTCTGCTGCGTGTGCGATGGACGCCCGCGCGCATACTGCGCCTCTCGCACACATCAAGTAATGCTCTCGCATCCTCCCCCGCGTCCCCACTAGCCTCCAGCCACTAGATGCCCCAGGGGTACGCGTTCTAGCTTCCCTGCATCCCGTCCGACTTCCCTCCATCCCCCTCTCCCACTCTCTCATCTCCTCTCTAGGTGCTGTGGATCAGAAGATGGAGCTGATGGAGAAGGGAATCACGAGCATCGTCGATGAAAATCGCGAGGCAGCCGAGCGAGTCCTGCAGGAGATTCGGTTGAACATCACCACCATGCGATCAGACATACAGGTGGCGCTTTTTGACCTTTCGACATTCATGAACCTTGTTTCGTAAATTTCTCTCTCGATCGGTTCCCTTACGTTTGCTGACAAGGTTGTCTGAGCTCAGCGATACTCAGAACGTAGATAGATCTCAAACAACCAGGTTCTTATTCCAGTTCACCAAGTACACACCGAACCGTGACCGTTTCAAGAAACACCTTGTTTCCAAGGTTCCACATTTAGAGAAGGACTGGAAAGGTTCTACTGTGGGTCAGGTCTAGGGGGCTGCAGAATGGTTGCCTTTGACGCAGCGTTCATGCCCGCGACCGGCGTTCGCCTCGACGCTGCGCTCATGTCGACCAGCCAACCAGGCCAGAGTCACGGCCGACACCTGCCTTTGATGCGGCGCTCGAGTCCGCAGCTGGAGTACGCCTAGACGCGTTTCCTATGACCACAGCTGCATGTTAGGGCTGGTTGTATCCTTCATGAAAAGTACGCGCCCCGCATGGGGAGAAGCGGGCGTCACTCAGGGTGTGCGCACAGCACAACCTGCAGTGTTCGACCATATTGTGTTCAGAGAGAGAGAGACCACAAGATAGTAGTATGAGTATTCCTACGCACTTCGCTATTGTCGCCCATTATTCACGTATGAGACAGTCTCACACAAAATAGGGTAAAGACAAAGGTGACCATATCATCTGTGTACCGACTCGCGAAGCACACTGAGAACCTCATGGGCGACTCGTCAGCGATAATAGCGACCCCTTATACGGGATAATTTATTGCCGCTAGCTGTAATTCACGGTGTAGTCTGTAGTAATTTAGCTGGTACACCCGGTCGTACGGAACGGTTTCAAGTATAGAACTAATGAGGATAGATTTTGTTTCTGTAAGAACAATAAAAGGACGATCGATCGGACAGAATTGTAAACCTTATATGGTACTCCGGTATGTGTTATCAATACATTCCTCTTCCAACCAAATGAACGTCGCTTGACCGACAAACCCACGTCCTCGTACACCACGCCCAAGCGCCAGCCAACCATAGGGGTTTCCATCTTACGTGGAATGAGGCCCTTTACCGCTTCGTGCGCCGACGCCCTCAGCTGACCCGCGGCCCTGCCGCATGGTGTCATCGACGGATATGATCGTGGATACCTCTCCGTTCTTGGTTACTTGCACCCGAACACGCTCGGGCGCTGGACACCTAATACGCATAGTGCAGATGTTTGCTTCGCTAGTTGTGGATACACGGCGGAGTTTTGCACTGACCGCCCAATTGAGGAGAACATACAATGGGATCTGCCACTTCTTCTCGAGGGACCTTGCGGTCCAACACAATCGACATCATCCGTGTTGGAAGACAACATACTTTCTCCCGTACACCCGTCCTCCTGACGTCATGCGCATGCACAGACCTCCGAAGCGCGCAACTTACGGCCCTTCTCAGTGCAGCGCCTTTGTCGCCATAAGCCCCTGGACATAGCCATGCCAGGGTACATCGATAACCTGACCCCATGTACTCGGCAGGACACATCCTCTCTGCTCCAAGCTTTCTCGCCACCCTCTTCCCAGGCCTGCTCATCCGGAGGGCATTTCCTCTTTCTGCTTCTTCCAGTTCTTTCTCGTTCATACTCTCTCTACTCTGGTGCACATTTTCTCTTCTATGTCTTTGTGATTTCAGTATTCTCTGTCTTCACATACATGCATTGTGCGAATACGCTATCACGTAGTGCTCTTCTTGTTTATCTCGGGGAGCGTACAGGGAGTCTCTTGGGACTCATTTCTCTTTCTATAAGTGATTTTTCTATTGGGATCGTACAATCACATCATATATATGTCTTCTGAACATCATCCCTCGCTCTGTATTTGGAGGTCCATATATATTTGAGGACACGTCGATCATCGGATCAACCTGACACTTCGATACCAGCTCCGTCAAAAATAGCGCAAATTGATCTTTAGAGATCAGAACTTTGTATCAATCGACATACACTTTGTATGTGTATATACACCATGTCTATACACACGTTATACCTAGTATCTGATCTGGAGGTCAGCGATAATAGCGACCCCTTATACGGGATAATTTATTGCCGCTAGCTGTAATTCACTGTGTAGTCTGTAGTAATTTAGCTGGTACACCCGGTCGTACGGAACTGTTTCAAGTATAGAACTAATGGGACAGAATTGTAAACCTTATATGGTACTCCTGTATGTGTTATCAATACATTCCTCTTCCAACCAAATGAACGTCGCTTGACCGCCAAACCCACGTCCTCGTGCACCGCGCCCAAGCGCCAGACAACCATAGTGGTTTCCATCTTACGTTCGTCCAAGACATCGTTGCTCGAAGAGGCGAGGGGGCACCTCAAACTTTCGGGTTTGACACATTTGCACAAAAGATACGCCTTTCGGCCGCCATCAAAGCTATTGTGTTCGTACCAGCACATACTCGCACAGTTACGAACCTGTATGGAGGGACGGGTGTTGGCACAGCACGCTTTGCACCCTGAAATCAACCACGTGCAACAGGAAAAGGCCTGGGTGAGCCTGTCCACAACTGATGAGGCCAGACCGTGAGGTGGGAGGGTCGCACGCAAACACTCTCAGGAGAACCTTCTGACACGCATCATCCACGTTTTTGCGGAAAACTCTGCAATCATAGGACTATCGTTTCTCAATTTTTCTGTCCTTGACTCTGCACAGCCAGATTTTAACACTGAAAAACCAAGTCCCGCTAACTTCATTTCCAAACACCTATTCAGTTCACAACAGCAGCTTGTTTTTGCGGTTGTTGCGTTTGTTATTCTCGTGTTCGGGGATTTGTCATTGGAATTGACAAGACTTGTTTACAAGACAACGTACAATGATCATGCGGACTACTTTTACACATCAACAGAAGTACAAAAACACTGCATGGTTGATTGTTGTGGGTATAATACTTCTCAACTACCACGCGTCTACGAGGTTGTGTACGAGTGGGAGCCAAGAGATTGCTTACGATGTTGAAAATCTGTTTAAAAATCCTTTAGAAGACGAGCGTTATTGTAGGTGGTTTGGTTCCGATCTGGTAATTAATTATTGTTTGGTTATTGTTTAGTTATTGTTATGTATATGGTTTTATATGATTTTATGCATAGGGAGACAGCCTCGCTGCCTGGCGCCGTCGCTAGG
>Ga0315905_10004688_pt1 | contig 13969 bp, 4 predicted proteins | sample LakEriMetagenome_5_FD_203522 | JGI IMG/M metagenome (GOLD analysis project Ga0315905, IMG submission 203522) | Freshwater fungal communities from buoy surface, Lake Erie, Ohio, United States - Buoy 4 MA121 | ecosystem: Environmental > Aquatic > Freshwater > Lake | place: USA: Lake Erie, Ohio... | reverse complement strand
TATTTGTGAACGATAACAATCCGGACAATGAATGTACAAACTCCAATTTCATTTCGTTGGATGTTTTGGTTGCGACTATACCCGATTTTATCGGATTTCAGGAAGACGAGACTCTTTGCATTGGGGAGGAATTGACTTTTGAAGCAACCCCCGAGTTATATGAGGTAACATGGAATGGCTTCATCGGGAACGTGGAAATTGAAAATGGATGTTTACCGGATACACTCCTCGGGATATCTCAAAACATTGAAATTTTCCAAATGGGATTTCTTGCCGGAACCAACATTGAAGACATAGATGATATTGAAAGCATTTGCCTCGAAATGGAGCATAGCTTCATGGGTGACTTGGTTATCTATGTGACATGCCCAAATGGTCAACAAGTAATGCTTCACCAGCAAGGAGGCGGAGGCACTCAGATTGGAGTGCCGGTACAAGCAGACAACATCGACTGCGAAGACCCTGCTACGCAAGGAGAATCGTGGGAATATTGCTTCACGCCATCTGCAACTGAAACGTGGGTTGAATGGGTGAACAACAGTGGTTTCGGCGGCACTTTGCCTGAAGGAGACTATGAGCCTGTTGCTTCCTTGGACGGTTTGGTTGGCTGCCCGACGAACGGCATATGGACCTTAACAGTGGTCGACAATTGGGCTGCTGATGATGGCCAATTGGTTGGGTTTGGTCTTAATCTGGATCCATCACTCTATCCGGAGATAGTAGAATACACTCCTAATATTCTTCCCGGACCAGCCACTTCCTTCTGGAGCAATGCGCCCTTTTCCACAATCAATGACAGCAACCTCGATGAAATTACCGTAACTCCGACAAGTGCAGGTGAATTTACCTATGAATACACGGTTATCGATGACTTTGGATGCTCCAACGATACTTCTTTCACCATCACTGTTTTTGACGCTATCGATGTAACTGCACCCGCCGACTTTGGTGTGGGCTGTGATGAATTAGTGCTTCAAGGATGGTATGAAGGTTATCCTTCACCACAATGTTCAGATTGCGTTGAAGATCTCACGTATTGCTATGTCGATGGAGATAATCAGACCTGGACATACTGCACGGACAATCCCGGTGATGGCACGTCTATCGCCATTTCATTCGAAAGTGGCATGATGGAAGGCTTCTTCGAAAATCTCACGTTTTATGATGGCCCCAATACCGGCTCCCCGGTAATTGCTACCTGGACAGGAGGTGATGCTTCCGGAATGTCATGGTCTGCGCCAAGCGGGTGTATAACAATCACATTTACTTCCGATGGAAGCGTATCGTGTAACAGTGGTGCATTCACCAACTGGATATACTCCGTACAACCGGCACCTCCGGGCGACATTGCACAATGGGCTCCAGATGGATATGAGTGGTCATGGACACCAACAGCACCGCTCGATAATCCTTTTCTGCAGGCTCCTACCATAAACAATCTTGAAGGACAGACCACTTTCACGGTGACGGGTTTTCCTGTGGGGCATCCCGACTGTGCTAGTAGCGATGACGTTACAGTCTTCTTAAATCAAAATCAGGACGCCGGCGATAATGACTCTATCTCTGTTTGTATGACAGCTGTACCTTTTGAAATGCGTGACAGCTTAGATGGTACTCCCTATGCTCTCGGTGAATGGATGGATATTCTTGGTAACCCGCTAGCCGATGGAATTTTTGATCCAGCTGTAGATGCAGGTGGTGCATTCTATCACTTCATACCAGCAGGATGTGATACGGCAGAGCTCTTTATCACAATCATTGAACCCATTGAAATAACTACTCCTAACGATACCGTAATTTGTGCCGGTGGCAGTGTGAGTATGGACTTGTATGAACAACTCTACGGTTTACCTCCTTACCAATATAATTGGACGTATGATGGCGTTGCAGTAGGAAATGCAGCCAATGAAGTATACTCACCCGCTCAGACAGGGCAGGTATGCCTTATGATTATGGATGGGTGCACTTACACAGCCACTGAATGCTTTATTGCCGACGTTCTCCCTCCTGTGGATGTTATGTTTTCTGCCGACACTACCGCGGGATGTTGGCCAAATGGGTTTAACCTCCAGATTGACAGCGACCCTACCACTTACACTTCCAGCACGTGGAGTATTTCAGACGGTAACACAATCTTAAATCAAGATGATGTCAGTGTTCTGTTCGAAAACCCCGGAAGCTATAATGTGAACCTAACACTTACGAATGCCGCAGGTTGCTCCTACAACGCGCCGCAACCCATAAATCTTCAATCTTATGCTCCGCCCATTGCAGGCTTTTTAGCTTCTCCGCAGCCTACCACTATTCTGGACAGTGAAATCTATTTCAGCGATGCATCAGAAGGATTTCCTATTGTTGATTACGCATGGACTTTCTCAACAACATCCGGCGAATTATTGGGTGGTTCTAACAATGCCAATCCGGTTTTTGAATTCCCCAACAATGGAGGGGCTGTTTATCTCGTTAATCTAGAGGTAACAGATATACACGGTTGCACAGATGTAATCTCTAATAACAACTCGGTAAACGGCTCGGGTGGCTTTGGACTAGATGGAAGAATTGTCGTTATTGAAGATATATTTCAGTTTTATGTTCCAACTGCATTCACTCCCAACAACGACGGATTAAATGACGTTCTTTTCTTTGAAGGAGCAGACATTGACCCCACTCGTTTCGAACTTCAAATATTTAATCGCTACGGAGAAGTTCTTTTTGAGAGTGCAGATCCATCCATTCCTTGGACAGGAAATATTCGCGGTGGAGACCATTTTGCACCCAACGGCACCTACAATTGGATTGCGGTTATTGTTTCCAAATCGACAGGGGTTAAAAAAGAGCTCAACGGCTCGGTCATCATTACCCGTTAGAAGAGAGTTGGTGGTTCGTACAGTTCTGCGTAGGTATGTGGCTTAGAGGCTTCGGAGGTATTTCCTGGAGAATACTTTCCACGCAATGGTTTAACGGGATGCGCTTTCATTTCATCGGCACTGCACGGTTTTAGCATTTGCTTCAATTCCTCCACCGGTGTGCTTGCACTTATCCAACGCAGCATGTCATCGCCATGCAAAACAACGGGCATGCGCGGTTCGTCAAGTTCAGGATTATTATGGATATCGGCCATAAGTGTGTTACCCTTTGTAGTGACAATCGAAAATGTGAGAACTACTTCTCCCCTTTCCTGATCTTTCCATTCATCGCAAACACAAGCAAGCCAATGCACATCCTCGTCTTTCCAGTCGATGAAATAAGGAAACTTCTTTCCTCTTACGTGCTTGTATTCATAGAAGCCTGTAATCGGTAAAAGTCCGCGTCGCGTCGACGCCGCATGTTTGAAAGCCGGTTTTTCAAAAACCGTTTCTGCACGCGCATTGAGCGTCATATTGCTTAACTCAAGGGCAGCGTTCCAGTCTTTGCACCACAAGGGAATAAGACCCCAGTGCATTTCTTGCCAATGCAAGCCGTGTTGATTCATCAGAATTGGAATGGAAGGATGATCAAAACCGCTAATAGCAAAAAGCGGCTTGCCTTTGACTTGTTCCCGAAAGATGCGCAGCGCCTCATCGATTTCGGCTGGTGTTGAATGTTTGCGCTGCCCTTGCTTCAGAATCCTCTCCTCGAGTTGTTGTATGGTGTAGCACATAGTATCGAAAGTAGAGAAAAATCAATTCATTTTCCTTCTCATTTTTCGAACGATTACTTTTGCCTTATGTCTATTTCGAAATTTCGCGTACTCGGTTTTTTTGTTTTGCTCATTTCGCTATCGGCTTTGGCATTTCGCTCTAAACCTTTATCAGAAAAGAAACAGGCTTTGAAGGTTGAGTTAGGCAGACAACTTTTTTTCGATAAGGCACTCAGCCATCCGAACGGACAATCATGCACAGTTTGCCATGCGCCCAAAACTGCCTTCTCAGATCCTAATCATGCCATCGTTTCTGAAGGGATGATAACCGGCGCGTTTGTAAATCGCAATGCGCAATCGCTCGCCTATGTAGGATTTATTCCACCGCTGGAGCGCGACAGCACAGGAGTATATCATGGTGGTTTGTTTTGGGATGGGAGAAGCAACTCCCTCGAGCATCAGTTGTCGGGCCCATTCTTCAATGCCGCTGAAATGAATAACTCCGACACAGCAATGTTGGTGAATGAAGTTCTCAATGCCCCCTATTATTCCCTTTACAAAAAAGTTTACGGTAAAATGAACTATGCGGAACAAGCCTATGTGAATCTATGCGATGCCTTGGCTGCTTTCGAAAGAAGTGCATTCTTTCATGAATTTACTTCCAAGTATGATTATTACGTCTTGGGTGAAGCTCAGCTCACCAATCAAGAGCTTCTCGGACTAGAGATTTTCCAAGGAAAAGGACGCTGTGTTCAATGTCATAGCATGGAACCGCAAACTTCGGAGGGGCGCATACTTTTCACCAATTTCGGTTACTACAACCTGGGGGTTCCGCGTAATGAGCAAAATCCGTTTTATACCACCTTGAGTTCAATCAATCCAGAAGGCAACGAAGCCAGAGATCTAGGCTTGGGAAAAGTGGTCGCCGATGAGCGAGAAAACGGCAAGTTTCGGGTACCTACATTACGCAATGTTCAATACACCGGCCCCTATTTTCACAATGGTTATTTTTCATCTCTAAAGGAGGTTGTACACTTTCTGAACACACGCGACAGTAAGAACCTGTATAGAGCTGAGGTACCGGAGAACATTGCTCATCAGATAACCGGTAGCCTTCATTTGAGCGACATGGAAGAAGATGCACTTGTAGCCTTTTTGCTATGTCTGACAGATGGCTATACCGCCCACTAATTTCTTCGGGTTAACAGAAATCTACCCGTGTGGGTGGTGGCTGGTATTTGGGAAGGAGGACCTGCATACACCATTTGTCCGCCGCCCAGACCGCCCTCAGGCCCCATATCAATCAACCAATCGGCACATCGCAATACATCGAGGTTATGCTCGATAGCTATGATGCTGTGTCCGTTATTCAATAGTGCCTGAAAGGAATCAATGAGCTTCTTTACATCATGAAAATGAAGTCCGGTAGTCGGCTCATCGAATATAAACAGCGTGTGCTGAGCATTTGAACCTTTGGCAAGGAATGACGCTAACTTCACGCGTTGGGCTTCGCCTCCGGAGAGCGATGAAGAACTTTGCCCTAAACCGATGTATCCCAAACCCACCTGTTGCAATGGACGCAAACGCTCAACAATATTTCTATTGACCGTTTTTTCTGAGCCCGCATCGAAAAAGACAACGGCTTCATCCACTGTCATATCCAACACATCCGAAATAGACTTGCCATTGTACTGAATTTCGATAACCTCATCCTTAAAACGTTTTCCCTTGCATGCTTCACACACGAGTTGAATATCGGCCATGAATTGCATGGAGATCGTTTGTTTGCCTTCACCTTCGCATGCTTCGCAACGACCACCCTCCACATTGAAGCTAAAATGCGCCGGCTTATATCCTCGTTGTTTTGCAAGGGTCTGCTGGCAATAGAGCGAGCGTATATCGTCATAAGCTTTGATATAGGTAACCGGATTTGATCTCGATGATTTACCAATAGGATTCTGATCGACAAATTCAACGGCTCCAATCGTTTTAATATCTCCGGAAATTGAGTCGTACTCCCCTACGCTTACCGATGGAAAACCACCAAGCTCCTTTTGTAAGGCCGGGTAGAGTATATTCTTAACGAGAGTCGACTTTCCACTACCGCTCACTCCACTGACAACAGTCAAGCACCGCAATGGAAAAGACACATCCACATTTTTGAGAGTATGCTCTCGAGCTCCATGAATGCTTATTTTGTCTTTACCCAATTTCTTCAACCCAGTTCGGGAGATGCTTTTTGAACCGCGGAGATAATCGGCAGTAAGGGTATTTCCATCTGCGAGTAAATCGGCTATTGGACCTGAGAAAACAACTTGCCCTCCATGCACACCCGCTTCAGGGCCCATGTCAATAAGATGGTCTGATGCCTTCATGATTTCCTCATCGTGCTCCACTACAATAACGGTATTACCCTGTTTCTTCAAGTTCTGAAGAACACCAATCAGCCGGTTTGTATCCCGCGAATGAAGTCCAATGCTTGGTTCATCCAGAATATAAAGAGAACCTACAAGCGCACTACCTAAACTCGTCGCCAAGTTGATACGCTGTGATTCACCGCCACTGAGGCTATTAGAAAGACGATTGAGAGTTAGATACTCCAATCCGACTTCATTCAAATAGCTGAGACGATTCGTAATTTCCATGAGCAATCGCTTGGCTACTTTTTGATCGTGTTCATTCAGTTTTAATCCCACAAAAAAGTCGTAACAATCCCCAATCGGCATGCTTACAAGTTCAGAAATGCTTTTACCAGCCACCTTCACATAGTTGGCATCTTTCCTCAATCGTGTGCCTTTGCAATCGGGACAGGGTGTTTTCCCCCTATATCGACTCAGCATGACACGGTATTGAATTTTATAAGACTCTGATTCTAGGTGGGAGAAAAAGGCATTTAATCCCTGAAAGTACTTATTGCCTGTCCACAGCAGCTGCATTTGCTCTGCGCTAAGCTCATAAATAGGCTTGTGAATTGGAAAGTTAAATTTCGAAGCATGATATACCAGTTGATCCTTCCATTCCCCCATGGTTTCACCGCGCCAGCAGGCAATACCATCCTGGTAAACACTTAGCTTTCGGTTGGGCATTACCAGATGCTCATCGATACCGATGATGCTTCCAAAACCTTCGCATCGTTTGCATGCACCAACCGGATTATTAAATGCAAACAAGTTAACAGAGGGTTCATCGAACGAGATACCGTCCGCCTCAAACCGACTGCTGAATTGCTCAAGCACATTCGTGTCAGCCATTAGGATTTGACAAACGCCGCGTCCTTCAAAAAAAGCACTTTCCGTGCTATCCGAGATGCGCGTAACCGTTTCATCGTCGAGAGCTACGGCCATTCGATCCAATACCAGCGCGATGTTTTTCCATTTTCGCGGCTTAGATAGGCAATCCTCAATGGTTGCTATTTCACCGTCAGCGTGAACCCGCGAGAATCCTTGCTGAGCAAAAACTTCCAAACGCTTGCTCCAATCGGCAGGCTTTTCAATTGGAGCCATGATATAGAAACGCTCACCCTCAGGGTTGGAAATAATCCAATCCACTACGTCACGGGCTGTATTCCTTCTAACCTCTTTACCACTAATGGGAGAATAGGTTCTACCTATTCGAGCATACAACAGTTTAAGGTAATCGTAAATTTCTGTGCTCGTTCCCACCGTTGAGCGCGAAGACCGGCTGGTGACCTTCTGTTCAATTGCCACAGCCGGACTGATACCGATAATAGCATCGACATCCGGTTTATCAAGGCGCCCCAGGAATTGCCGCGCATAACTGCTGAGACTTTCCACATATCTGCGCTGACCTTCAGCGAATAATGTATCAAAAGCAAGAGATGATTTACCCGAACCACTTAAACCGGTAATTACCGTGAACTGAGATCGCGGAATAGCTACGCTCACATTTTTGAGATTGTGCATTCGGGCACCTTTGATTAATACAAAGTCCTTGAAATTCAATTCACTACTTTCTAAAATCCGATTTTTCTTACTCGACTTGGCCATACAGGTTTGCAAAGTTGCTTTAGAAACAACGAGAAACCGTGGGTGTTCAAAAAAAGGATCGCAATCAGCGCAAAGAAGCACGGCATCCTACAGAAATTTTCGACGGTTCATTTCCTTATTTCGTCTAATCATAACATCTCTTAATCTAAATAAAATGAGCTAACCGTAACCAAATCAGGGGTATTAGGGTAGAAAGTAATGTTTTCAAGAAAGTCCAACTAAGAACAAAGAGCGATGAAAAACCTAACTGCCCTATTTCTTCTCCTGCTCCTGGCCGCAATTCCAGGGGTTTCGCAAAATTCCGCGACATGTCCATCCGACATGCTCAACGACTCCCTGATGAATCATAATATTGAGTTTAGCCGAAGCTTCTATTACATGGAACATGTGCTCGGACAAAACCGAAATCTTCATCCTTCGCAACGCACCGATGAGGTTTATACGATACCGGTGGTTGTTCACGTGATTCACAACGGGGAGTCATATGGCTCCGGCACAAACATCACCAATGAACAAGTTTTCTCAGCAATCGAAGCCCTCAATGAGGACTTTCGTCGTATGACAGGAACTAACGGTTTTGGTAATGGAGTTGATGTTCGAATTGAATTTTGCCTTGCAGCAAGAAACCCAAGCGGTCAGCCCACCAATGGTATTGTTCGTGTGAATGGAAGCTCTGTCAGCAATTATTCAACCATGGGTATTGAAGCCTCCTCAGGAACAGGTGCTGTGGAAGAAAGTGTCAAAGCGCTTTCGACCTGGCCGCGTGAAGCGTATATGAACATCTGGGTAGTAAATGAAATTGAAAATAATGATGGTGGAAGCGGTATTCAAGGATATGCCTATTTCCCTGTTAACAGCCCCGTCGATGGAATCGTGCTTTTATATAACGCATTCGGTACAGTAGGGAATTTAAAGTCGTACACCAATATGAACCGCACTCTAACACACGAGGTGGGTCATTACCTGGGGCTTTACCATACATTCAACTCGACCAGCTCCTGCACAAGTGAGACAAATTGTGCCACGCAAGGCGACCGCGTTTGCGACACTCCTCCGACTATTCAAGCAGGAAGCTGCAGCGCTCCGGCGTGCAGTGGGACACAACAGGTAGCAAACTACATGGACTATACTTCACAGACATGTCAAGACATGTTTACTGAAGGTCAGAAGTTGCGCATGCGCACAACACTCGAAACCCAAAGGACGAGCATTATTACTTCCATGGGTTGTATGCCTGTATACCAAAACGATATTGGCATCACTGCCGTTATCAGCCCGACCGGAACTAACTGTGCCGGAGGTATTACACCACAAGTTACTTTGGCCAATTTTGGAGGCAATACACTCACGAGTGCAAGCATTCTCTACAATGTTGATGGCAGTGGGTCCTCGACCTACAACTGGACTGGTTCAATCGCTCCCGGAGCATCTGCAACGGTGACATTGCCTTCGATTAACCCGAGCTCCGGCGCTCACACATTCTACGCATGGACATCGTCACCTAATGGAGGCACAGATGAAAACGCAGCGAACAACCAATCGACCGGTGCGTTCTCCGTAACAGCCGGTTCAGCCGCTCAGCTGGACGTGATTCTGGACTATTACGGCACAGAAACAAGCTGGACCATCAGTGATGCCACTAATAACATTCTAATGAATGGCGGCCCCTATGTGAATGGGCAACAAGGTCTTCATAACGTCACGCCCGTTTGTTTGGCAGAGGGTTGCTATACACTTACCATGAGTGACGTTTATGGCGATGGCCAAGGCTTTACAAATGGAAGCTTTGTACTAACTGCTGCAGATGGTTCGGTGCTGGCGCAAGGATCCGGAAACTGGGGAGATCAGTCGGTCAACGAATTTTGCATCGTAGCTTCCACTCCACAAGGTGATGCTCCTATTGCTTCATTCACTGTGCAGGACAATACCATTTGCAGAAACGTACCTAATGACTATACAAGCACAAGCACGCAGTCACCCTCTTCTTACTCATGGAGCTTTGAAGGAGGAACACCAGCATCTTCAACTCAACAGAATCCTCAAAATATCACCTACACCACTGCCGGAACATATGATGTTACGCTCACGGTGACCAATGCTTATGGAAGCGACACTTATATCTGCGCCAATTGTGTAACTGTGCATGCAGACCCTGTAGTAACGCTAACCGGCACCAATCCGGGTTGTGGGGCACAGGCCAACGGAAGCATCACTAGTTCTGTTTCAGGAACAGGTCCATACACGTATAGTTGGAGCAATGGTGCTACATCGGCTAACATCAGCAATGTTGGTTCGGGTAACTACTCTGTAACTGTTACCAGTGCCCAAGGCTGCACTGGAACTGCAAGCGCTACGTTGACAAATCCATCAGGAATGAATGTAACCGGAACAGCTCAAAACATCAGCTGTGCGGGAAATTCAAATGGTAGCGTAACATTGAGCGTTAGCGGTGGTACCGGCAACAAAACATATCTATGGAGCAATGGAGCAACCACAGCCAATCTTGCGAATGTTGCTGCAGGTTCTTATAGCGTAACAGTAACCGATGCTGCCGGATGCACCGCCACGGCAAGCTTCACCATAACAGCACCTGCTGCCATAAGCATTACAGAAAACGTAACCAACATTCTGTGCGCAGGCCAGAACAATGGTTCTATCAGCGTATCTGCAAGTGGAGGAACCGGGAGTAAAACATTCTCATGGAGCAATGGTGCCATCGGAAGCACGTTGAATAATCTGTCTGCAGGGAACTATACAGTTACAGCAACGGATGCAAACGGTTGCAGCGCCACGGCAAATTATACGATTACTGCGCCACAGAGTATTTCAATCAATGGTGATATCAATGCTGTGACATGCTTTGGGACTTCAAACGGAAGCATTCTTGTTAACGCAACGGGTGGAACCGGAAACAAAACATTTAGCTGGAATACAGGGGCCATCGGTGCAGGCATCAATAATCTCGCAGCCGGTGCATACACCGTAACTGCTACTGATGTTCAAGGCTGCTCTGCTACTCAAAGTTTCACAGTAGGAAGTCCGGCAGCTATTTCAATAAGCGGATCTGTAAATGACGTTCAGTGCTTTGGTGACAATGATGGAAGCATCACCATCACAGCGAACGGAGGATCGGGCACCATAGCGATTACCTGGAGCAATGGAATGTCAGGTAACACCTTAAATAATCTCTCTGTGGGATCTTATACAGCAACTGCTACTGATCTTGCCGGATGCTCGTCGAGCGCAACCTTTACTGTAGACCAACCATCAGCGTTGGAGATAAATCTGACCGATTTCGACATCGCATGTGACGATCTCTTCGGCTCGGCGCTAGTATCACCTACAGGTGGAACAGCCCCTCTATCTTCAAATTGGAGCAACGGAGTGAACGGCTATGAAAATGAAAACCTCAACGTTGGAAGCTACTCTGTGACCATTACAGATAACAATGGCTGTAATGCAACACAAACCTTTCAAATTACACAAAGTGCAAACTTGAGTGTATTCATCCAGACAAATGATATCAGCTGCTTTGGACAAGGAGACGGAAGCATGTCAGCTGTTGTGAACGGCGGAGACCAGAACTACAGTTTCGAGTGGAGTAACGGTGGAACCACTGCCTCTTTGAACAACCTATTGGCAGGCCAGTATAATCTCACTGTAACGGATGGAACCGGATGCAGCGGATCAGCGGTGGGTGTAATTGATGAACCTGCTGTACTAAACGCCTCAATTGACGGAAATGACGTTACATGTTATGGTCAAAATAACGGATCTGCAATAGCCATTGTAACGGGTGGAACTACTCCATACCAATATGGATGGAGCAATGGAACCAACGAAGAGATCGCTGATGACTTAGCTGAGGGAAACATAACCTTAAACATCGTCGATGCCAATGGTTGCAGTGCTCAAGCTTCAACAATTATTGAGCAACCATCCATGCTCGTTGGCAATGTTCTTATCACAGGCGCTGAGACTTGTGCAGGCAACGACGGTAGTGCTGAAATTATGCTTGATGGCGGTATTCCGACCTATGCCATTCTGTGGAGCAACGGAAATAATTCCGCACAACTGGAAAACGCTGCAGCCGGAACATATAGCGTGACGGTTAGCGACGCCAATGGTTGCACTATTTCCGCAAGTGCCGTGATTTCATACGACTGTGAAGTACCTGTGCCACCTACTCAACTAATGCAGGAGTATTGCAACACTTCTGATTTCGCAATGACCGGAACAGTTGCCTGCGATGCAGTTGAAGGTGCAGACCAATATATGTGGCGCGTATCGACACCTACCGGTACTATTCTCGTGGACGAGTTTACAAATGATGTTTACTTCAGCATGGCTAATGTTCCAAATCTCGAGTACAATTCGACCTATGTTGTGGGTATCAAAGCTCGTGTAAATGGGAACTGGGGACCATTTGGTAACTACTGCTCAGTAACAACCGAAAGCTTGAACTTGCCCACATCCGGCATCGTTGAAGCAGATTGCGGAACAACCATTACCTCTTGGGGTTCAAGCATTGAAGCGATAGCCTTGGAAGGAGTGCTTAACTACGAATGGCACATTACGGGCAATGATTATGACTGGACCGCATTTACCGCAGACCCAAGTCTGGATATTGTAAGCGCGATGCAATTGACAGCGGGCGAAACATATGAGGTAAGTGTGCGATGTGCCTTTGGTGATGGCATTTTCACCGAGTGGAGCGCGGCATGCACCTTTACCATAGCAATGGAATTGCCCGTAGAGGAAAATGAAATGAATGCTTTATCGTTCAATCTCTATCCGAACCCGAACAACGGAACCATGATCTATATTCAATGGTTTGACAATGCGAACCGTCCTGAAAATTTGGAACTCACAATTCGGGATGCCGCAGGAAAAACAGTTCAGCAGAAGACCATTACTTCGGGACAATCGGGAATCCTTGATATAAACTTTGACACTACGTTGAGCAGCGGTTTTTACGTCGTGACCCTTAAAAATGACTACAACCGCGTAGAAAAGAAAATGTTGGTTAACTAAAGACTAGGGTGGAGACCAATATACTTGGTCGAATTAGTCAGCCCGCTTACCTAACGGTAGGCGGGCTTTCTATTTTACACTCAATCCAAAAAACGATCGCGCTCTTGGTCACTTGGAATTCTGCAGGCCTCTCGCTTACCAAACCACCGATATCTGTTGCGGGCAATCCAATTGTAAACTAAATCCCGCAAGAAAGAGGGAACTAGAAAAAATGGAAGTGCGATAAAGCCATACCACGCCATATCATGAAAAATCAGCAGCACCGCCGTTGATTTGACGTAGCATCTTCCCTTTCGATAATAGACGATTGACGAGAGCTCCTCTGCCATTTCACGAGGCAAGAGTTCCTTTGCTCTTTGCCCTTGAAGCGAGGAGAACAGTATGTTACCCCTGGTATTTCTGGCCAACAGCCAATTGACAGTGCTATTACAGAAATTACAGACACCATCAAAAAAAACGATAGAATAGCTCTGTGACATAGGTACGAAAGTAGTTCATTGTTTCGGCGCCGAGCCCAACTACATGCTTATCTTGCGCGCCGCAAGAAAACTCATACCATGTATTACAGCGACTATCTTCAATTAGACAAAATACTCGGCGCACAGGAACTCGAAAGCGACAAAGTGAATCGCCATGCTCACGATGAGATGTTATTCATCATCATACACCAATCGTACGAGCTTTGGTTCAAACAAATCATGTTTGAAGTGGATTCAGTGCATGGCATTATGTCGAAGCAATCAATCAATGATAACTCACCAGAGCTAATGATGGTTTCGCGCCGGTTGTTTCGTGTAGTAGAAATTATGCGCGTGCTTGTCCACAAGGTGGATATCCTGGAAACGATGACACCTCTCGACTTTCTTGACTTTCGTGATTTGCTTCGTCCGGCAAGTGGTTTTCAAAGTATACAATTCAAGATTCTGGAAGCCAAGTTGGGTTTGAAAATGGAACATCGCCATGGACAAGACTACTACACCAGCCAGCTGCGCCCCGACGACAAAGCAAAGATCCAGGCGCTTTCAACCGAACCGACTATTCTTGAACTCCTCAACCACTGGTTAGAGCGCATGCCCTTTTTTGAAGAAGCTCGCCTATGGGAAAACGGCAACGACAAAGCATTCTGGGAACATTATCGCGATACCTATAATGAATCGCTCGGTGAAGGTGAAAAGCTAAACTTGCAACGATTCGATGAATTGTTCATGAGCTCTGAAACAAAGGAAGGCGTTTTATCAGACAGAGCACGAAGAGCAGCTCTGTTTATACTTCTTTACCGTGATTATCCATTACTGCAGAATCCATATCG
>Ga0315905_10004687_pt1 | contig 13970 bp, 6 predicted proteins | sample LakEriMetagenome_5_FD_203522 | JGI IMG/M metagenome (GOLD analysis project Ga0315905, IMG submission 203522) | Freshwater fungal communities from buoy surface, Lake Erie, Ohio, United States - Buoy 4 MA121 | ecosystem: Environmental > Aquatic > Freshwater > Lake | place: USA: Lake Erie, Ohio... | reverse complement strand
ATACTTTCAGAACCCATAGATGAAGTAATCCAACCATATACAATATCTTTAGTTAATTCATTGAATGGAGTAAAAGTAGAGCCGGATTCAAAAGCAGCAATGGGTTGAACACCAATATTAGAGGCACTATATGATCCTGTAGATGCATATAATTGCCAATGCACTAGGAATACAACGTCTGTTTCTCCGGACGCAGTAGGATAAGACTCTAGAGGATTAAAATTCCAATTGTAATTAATTTCCATTTTTTTTATTTTTTATTTTTAACAATAGCCATTGTTTATAATAGTTGCACTTCCTAGTGTAACATTTATAGTTCCTGTTCTTGCACATACACTTACTTCACCTCCATCTTCTGATATATTAACTGTTTCTGTGTCTGAAGTTATACAATCTTGATAAGTGAAAGTGGAAGTTTCTCCATCTATGGTATCAACAACTGTGTATGACGTGCAAGCTGAAGTAGTTGTAGTAGTAGTTCCAGAGCATGGGCTAACAGTTCTAATAGTATACCCATCGGTTTCAAACGTAACGTAGTTTCCATTCCAATAATAGTATCGATATATGGTGTCTGTGTATGGTTGAGCTGCTATTGGCAGATTTCCACAAGAATCATAGTATAAAGCTGCACCGGGGCTAAATGTACTTGAATTAGAATAAACCTCAACACTTTGAGTTATTGTAAGGCAAGCTTCTTGTATAGATCCTGTTCCAAATAGCGCTCCTGGTCCATCATCAAAATCATACGTTAAGACGTATGAATATGGTAAACTAGCGCATGGAAATACTTGGTTTGATCCTACATAAGCTTTTTGTACATTAGAACCTCCAACTTTAAGTTGTCCTAATGTGTCTATTGTAACTGATCCTATTTTTAATGGTCCACTCATTATATTATTATGTATAAAGTACTTGTTGAAGGAGATCCTATTGCCGCATACTCTGCAGCTGATAGGGTTACAATGTTTGTTATTTTTGGAGTTGCTGTGTAAGTATCTGCTGCGTTAGAAACGTATCCATCTGGATTAGTGGCATTGTATGGAGTATAGCCTAGACCTGTAGTTATATTTCCACTAGTTAAACTAAGCGTTCCTCCTAAAGTTAAGTTTCCTGTAGTTGTTACTGTACCAGATAAAGTAAGACCGGAAACTGTTCCTGTTCCTCCTACAGAAGTTACTGTGCCACTATACTGATCATTCGATGTAATCGTAAAGTTAGGATAAGTTCCTGTAATAACAGTTGTTCCTCCTTGAGTAAGAGCTACTACTTGATCAGGCGCAGCATTAGTAAGAGTTACTGTTCCATTAGTAGTAATTGTACCACCGCCACTCATTCCAGTTCCTGGTGATACAGTTATTGAAGTAACAGTTCCCGTGTTATTAGTATATCCGCTTGGATTACTTGCAAAATAATATGTTGAATTATCATAACTTATTGTTGTTCCAGAAATTTTGACAAATCCAGTTCCATTTAAAGGAGCTTGATAACTTAAAGCAGGAATATCCGCTGATACAAGAGATCTAAACGTAGGGATACCTGCGCTACCATTAGGAGCTGCTAGAACTGTGTTAGCTGTTTGAGAAGCAAAGTTGGAAGGAAGTACAGAAAGAGTACCACCAAGTGTTAAATTTCCTGTAGTTGTTACTCCTCCAGTTAAACTAATACCAGACACTGTTCCTGTTCCTCCTACAGAAGTTACTGTGCCTGTATTTGTTGTGTAGGTATTACTATCAACAGATCCATCTGCTTTTAAAAATTGTGTTGATATTCCACCAGACTTTATATATGAAGAAGCAGATACATTTCCAACTACTGATAATGCTTGTGATGGGGTTACAGTACCTATACCAACATTACCCCCTACTGGGTTTAGTAGAATATTATAAGCAGTAGCAGTATTGTTACGCATTGCTTGAAAATACGTATTACCTGTTGATGTGTTTATCCCAACATAAAGACCATAAAGATTTGTATCTCCAGCAATAAATAAAGCTCCTTTACCTGTACCTAGAGTTGGATTAGACGTATCTGCCGCTTGTGTTATATGAAGCTTTTGTAAAGGACTTGTATTACCTATGCCAACATTACCTGCATTAGTTATAGAAAAATATTTATTATTAAATAAACTAAATTGTCCTCCTCCTCCACCTTGAGCTATAACAAAAGTACTTCCAGTCATTCCTAATTGAAAAGCTGATTGTCCACCTCTATGTAAACTAAAATACGCATAGTTATTTCCGTATGTAGGTTCTGTTTCTGACATATAGGATTCAATTTGTCCAAACGCAGGAACACTGCCGCTACCTCCAAAAAACTTGGCTACAGCTACTCCATTTACATCTAGTTTAGCGGCTGGCGATGTAGTATTTATACCTACATCACCTGCGCTAGTTATAACTGCGTAATAGGTTCCACCACCAGAGCTTCTAAAATTATGGTTTCCATTATCATAATAGTTTCCTGCGTCTAATGCATTACCAATATAAATTCCTGGGTTTGCAGTAGGACTATATATTACATGGTAATTTCCATTACGTTCAGCGAATATAGTACTTATAGACGCAGAGGTAAAAGATAGTCTTCCTTTTACGTCTAAAGCAGTTTGAGGAGTTGTTGTACCTATACCAACATTGTTATTAACATAGTCCCAGGTCATTATAGGAGTTGCAATTACTTGAGTAGTAGCGGTAACTGTACCTACTATAAGAAAATTATTAGAAGATATTCCAATACCCCAAGGAATAACTCCTGTTTTAGTCATACCAATATACGATAAATTACTGGCTGTATTTGCTCTAGTTACACCTAGAGGAGCATATGGACTTGTATCTTGGCCAGATCCATCTACAGCTATAGAGGCACTACCTATTATATGTAATTTTGTACTTGGTGAATTTGTGCCTATACCAACATTACCATTATCTTGTACAGTAACTAGATCTGATATAGTGCCAGCTTGATTTTTAGCAATTCTAAATTGCCAACCAGTGCCATCAGTACCAAACATTAATCTACTAGCTACAGGAGAAGAAGCTACACCACCTACTAGCTGTAAAGTGCCTATATTACCTGGAACGGTACCAATAACAACACCATTTGAATTAGTATTATTAACGTGTAATGAAGATGAAGGATCTGTAGTACCTATACCAACATTACCATTAGCATTGATTCTTAGTCTTTCAGTTGCAAACGTAGAAAATGTTAAAAATCCATCCGTACCACCACTACCTCTATGAAATTTAATAGCGCCATTTTCATTTGTAGTATAGTATAAGCCTTGAGTAAATACAGCTGTGCCTGTGCCTGAACTTCCGCTATTATAGGTTCTTAATTTAAAGTCTGTTTCAGTAGCATTTTCAAGATCAAATATAAAGTTTGATGCGGCTTTAGATACTGTTAATGTAGCTGTTGGTGATATAGTTCCTATACCAACATTAGTTCCATTATCAAATATAGATCCTGTAGTTAATGTTGTTGTGCTAGCCCATCTAGCAACATAATTTGTTGAGCCGCCAATTAAACTACTACCACCAAATGCTGAAGATGCGGTATAGTATAGTTGTCCGGTTGTTGTGTCAATAGTTACAACATTAGATTGATTAGCAGCTGATAGACCTTTAAAATATACCGCAGCTGAGCTAGATATATCTCCTGCTACTGTTAGCAATGATGATGGGGTTACAGTACCTATACCAACATTACCTCCATTAAAATATGAATATCCATTAGAAGTTATTTTAGTAGTTAGTGTATTGGCACTGTTATGCAAATCTAACACTCCACCATTACCAGAATTTTCATATAGCAATACCGGATAATTAGTAGTTCCGGATGCTCTTATCATTAATCCGCCTAGATTATTAGCACCTGATGAGCTAATCTCAAATCTAGAAGATGGGGCTATAGCACCTATTCCAACATTACCTGCATTAGTAAGCGTCATTACGGTAGTGTTAGTATTATAATTACTAGCAGCACTATTATCACGTAATGCAAAATCTAATCTTGTATAAGATTCATAACTACCTCCAGCATTTTGATATCTTCCTAATTTTAATGAAGCTGCTTGTTGAAATGAAACACCTCCACTTAATGCTCTACCTAATATTAGTATATCTTCTGTTCCTGTAGTTCCAATTGTTGCACTTCCTTCAACATGTAATTTTTGTTGTGGGTCTGTTGTTCCTATACCAACCTTACCTGCGCTAGTTATAACTGCGTAATATGTCCCACCACCAGAGCTTCTAAAATTATGTGCTCCATTATCATAATAATTTGTAGCATCTGATGCATTACCAATATAAATTCCTGGGTTTGCAGTAGGACTATATATTACATGGTAATTTCCATTACGCTCAGCAAATATAGTGCTTATAGACGCAGAGGTAAAAGATAGTCTTCCTTTTACGTCTAAAATAGTTTGAGGTGTTTTAGTACCTATACCAACATACCCGCTTTGCGCAATTCTTATTGATTCAGAAACAAAACTACCAGAGACAGTAGAAAATCCTGAGCCAAGTGACACTCCGTAGTTGTTTCCTCCATTAAATTGTAAATAACCCATAAAGGTATTATCTACTTTTTGTTGTAAACGAAATCCTGCTGATTGCCAATCTGGACCATCAACTACTCTTGTGTTTGTTATCTCTAAATAATCATTATTTCCTGTAGATCCTTGTATTCTTTGTGATAGTAGTTGACTTCCTGATGATGAGCTTAGACTACCATTAGAATTTATATCTAGTCTATATATGGGGTCTGTTTTACTTATCCCAATATTACCTCCAGTTTGATATATAACACTACTACTTAATGCTGTAGCACTTGTCCATAATGGAATATAATTTGTACCTCCTCCAGTTACTCCTCCAGCATTAGGCGCATAAGATGCTGTTACTGCGTAAGAAGAGCTTATAGAGTATGATGATGTTACACTATTAGATGAACTTACTGAGTAAGATGAGCTTATTGAATATGACGAAGTTATTGAGTAAGATGAGCTAATACTATAAGAGGAAGATATTGCGGCAGATGAGCTTATAGAGTATGACGAAGTTACACTATTAGATGAACTTATTGCGTAAGAGGCTGAAATTGAGTATGATGAACTTATACTATTTGAAGAAGTTGTTGAGTATGATGATGTTCCAAATAATGATCCAGTTATACTACCAGAAACATATATTGATCCTGTTATTGTTTGATTGCCAATAAATGTATTAGACCCCGTAGTAGCAAAAGATCCTGATTTTGCTACAAATACTGGATCTGTTTCATTATAGTAAGATGCACTTCGTGCCCATGAAGCAGTTCCAAATAATGACCCAGTTAAATCCGTTATAGTTGTTCTACCTTTTACCTCTAAAGACCCAGTAACAGTTACAGATCCTGTGATTCGATGAGTATTAGTTAATAAACTACCATGTATTGTAGACCCTGTAATTTCTTCTGTTACTGAAATAATAGTTGTAGCTACTATTGTTGTAGCGTATAAAGTGCCATTTATTGTAATATCACCTGTGCTACCACTCCAATAAGAAGCAGTAGAAGCAAAAGATGCGCTAGTTGCGATTGACGCTGTGGCAGCGTAAGAAGAGCTTAATGATTGAGAAGCGTAATTTGCGTATGAAGCAGTTCCAAACAGTGATCCGCTAAATTGATTAGTATAATATAATTGACCTGACGCAGTGTTTACAGATACAACATAAGGATATGTTGAATTACTAATTCCAGGAAAGTAAATAGACGCCGTAGCTTTTAGACTTCCAGAGATATCTAATGTTTCTACAGGATTTGGATTGTTTATTCCTATTTTTCCATTAGCGGAGCCAGAAAATCCGTTAGATGCGGCATTATTATAAGATCCTGACCCAAATATAATTCCTCCTATATTAATGGCGTTAGAAACTTTACTAGCTAAAGTTATATTTGTTCCTATAATGATATTATTAGATCCTATAGATAAAGCTTGAGCGCTTGCTCTTCCAGCTCTAAATCCAAGTAAAGTTGAATAAGACGCAGAGTAAGCTTGATACCCAGATTCATGACCTAAAAAGTTAGAGTAAGACGCAGACGCAGCAGCTTGTCCTGAATTTACTCCAAAAAAGTTAGAATTTTCTGCAAAAGTTGCTAAGTAGCCTGATAAATTTCCTAAAAAATTAGAATTATTAGCTTTCTCAGCAGAGGCTCCTGCTAATTGACCTATAAAAATTGAGTTAGAAGCCGTGTACGCTTGATACCCAGCTTGATATCCTAAAAATACTCCGTGTGAAGCTAAATTTGATTGACCTCCTGCAGAGTTACCAAAAGCTATTACATTGTTTGAGCTTAATAAAGATGTAGCAGGTGACACTGAATATAGTGTACTTCCAGTTATTGATATAGGATAAGAAGAAGTAATTGAGTTTTGCGCTAGAGAAGAGGATAAGCTATAAGAAGAGCTTAAAGCATAAGATGAACTTATTGAGTAAGACGCGCTAATAGAGTTTGAAGAGCTTAAAGCGTACGAAGAACTTATTGCGTAAGATGATGTAAGACTATAAGATGAACTTATTGCGTATGATGCAGTTATTGAGTTTGAAGCTGTTATTGCGTAAGATGAGCTAATACTATAAGATGAACTTAATGAATAAGACGCTGATAAGCTATTAGAAGATGATATGCTATAAGATGATGTTGTTGCGAATGATGAACTAATACTATAAGATGAAGTAATAGCAAACGAAGAGGTTATAGCATTAGACGCGGTTATTGCAAATGAAGAGGTTATTGCTCTAGATGATGATATAGCGTATGAAGTTGAAACATACAATGTATTAATACTAGCGCTATAAGCAAAACTTGAGCTATTTACAGTTATTGATTGCGTACTTTCACCTTGAGTAACAAAGGTTGGGTACCATACTCCAGTATTAGTGTTATTAATTTTTACTTTATCAGCAGATGTTGCCACGTCAGAAGCTACTGTAACATTAAACTGACTGCCATCTCCTTTTGTAAATGTTATTGTTGATACATTAGCTGAAGCAGTTATTATACCTCTTAAAGGCAATGAAGAGGTTTCTGCATAAGATGATGTTATAGACTTTTGAGACCATGAAGCTGTTCCTACAGTTGATGATATGTAATCAGTTCCAGCTGTTGCTGCAGAGATAGCAGTTCCATTTCCTTTTAGTAATCCAGTAACCGTAGTTTTTACGGTAATTGCTGGAGTAGTTGTTGGAGTTGCTACATCACCAGCAAATCCATTTGCCGTAGCTACAGTCACCGTAGTTACTGTGCCAGTTCCTACACCTCCGCCTCCAGAAAAAGATCCAGAAGCAAAAAAGTTACCATCATCATCAACAAGAACTGCTCTAGTAGCTAAAACACTAGAAGTAAGATTTACTTTTAATGAATTAAATCTAGCATTACCGTCCTGTTTAGGAGCTATTACTGTTATTCCCAACTTAAATTAAATTTATTAAATATAAATATGGTTAACCTTGATTATAATTAAGTTACATTCCGTATCTACCTTTTAATGCATTATAGTTTTGAGTAATTTGAGTTCCCGATAATGATGAAGAATACCACATTATGTGTGCAATAGACATCGATAAAGCATTCGTAGCTGTTGATGTAGATGCTCCCCAAAAATAGGCCCTTGTGGCGTTTATAAAACTACTATTAACAAAAGTATTTGCAGTAGTACCACCTAATAAAGTACCATTTAAATAAAAATCAACTCCTGTATTTTTACTTACAAATGTGTACATAGCTAAGGTGTTTAGTGAAGTAAATTGATTTGGAAAAGAGCTGTATATAAGGGCATTAAAGTCAGTAGTACCTTGAGCAAACTGCACTTCACCAGTTCCTTGTCCTGAGGAATGTTGTTGTACAGCGTAACCTGTTGGATTTTGTGTATCTGTAAAAAATCTATACCTTCCAGAAAGACTTGGTAGCACACTAAATGACATTACTACATTTAATGTATGAGATTTAGCTGCTGATCCTGTTAAATAACCTGAACCAGACATAAAATCATTAGTTCCATCTAAAACAAATCTACTAGCTTCTCCATTAGATACAAAAGTTGGACTATTTACTAAAGTTAAATTATTACTTCCTGCTAAATTAGTCCATCTAGTTCCAGTACCACTATATGAAGCTGAGATTCCTGCATCAAATAAGTGGGTTAAGTTTGTTCTTACTATGTTAGCATATGTATTTTTTAAGCTTGCATAACTTGCAGATATTTCAGTATCACTAAGTGCAACTCCTTTATATAATTCTATTCTTGCTATTTTTCCATTAAAAGGGTCTGAAACACTACCAATGGAGGGATTAGATGTACTATTAATACTACTAGCCATGGAAGCACTTGGACCAAACCCACCATTTAAAGATAATACACTACCATCCATAAATATACTAGCTAGACCTGATCTTCTTCTAACTGTCATATTATACCATGTATTAGCTAATATTGTTGTATCTGCGGTTATATTTTGATATTGTCCTATAATAAGTTCTACTCTATTTGACGCATTAGCTCCAACCCCTACTTCAAAACATCCTGGATTATTAGAATTATCTAAACTAAAGATTTTTACATATAAACTTGTAGTAGTTCTATTATACCAAAAATTCATTGTGAAATCTTCAGTTCCTAGTAAAAAAGAATTAGCATTGTAAGTTATAGTTGCTCTATCATTTACTCCATCAAAAACTATACTTCCACTATTATACTGACTATATGTAGGACCATTTACTAATGTTACATTATTTCCATACCCACTTATATCAAACCACGTACTTCCAGATCCAGGATACGATGATACATTTCCTGCATTTAAAAAAAGTATAAGACCGGTATCAACTGTAATAATTGAACTATTAAAAAAACTAAATGGTGAAAAAAGTGACATATATTTTATGCTAATCGTTTTAATGATGTCATAAACACATTTGTACTATCAAACGTAATGAATGTTAATATATCATTACTTCCTGATACTGATGGTGTATATAACGAACCTGTTACCTGTCTTACATTTGATGAGAAAGACGCTGTGCTTGCTGTGTTTGTTCTTACTAATATTGAGACTGTTTGGCCTGGTGATGGGTTTGTTACATTAAAATGGGTAGTAGATGAAGCTCCCATAGTTACTGTAAAGAAGTTTCCGCTTCTTATATCAAACGAAGCTGTATTTGATGCAACCGTTATAGCTGGTACATTCCCATATGCTGATCCTGTTATTACGATGCTTCCAGTTATTATAGCAGAACCAGTGTAAGGAAATGGATTTGGAGCGTTTACAACATTTGTAGCCCAACTAGAAGTTCCAAACAAAGAGCCAGTAATACTTCCAGATACTGCTAATGATCCTGTTATCGTATGTCTATCTGTTATTATATTGCCTATAGTTACTCCAGTAAATTGAACTAAGAGTTCATTAGATGCGACGCTTAAGCTTCCAGTTATTGACATTGACCCAGTAAACTGATGAGTATTTGTTATTATACTACCAAATCTAGTTGAACCGGTTACGAAATCAGTTGATGATGTAATTGTTTGCGCTACAATCGTTTGAGCGGTAAGTGTTCCTCTTACTGTAAAGTTATCTGCGCTTGATGCTGTAGCTGCTTGAGAAGCACTAGCAACAGTCATTGATGATGTCTGTGAGTTTAGTACAAATGAGCTTGTTTGACTGTTCTGAACAAACGAAGATGTTTGTGAAACAAGTAGATACGGAGCTAACATCGAAGATGTTGCACTAGTAAGAACATAGTTAGGCGCAAACGACGCAGTTGAAGCAAATGATGCACTTAATGAACTAGTAGCAAACGAGGCAGTTGCTACAGTCATTGAAGATGTTTGGCTATTTAATACAAATGAAGATGTTTGATTGTTTTGAACAAATGAGGATGTTTGGGTATTAGTTACAAATGATTCTGTTTGACTGTTTAAAACATATAGGGGCGCAAATGATGATGTTGTTGCAAATGAACTTGATACTGCTTGAAGTATATAAGAAGAAGTAACTGCGTTTTGAGCCCAACTTGCAGTACCTTGAAGAGAACCAGTAAATGATGTTGCTGTTAATCCACCTAATATTGATTGTGATCCGGTATTAGTTAATACCTCTTGCCAACCAGGGGTTGATCCGGAATTGTAAAGCCATAAACCTTCGGTTATTAAATCTATATCATACACTAACAATCCTCTAGCAGGAGATGAGATAGCAATTCTTTGAGCTGCTGTCATTCTTGGAGGAAGGAAGCCTTTTGAAGTTGAATCTGCTTGAAGTATTGCAGATGCAGCAACTGATGTGGTGTTAAAATATGCACCTCCAGTAGATGATTCTATTGCTCTCCAATCAGCAGCAGCAGTTAAAGTAGGGTTTAAATAAATACCTCTTGAGATACCACTTGCACCACCAGTTTGATTAATTATTGGGTCTATTAATAATTGATTCCTAACTGCCGTTCCACTTGTTGGATTGAATGTAATACCTGCACGAATTAATGACCTTGTACCACTTGTTCTATCATCTGCATCATTATAACTTTGCCAAAATGAAACACCATAAGTGGTGTTCATTGCTGTTAAAATTGCAAGTTCTGTTGTATTAGTTTTAGGTCTAATTAAATCAACGTATAATTGAGTTCCTATCGTTACGGTAGCTACTGTTGTTATTGCCCCACTCACCCTCGCAGTTCCGTTGACATCCAACTTATAAGCAGGTGATGTAGTTCCAATACCAACACTTCCTGTATTATCAACTACAACCAACGTATTTGATCCGCTAATTATATTAAATATATTACTACCGGCAGTAATACTAGCAGTTACTGCTCCTAATGATATCTGTGATAAACTTAATCCTGCTATATTAGAAGCAGAAATATATGAAGCTGTAATTGCATTAGTGGCCCAACTCGATGTGCCGAAAAGAGAACCAGTAATGCCTTGAGTTACTATTAACGATCCTGTTATTTGTGTATTACCACTTACTCTAGTAGATCCACTTACATCAAAACGATAACCTGCATCTAATGGTATGGTACTTTGATTACCAACCCACAAATTACCAGTATCCCCAAATATAAGTTGAAAATATTTATCTGCAGAATTATTATAACCCCAAACAGCATAAGAATTTGTATTTGCAACTAAGCCAACATTCCATAGTAAGTTTGTATTAGACCAAGCTCCATTAGGACTTATTAAAAAGCCCGCGTGATAATTATTAGCACCTCTTGTCATTCTTACCCAAGCATCAGTAACATTTGACTTATATTCTATTCCTACACTTGGTGCATTAGTCCCTATCCCCAATCTCTTATTAGTATTATCCCAAAAGAAATTAGTGTTATCTTCAGCAATATCATCTGTAGCTCCTGCAAATAATACAGATCCCGTAGATAAGTAAGGTAAAGTTAGACTTCCAGTTATTGATACACTACCAGTAAACTGATGCGTATTAGTTGATAAAGAGCCGAATCTTGTTGATCCAGTTACGAAATCAGTAGACGATGTAATAGTTTGAGCTACAATTGTTTGTGCTGTTAATGTACCTCTAACAGTAAAATTATCGGCTGATGAGGCAGTTGATGCAAATGACGAAGAAACAGCATTAAGAATATATGATGCTGTAGTTGCATTGTTAGCCCAACTAGCAGTGCCGAATAAAGATCCTGTAAAACCTTGAGTTGCGGTTATACTTCCTGTATTTATTTGATTTCCTATTACGGTTAATTCAATTTCTGCAGAACTTGATAATGTTAAAGATCCAGTTACTACCTGATTTCCTCTAAATACATTTGAACCTGTTGTAGCGAATGACCCAGTGTCTATTGAGGCTCCTCCAGCATTCAAGGCATATGATGCAGTGAGAGCATAAGAAGCTGATCCAAATAAGCTTCCTGTGATTCCTGATGATACTGACATGGATCCTGTTATTGACACAGATCCAGATACATCTAAAGTGCCATTTAATGCACTTTCTTTTCCTACACCAACTTTAGATTGAGAAACAAATAATACTTGTTTTCCGTATTGTCCAATTCTAACTGTGTTGTCTGAAAAGGCTTCCATTACTGGCAATCCAGCTACTGTGTTAACAGAGAATAAGGATCCAGAAAGAGAATCATCTACAGAAAATAATCTACCTGATGTTCCATCTACAGTAAATACGCTAGACCCTGAAGAGTTTATTGCTAAAGCTCCTGAAATAAAAGATGAGCCTGTTATGTTGGCTCCACCTTGGTCTACTATGAGACCATTTTTGACTTTAAATTCGTTTGGCATGGGTATTTACTGTTTTCACTTTCCGACAGTTATCTATAAATATTAAGGAATCATACTTCCAGAAGGGTTTGTCCATTCTTCTGTAGCTAATATTATTAAGATTTCTTCATAGGTGTAAGGTCCTTCTTTAGTTGTTAATACATCTACTGATGATGGAATTACTTCTCCATCCCATTTTACAAATGTTTTTGTTTCATCTACTGATTTTCTTACTGTGTCAATAGAAGTTTCTAATACTTGAGTAAAGTCAACGTTTGGTAGTTCTGATACGTTGAAGATCATGAATTCTCTAGTTGCGTATGCCATAGTTTATAAATTAAAGCGTGATTTTTGTGCGTTGTAATTTTGTAGAACTTCTTGAGCTGATAGAGCTCGATTGTATATTTGAACATTAGAAATATTGGAATTTATAGATGTAGATGGTTTAGTATATGGTCTACATCCAACTACTAAACTATTCATGCCTATAGTGCTAGTGGCGTTATTTAACCTATTTGTACCTAATTGAGGATTTCCATATAAATAAAATTGAATGTACGTTGATGATATACTAAAACATATATTAGCCCATGTTCCAAAAGATACATTTGAAGTCATAAAATTAAATCCCCCACTTAATCTTAATATTCCTCCTTCAAAACTACAAATTGAAAAATTTGAAGTTGCACCTGCTTGCATATCGATATTAAAGCCAGAGTCGTAATCATTTCCACTTGCTCCAGTAGCTCCTATAAATGCTCTAAAACCTCCAGAATTTGATAAAACTTTAACAGTCATTTGAACTGTCATATTATTTAAAGTGGTTAAATTTCCAAATTGACAAAAGTCATTAGTTCCATCAAAAACAATACTTCCTCCATTAGCACTATTAAATGTAGGCCCATTAGTTAAAGTACCATTATTCCCATTTCCACTCATATCATTCCAAGTAGTTCCACTACCAGGATAGCTATTCCTATCAGCAGCATCTAATGCTAATACTAATCCTGACGTTACAATTTTACCGTTTGCGTATTGTGTACTCATAACCCGAATCTTGTTTTAGTTGCGTTGTAATTTTGTAGGACTTCTGTTGCTGAGAGAGCTCGGTTATAAAATTTAAAATTAGCTATGTTTACATTTGAATTAAAATCACCACCATATTGTCCAAAAGTACCTAAAGCAATTCCTCCCACTGGGTTAGTTAAAGCGGTAGATGATGAATTTCTTAAAATTCCATTTATATAGATCTGTTTTGATAAATTTCCTACTATACAGGTAATAATATTATAAGAAGACGTAGAAACCGAAAAATTACTATTTAATATATCACCGTTTACGGAAAATATGAGATTTGAGGTATTGAATATTCCCATCCAATAATTATCTCCTGCGCCACTATATTTTCCAACTACAACTTTTACGTCTGAAATAGTGTTAAATTTAAATGCACACTCAAAAGTAAAATACACGGGTGTATCAGTATAATTTGTTAAGCAATAATCATTACTTCCATCAAATACAATACTTCCTAAATTAGTAGAACTAAATGTAGGTCCATTAATTAGAGATCCACTATTATTATTTCCACTCATATCATTCCAAATAAGACTACCACTCACATAGCTATTCCTATCAGCAGCATCTAGCTCTAATACTAAGCTGCTATCTCTTATTATATTTGGTCCACCTG
>Ga0315905_10004686_pt1 | contig 13971 bp, 12 predicted proteins | sample LakEriMetagenome_5_FD_203522 | JGI IMG/M metagenome (GOLD analysis project Ga0315905, IMG submission 203522) | Freshwater fungal communities from buoy surface, Lake Erie, Ohio, United States - Buoy 4 MA121 | ecosystem: Environmental > Aquatic > Freshwater > Lake | place: USA: Lake Erie, Ohio... | reverse complement strand
CTCGAGCTGCATTTTCGGCACCAGAACCGACAGGGGCACATCCTCTTTTGAGTTATCAATTCGCTTCACCATGCGCACCTGCTTGTTCTCCAAATCCTTGGGGCCCAGCTCCAGGCGGATGGGTACACCCTTCTGCTCCCAGTGGTTGTACTTCCAGCCAGCAGTGTAGTTGGTCCTGGCATCCACCGTGACCCGCACCCCCGCAGCCTTGAGCTTCGCCTCCAGCTCATACGCCGCGCTGTTCACCTTCTCAGCCGAGTCCTTGTACACCACGGGCACGATAACCACCTGGACGGGCGCCACGCGGGGCGGCAGCACCAGACCCATGTTATCGCCGTGCACCATCACCATCACACCAATAGAGCGCGTCGTGCAGCCCCACGAATTCTGCCACGGAATCTGCTTCTGGCCCTTCTCGTCTTCGAACTCGATGTGGAACATCTTGCCGAAGTTCTGCCCAAGGCAGTGGCTCGTGGCGCCCTGAATGCCGCGCGCCGTCGCCGGGATGTAGGCCTCCACCGTTGTCGTGTAGTATCCGCCCGCGAACTTCTCCATCTCGGTCTTCTTGCCCTTGGTCACGGGCACCGCGAGGAGCTCCTCGTAGATGCGCCGGTACAGCTCAAGGATCTCCAGCACCTCCTCACTTGCTGCCTCGAGCGTCGCGTGGGCCGTGTGCCCCTCCTGCCACAAGAACTCGCGCGTGCGGATAAAGGGCGTGGGGTTCTTGAACTCCCAGCGCACCACGTTGCACCACTGGTTGAGCTTGAGTGGGAGGTCGCGGTGAGACCTGATCCACTTGGCAAACGCGGGATACATGATGGTCTCGGACGTGGGACGCACAGCGATGGGCTCTGGCAGCTCCGACTGGCCAGACTTGGTGACCCACGCCACCTCCGGCGAGAACCCCTCAATGTGGTCCTTCTCCGCCTCTAGCGCGCGCTGCGACACGAACATCGGGAAGTAGCACCCCTGCACACCCATCTTTTTTATCTCTCCGTCAAAGAACGTCTGCACCTGCTCCCACATCGAGAATGACCACGGCTTCAAGATGTAGCAGCCAGAGACGTCGTAGTAGTCGATCATGTCGCTCTTGGTGATGACGTCCGAGTACCATGTCGGGAAGTCGTCCTCCTTGCGCGCGGCCATCCCCAGCCCCGTCTCCTTCTGCACATCCTTGTCTCCGCTTTTCTCCTTCTTCTCGCCGCCGCCCTTCTGCGCGCCGCCGCCCGCGGGCTTGGCAGGCTTGCCGGGCTGGGCCGCCGGAGCGGCTGCGGGCGCGCCCTCGTCGGAGAAGTCGAGCACCTTGGGGGGGTGGCCGACCGCATTGAGGAATTTGACGAGGTCGTCGTACGACAGGCAGACACTCTGCGTGTTCATGAGCGGATGCACCCAGATGGCGGCCTGGCCAACCATGCGCTTGTCAAGCGCGAAAGTGCACTTTGTCTCCGTATCGTTGATGGCGGCGAGCGGCGTCACCGAGCCCTTGGCGACCTTGAGCGTGCTCGCGAGGAAGTCGTCCGAGGCGAAGCGGCACTCGGGCGCGTTGAGCTTCTTGCTCAGGACCTTCATGTCGACCTGGTTGGCATTCTGCGTCGTGAAGCAGAAGAGCTCGCCCTTCTTGCTCTTGAGAAACATGTTCTTGCAGCGGCCCTCGGGTGGCTCCATGCCGCACGCCGCCGCGACGCGCTCCACATCGTCCGCGGTCATGCAAGACTCGTGCGACACCGTCTTGTACTTTATGCCGAGCTCACCCAGCTTTGCAAAGAGCGCCGCCTGCTGCTCGGGGGTCGCCATGCCTCCGAGTCACGAGATGTTTCGTCTCTCTAAAAAATATTAAAAAATAAAAAAACGACGATACGTCCTTTGCTGTTCCACGACAGTGAAGCACGTGTGATCACTGCAAGGTAACTGCTGGGTGGCCCGGGCTCGCAAGGAGCCCGCCGCAGGGAGCCCGCCGGTGCCCGCCTGCATCTGCTGAACGTGCGCCGCGCACCGCAGGCACGGACGCGAGCTGAGCAGCGGAGCTGGGGCGCGCTGCGCATTTTGAAGCTCACGGTGTGTGTGCGCGCGCAGCAATATCAATATGCCCCGTGAACGCACCTTCATAATGATCAAGCCAGACGGCGTCCAGCGCGGTCTGGTGTCCAAGATCATTGCGCGCTTCGAGGAGAAGGGCTTCAAGCTGGTGGGTGCCGTTCCCCGCCGTTGCTTTGCGTGCTCTGTGGTGTCGCGCGCGCGCGCGCGCGGTGGCTCGTGCCGCATTTTGAGGCACGCCATCCGCGGCAGGTCGCGCTCAAGCTGAAGCAGGCCGACAAGGCACTGCTCGAGGAGCACTACGGCGACCTCAAGTCCAAGCCCTTCTTCCCGGGACTCGTCGAGTACATGCTGTCCGGCCCCGTTGTCCCGATGGTGTCTTGCCACCCCCGCCGTGAGCGAGCGAGCGAGCGGAGAGCATGCCAGCCGCGTGCACGCGCGCGCTGCTGTCCGCTGTGTGCCCGCAAAACTTCGCCCTCTGCCCCCGTGGGCAGTGCACCCCCGATGCCGTCCGCGGGGCAGCGGCGGGACATGAAATCGGGCGCCGGGGGATTGGCGCCTGGTGCCTTCATAATCCATGGCATGGTTGCGCGCTAGGCCTGCTGATGGCCACACGGGCACCCACAGACAGATCCCGGCGTGCCTGCCGGCAGGCACGCAGCCTGGACCCCCTGCGCGTTAGCGCGTCAGCGGTGACGTCCTCGACCCTCCCCAGCACTTGCGAGGAGCGGTTCGCGAGGGCAGTCGAGCATGCTGTGCTGTTTGCCGCAAGTGACCGAGCCCGGCGTGTTATGGGACAGGTGTGGGAGGGCGACGGCGTCGTCAAGGCTGGGCGCGTGCTGCTCGGCGCCACCAAGCCCTCGGAGTCTGCACCGGGCTCGATCCGCGGCGACTACTGTATCGACGTTGGCCGGAACATCTGCCACGGCTCCGATTCGGTCGAATCTGCCACCGCTGAGATCAAGCTGTGGTTCTCGGATGCGGAGCTCTGCGACTGGAAGTCGCACTCGGAGTCCTGGGTCTACGAGTAAAGGAGGAGCCTGAGGCAGGGAGCTTGAGGTACCCAGGATAGTTATTCATTTCGTCACACCGGCGCCGCGCGTGCAAGCGCAGGTCCTTTCATTTCAATTTTGTTATACAGAGCGTTTTCCAAGATTTTACGGCGAGCTGTGCGAGTCTTAAAAATTTCCAACCCCCGGTTCGGCCCCCCACCCCCTCGGTCTGTAGTGAGTCCGGAGGGTGCCGGCGCGGGGCCGGAGCGGAGCAGAGGTCCGAGTTTTCCAAGACTCGCTTCGCCCCTGCCAATGCGCGTGCGCGCTCACGGCAACCGGGTTCTCACCCTGGAGTCCTGGCGCAGGAGGACGGGACGCAAGCAGTCGCGCTAGCGAGTCCTTCATCGCCCTTCATCACCCAGGCCAAAGCGCCATTTCACCCAGGCCAAAACGCCATTTTCTCCGGCGCGTTAGCATCGCTGCTTACAGCAGCGATGCACTTCCTCGGATGGTCTGGGCTGCGCGGCGCTGCCCGTTTGCTCCGCGCGTTAGCATCTATGCTCAGAGCTGCGATGCTAACGCTTTTCGCAAAGCAGCGATGCTGCTAACGCTTTTTTGAAAGCAGCGATGCTAATGCTTTTTGGGGTTTTCACAAAGTTACGAATTTTTTTAAGCAGCGATGCTAATTCTTTTGACAAAGCTGCGATGCTAGCTCGCGGGAAAGCAGCAATACTCTCGCGCTGAAAAATGGCACTCCGTGACGGCTCACGCGTGACGGCCGCCGTGACGGCGCGCTTGCCTCTTTCTTTGCTTGCAGACGCCGTCGCGGAGGTCCGTCACGCGTGAGCGCCGTGAAGGCGCATGCGCTGCCGGCGTGCGAGGGGTTGGGGCATTTTGAAGACTCGCGTGCCCCTGCGCAGCCTGCGCCTGCGCAGCCGGGGACGGTCGTTGGCTGACGCGCGGAGGGCAAACGCAGGGCGTGGGGCGCGGACAGAACGCTTGGCTTTCGGTTCCTGGTCCGCTGCGGACGGCCGCCGCTGGGGCAGGGACAGGGCCCGCTTGCGAAGATGACGGTGTGGGTGATGTGCGGCGATAGAGGGGCGTGCCAGCGTCTGTGGACGATGTGTGATAATTTGAAGTAAACTCAAATACATATGTATCTAGGCATCTCGTGACCCGCTAGAATAGAGGCAGAAATTCTCAAACGACAGCGCCCTGGTGTGGTAGTGTGTGTGTAGTCTCGTTGCCGACTGCCTTGTGTTTATATGTTCAAATCATGCCTGAGTGTAAGTGCATACCTGTACGTTTACTGTGTGTTTGTGTGATTGTGTGTGTGTTTGCATGTGTGCGTGTGCGTATGTGTGTGTGTGCATGTGTGTGTGTGTGTGTGTGTGTGTGTGTGTGTGTGTCTGCTTGTGTGTGTACGTGAGCACACACACGTCACATATATACCTCTGACTCTAGAGAGGTCTATCTCTCCCACGAGTGATGGATTTCTCTCTCTCGAAATCTCTCCTGGGTACGCAGTGCCGCTCCGAGTCTGTGCTCCGAGTCTGTCTCGCTTCAGGACCACGCCTAAGCGGGCAGTATGCTCCGAGTCCGCCGCTTGCCGAGGGTGCTTTCGGAAATGATCCCGGAACTTGAATCTGCCAGCCTGAGTGACAGTTGCCCGGTGAACCTTTGACGCTATTCCGGCCGCGCCTCCTTCCACGGGGGCCGCGGCGGCCGGGGCTAACAAGAAATCGCCGTTCGGCGCGAATTCATTTGGTCAAAAGTTTACTAATGATGGATTACAGCAACGGACAAAAGTGTGTACGGGAAGTCCCGGGGTGTTTCTCAATCAATCCCACCGAAGCACTTGTGCACCCTCGAACCCCCCGCGAAGCACGCTCGGGAGTGCGGACAGAGGCACGCCACTGCTTTGCGTGTTGCACCGGAGAAGAAGCGGCACGGTGTATCGGCCCGCTGTGCCTCTCGACCTTGAGGGACTGCCTGGGCCACCGCCGTCAAAATGTCTGTAGTAGTCGACAACGGCAGGTCCGGATCACCTCCCGCACATATGCGCTCGCTCGCCTGCAAGACCCGGTCCGAGCTCTGACTGTGCCTGGTGCCCGTTCGCATGTACTGTGTTGAATCCTGTGTGCGTGGCGGATCTGTTCGTTGCAGCGGGGAAGTAACGGTGGAAATCTGCGAGAGCCTGCCAACTGCGACCTTGCTCAACCAGAACACCGACACCTACAATGATTACTTGGGTGAGTTCAGCACCTGGGTTGGCAACGTGACTTGCGATGCGCCAGCAAAGTGCTAGTTGACTGCGTATTGCCGTGCCACGCTGGCGCTTACCTGTTTCCATAAGTGAGCAAGCCCCTACATGTGGACGGCCGAGTGAGGTACCAGCGTCTCACATGTCCTCATTTTGCAGGGATCAAGCCGCCGTTCGGACTACCCGCCTCGGTTATGCCTGGAGAAGTGCCGTACACATCGCAGCTGCCATATCTGGTGCACCCGGCCATGCGAACCCACCCGTCCTTCGTGCCGCCGACGGATGGAAGCATGATTCAGGGTGCGTCGCCGCTGTACGCCAACTTCGTGCCACCGACGCAGGTGGGTGGGTATGCGGGCACAAATCAGGGGTACTGCGGAAACACATACCTGCCAGACCAGCAAGCGCCCATCAACAGCTCCTCTGGAAACTCTGGGTATGTGCAGAGCACAATGTATGATGGGTCTGTGGACCCTCTCGGTGGCTCAATGTCTATGGTCGGCATGGGGCTCGGCATGGAGGCTTCGCAGTTAAATACGTTTCAGAAGATGCGAATTGCGCAAGCAAATGCCATGGCCAATAAGAGCATTCTGAGTCTGGCGCCCAACGACCAAAACTTCGTGCAAGCGTCGGGGCAGCAAAACCTCATGTTTGGGCCTGGCAACCCATTCCTTCTGCGCCCGTCTGCCATGAACCCCCAGAATAATTGGCTGCATGCCCAGACACCCGATAGAACACCGCACATGTCGGTCCCCGTGGGTATGGCACCTGGAACCATGAGCCATGCCCAACCTACAACCTTCGTCAGTCTGTATCAAGTCCCATCAGGTGGGTGCAACACTTTGGCCTCCCTCTGCGAGTTTTCAAAAACCAAAACCCCTTCTTATTTCCATTATGTGCTGATTCCTATCATGTGCTCATGTAGACGTTCTTCTGACGTTTTCTGTTCACATTGTCGTAAACGCTCGCTGCGCAGCGTTCGCGCTGGATGGATACTTTGGAATGGCGCAAAATAACTTGCAGTAGAGCAACACTTATAAGACCGACAACAGCTCTCGGTGCTGGATCTCATACAAGCGCAAGGACAAGACACCAAGCTGTTCTGAAGTATCACCGTCTGCATTCGGCACTAAGTTCTTACGCTACGGATAATGCCTGGGCGACACAGATTTAAGTTCAAGCTGGTACTAAACAGACCAGATCCGCAAGTCCCCCTCCCCCCCGCCCACAATTTGAGAGCATTTTGCCGTGTGCAGCAATATCAATTTTGCCGTGCATTGCTTTTCGCCGCCCGTACAAAATCTTCCTGTACGAAAGAAAATATTTCATATGTCGGGTTCCTGAATCTGTGCCGACTAGGCATTGACCGTAGTACGACAACACCGTACTCGCAATTGCCAAATAAATTAAATTTTCACTCACGTAGAGCTGGATGTCCTAGTTGGCGTTTTTTGACAAGAGAGCGAGCGACAACGTGTGAATAGCGAGATAGTTCGCTTCCAGCGCACGCTTCTTTTATTTATTAAATAATATACAGCCTTTTGGTCACTTTAGGTACAGCTAGTGATGACGCAGGTCTACTGTTGCTGCCTCTACTTCTTTTTCTTTGGAGCCCGATCGGCTACAGAAGTTGCAACTCTGTCTGCTTTTGAGGCTTCGATGGAGTTTTCGTACGCCTGAAGTTGTGCACCCAAAAAGTGAGACCACTTGGAGTGATGGATGCAGCAGCGTGCATGAGCAGGAAGAAGAGAGCCAGACGCAATCCGGCTGGCAAAGACATAGCGAAAAACCAACGCTAGCGGACAATTCAAATTGTGCATAGCACGGGATGGGCGCACCATTTGAATCAAGTCAAAGAGCTCAGACTCTGATGGCACTGGATTAAAAATGGGCGCAGAAGGCGGTGGATCCTTGGGATCGAGGGGATCCATTGATAATAAGCTTTTGAGAAAGTCGTGCTCCTTAGTGTACGGGGTCGACCGCCGTTTCATTTCCGCTGAATGACGGTGCGATGGGTGAGCGTTAACACGCACGCGCAGTCTCTCTCTCTGTCCCACCTACACAGAAACTCACTAACTCGCTCACATATTCTTTTTTGCATACGACATCTGGTACGAGCGCGCACGCACGCACGCACACGCACACACACGAGATTACGTAGAGGTTTGTCGGGGTCGTTCATGTCCCGCTTCAGCATCTCCTTTTGATCCTCTATCATTCTACGATAGTGCTCGCGCTTATGCCAGTTCTGCACTCGCAGGCAGGAGCAGTTTAACAAACACAGACACATTCCAATTAGATTGCATGCGTGTTGAGAACCTCTTCGCACTTTTTCCAGGACAGTCTTTTTGGGCAACGCCAGCCAAGAGAGCTTTACCTCGAATTCACGCCGCCAATCAGACTTTTTGCCGCGATGCAAGCGCTTCGCCCTCCGAACGTGCAAGGCAATACTCCGCATCTTGATGTCAAAAGGAATGCCTGGCACTTTCGGTGCGTTTTTGCTTTTGCTATTGCTGGGCGCTGCTGGCTTGCGGTTTCCAGCTGGAAGACCGGCGTCGACGGAGGCTGCGGCTTCTTTACGCACTTTGGGCTCGAGCTGCGAAATCACAATACCATAGCCGTCATCACACTGCGGGACGTCGATCGCCAGCAATTGGGCGACATATATACAGCCTCCTTGCCGCATTCCATATTTAGCGATAGATGTCACTGCATACAAACATCCGTTTACAAGCAGACGGGGAAAACAAGATATTGATATTGATGAATTAGCACGTGCACCCATGGCGCCAGCGGCAGGCTTCACGTATTGCTGGTGCTCGCGGGTATTGTCTGACCACCCGTGGGATGTTACAATATCTGCGGTTTGCCAGAAGTGCCGCTCTCACCATCATTGCAAATGAAGGCCAAATCACACACATTCGATCACGTGTGCATACACTCACGTCTACACTCATTGTATCAGCACATTTTATCCATGTATACGCACATACGCACACGTATACCTTGCACCACGCCTCATTCAGCATCTGGTAGTACTTGTGGGACAAGGCACTAAATTTGCGCCAGTTCCTCTGAAGGATGGTTATCTTCTTGCAGAACAATCTTACATGATACTGAGTCCCTTCCATGGTGAGCTTCAACTCCCTTAAGAAGGTTGCAATCACCGGAGTGGCTGCGTATTTCCTCTTCGCGCGTCTCCTAAGTCGGTAAACACGGAAGCACTTCATGATCTTCTCCGCTGCAATTAACTTGCGCACACCGACGACGTCATGCATCTGCACACGTCTGGGAAGTTAGGCATAGATCACGCTGTGAATGAAAGCTCAGCGTTGCAGAATCACATCGGAAGATAGAAACACACGATATACAGAAAACTGGCATCTAACATGCTCGCGCCACTTGCGTTGCAGGGTGATCGCAGCTGCGCTCCACAGTAAGAGCTGATTCCGCATCTTGCGAACTTTAAGGCAGAGGCTGGTCCACGACTCCATGCGGACGGCAAGTGCGCAAGTCATCAGCAACACAGCAATGCGCCGCTTCTTTGAGGCGCGATGGCGAATTTCTTCAAGCCGCTGTAAGTTGTTTTCATCATTGAGCTCTTTGCGATTCATGACATGATATGTATGCTCCATCTTCTCCTTCCAGCGCTTTTCATTGTTTTCCTGCTGCGTTGCCATTGCATCGCGAATCGCGTCCTCTTTTTTCCGCTTTTCCTCTTTGAGCTTTTCTTCAAATGCCTTGTCCCCTGGACATTTCTTGTTGATAAGCGTCCAGTCCTGTGCTGAGCGCGCAACAATTATGTCGCGCTTGTGTCCCACCACGCGCTCGGCCAACTGCTGGCGCATTTTCTCGTTGTCTCGCAGCTGATCAACTCTGTCCTGCAGCAGCCTCAGCTTGCTGACCCCAGCTTTTTTAGCTTCCCGTGCCTGCAGCTCTTCCTTGGAAAAAATATCAGACGCGTTTCGAGCTTTCATAAATTCACCGTGTGCCTTTCTCTGGATCTCATCTAGTTTCCGCTGCACGAAGCCGGCGCGCAACGAAGGAAGCACCTCCTCGGGAGGACGCCCAAGTTTTTTAGTCGATCCGTCTTCTGGGTAGGGCAGAACCTTGCCGTTGGCAATATTTTCAAAGAAATTTGTCATGTTCCCCGAGTTCCAGGTTGCCTGGTATTCGGGCATGCCGACAATGCCGATCTGCTGCCTGCGCACAGGAATGCCCAAACTACTCGTGGGCATAGTCGGTTCTTGGTTCGACTTAGCTTGGGATGATTCCAATTCGGCGTCTGCTCGTGCCTTGAAGGCAATGTGCTGCATGTCATCACCAAGTTGCTTGCGCAGCTTCTTGATAGTTGCGTCTGGCAACTGCTGAACCAGCTCTTTGATCGGCAATTGCACCATCAAAGAGTCAATAGTGGCAAATACAGTAAAAGCCTGCATGTTTGCCCGTCCTGCAGACTCATTGAACATGCCAAAGAGCATACCAGGGCCTAGCCGTGTGACAGTCCTGTGGTTGGTGGTTTTCTTTGTCACCTTGAAATCACCTTCAGCGAGCAAGATGACAGAGCCATTTGAGGTATCGGTCGAGCAGAACGCCACTTCGTCCCGCCGGCAGCGGATAAGTTTAGCAATTTTCGATAGCTTGTCAAAGGTAAATGACGGCAAATCATCAAAAAGAGGAATATCTTGCAGAACGCTTCGCGCAAACAATGACGAGTCCAATATATTCTTCTTGACCGCCACGCGGTATTTTGCAGAGTCAACGATGAAATATTCGGATTGCTCTTTCGTCAAAGCACTCTGATCTAGCTTCCGTTCATCTGCACCTGGATCCTCGATTTTGGCGTTGTGAGGGTCATATATGTCGCCGGCGCGAAGGCTGCAGATGGCGCTGCCGAAAGTGGGAATGGGAGCGTTGTTGACAACGCAATGCACGACCATCTGGCCGGTGATCAATGCCAATACGCTTACGGGCTGGTTTGAGCTTCTGAGGTGTACAATTTCTTCCTTTTCTGCATGGCCTGTGTGAAGATGGGAACAGAGAAATATTGCAGAGCGCACTGACAATCCTTTTGTTATGTTGTGCGTTTTGGCGCGGGTGTAGACCTTCAAAGCTTCAATTTCTTGCTTCATATGATGCTCCTCCATTGGTGCCTCTATTGGCTCATCAGCCGCTGAAGCATGTTTGCGGGCGCCCACTGCTTGCGAAGTCACAAGAAGCTTGTCACTGACGGATCGACCGAGGGATAGCCAAATCATCGACTCCACATCGGGATTGCCCAACACAGCCCGGTCTAAGACCAGCAACTCACATGGCCCTTTGCAGACAGCCGTGAAACTATTTGCGCTGCGCAACATCAACTCCACCTGCGACGACACCTTGTTAGCGAAGACATCTTTCCAGCAACTTCATCTTCCATATCTCCTATTTTCATTGTGTAAATATGTTTGGGGGGGGGGGATATTCTCGCTCGCTTTCATTGTGTTTCCGCTGGAAGGCGCAGCAGAAATATCATCAAAACTTCACCTGCCCAAAGCAGTCGCCGGCAGAAAGCTCGTGTGCTGAAATCCCAAACAACGACTGAAATACATCGAGCCCTGTGATTTCAGAAGTGTACAAATGGTCGTCCACTTCTCGGTCTTTGTAGATCATCACTGATCCCTCCACCAAGATGTAGAGAGAACAATCGTTCCCCCCCTCTGTAGCAAAGACAGAGCTATCGGGAAGTCGGATGCGGCGGACGTGCGGTTGCATCCATTCCTGCACGATTTTCATGACACGCACTATGTGAGCTGTGAACGCACCATGTGGGCGGTAAAAAGAAATCCGTTCGCGCGTATGCCGTATTGACGTGCAAACGCAGGTGAATGGTTCTTTGAGACCTTCAGTATCTTGACCGGCACAGAATTCAGCAGCGGTATCTGCCTCAAAATCTGGCACAGCTCATCCTCGGTCTGGTGTGGATCATCCTCCTCTCCAGCTGCGAGTTGCCGGCTGCATTGCACGCCAAACGAATGAACACGCAAACAAGCCCTTTGTCACCACCAACCGCGTCAGGGCACAGGTAGGCATTGTGCACCGTTGTGGTGTCCTGGCACCGCTAGCGGGGAGAACAGATGAGCCCTTGAGCAAAGAAGATTTTAAGGCACGCGCGCATTGCGCACAAGGCGCTTGGAACAAAAACGGTGCAGACCTATCCTTTAAACCGGGCGATTGTGTCAGGAGCACCATGCCCAAATCATTTCGCTCGTGCTCTTCTTCACACAAAAATGTATACCTGGCGCCAATTTTTGACGCGCGTGCCTCTTGGGCGTACTCCCAGAAGTTTTCAGACCACATCAGTACAGTGACTTGTGCTTCCCCCTCTGAACTTACAATCTGCATGTTTGGCAGGATCAGAGCACCCTTTCCCGCATTGAATAGAGTAGAAGATGAAGGCTTTTCGGAAGATACGAGTTCTTTGATCTTTGCTACTCCCTCCAGAACGATTGCATAGCAGTGTGTGAAGTGGCCAGGCGAGCAGTTCAGGTAACACACTACTGCTTTTTGAACCAGAACCCACAGGCTTTCGGTTGAAACATGCTCGACGCTTTCTAGGCTTCGGAGCCAGTGGTGCAGGTGCATAGCGTACAGTAGCTCTTTTTTCAGTTTGCGTTGATGAACGTGATCATAAGGGTGTGGGTACATATCCGATTCGGGATCTCCGCTTTTCTTGGCTTTGTGCATGGCTTTGTGCACAGTCGCCAAACCCTCTTTCACAAAGGGCTCGCTCCCACCATATGTCTCTATTAAAGTGATGCGATGAATTCTGAGCAACTCCACATACTCTCTTGCGCGCAGATTAGCACCGACGTAGGCACATGCACCGAAGGTACTGCCTGGTCCGAGCACATCCATGCATTCTCCCGAAATTGGCATCAAGTGCTTGATGGCGTCAGCAAGCACGCACGTGTGCGCTGAGAGGGTGCCATATAAGATGACATAAACGTCTGAGCATTCCTGGCCGAGCTCGAGAACGTCGCCAGCGCTCATTCTGACAAGCTTGCTTGATTCAACAATATGATGCAAAACGCTATCACTTATTCCAGAGAACAGCCTGCTGTCAAATTGCTTGAAAGTGTGTACCAGCGTGTGTGTTGTCGATCGTGCTTTAGGCATCTCCTCTAAAAGATAGCTGTGCAGCTTTGGCGAGTAGACAGATTCTTTGCGGAAATACTGCTCCATTATGCGTTCGCAGTGCCTCCTACCAATCTGCAGCGTCATGCCACCGCTGTCGACAACACACACAGATGTTGCTGACACGCCTTCGTGCATGAGGAGCGCTGCTTCACCGAAGCCTTCACCAGGCCCAACCCATCCTATTTGAGGCCCAAAGCTCGTCTCCGGCCCGAAAGTCCGCCCTTTCAGCATGCGGTACATAGCGGCGTTGGCTCCTTGCGGTTGGGCATATAGATTGAACGTTCCTGACAGCACTAAATGCAACGAATCTTCAGAAGGCGATTTGTTTTGTAGCTGGACCACGTCCCACTTTTTCCACTTTTTCAATTCGCCGACTGCGCTGATGCAGGCTACAAGTCGCGAGCTTAGGAGTGCGCACGAAGGCATCTGCGTGACGAGCTCACGCGTCATGGACCGCAATTCCCGCCGCGATCTGACACTAGGTGGATTGGCACATGCATCCAAAAACTCTCTTGTCGGACAAAAGCGCACATCTCGTGCCTCGTGTACATGCTGTATGTGCAGGTTCAGCAAGCTCTTTTTCCGCCCCAACCCATACACGACTTTGCCCTCAGGATCGTACAGCTCATACCAGTCTTCGAAGGTTGCCGTGCTCAGCACTCCAGCCATCGAGATTTTGTGGTTGATGTACTTGTCATCAACTGCGGGGAAAGGGTTGGTCTTGGGCCCGAGTTTCAGCCGAAAAGAGCCCACGGTATCGTGAGCGCTGTCGTCATAATCCATCACGGTGACTTTCAAATCCACGCCCGAGTCGGCATCAAGGTCGAGTTTGAGCGTGTGCTTCTCCTTCCATACAGGATCAAGCGTCCTGTAGATTGCCCTCGTTTTAGCCTCACCTTGACCGCATGCAAGAATCACATACGGGTCGCACGTCATCCCTGCCTCGTCGTCCATAATGGGAAGATTCACAGCACCCTTGACCTCAATCACCAAACGACGCTGCTCCACCAGGCCAGATTGCTCGGGCAACTCTCCCAGCTCGTCCCCTTCGTCCATCTGGGTCTGCAAACCATGCGGAGCTTGTTCAGCTTGGTCTTTCGCGTGGAACGGTGAGGGCGAGGGAGGAGCCTTGGGCAGGGGGTCCGTGCTGACCGGGCGTCTATGCGGTGCTGCGGACATGCGCTTAGAGCTGCCACGGCTCTTCGAGACGGAAGGCTGCCTCTCCTGCGTCGTCGGTTCAATGCCCTCCGCGCGATCCGTGAGCGGCACGCTGATGGCGCGCGGATGAAGAGGAACATATTTGCCACCCTTGAAGTGGTCCTTCAGCTGCAGCTGCGTTTTGGTGCCCCACACCATGACTGCGGGTCGCTATTTATCGCGAGCCTGAGGTGCCCACGCTCTGCGGTTGGCCAACCGCAGGCCGAATCTTCCAAATGCCCCAACCCATATGTTCCCCACCCCCTCGCCTGCCCCCGTCCTCTCGTGGGGGCGCCGGCGCCCGGA